>Ga0183100_1000795_pt1 | contig 20054 bp, 17 predicted proteins | sample Biomet2_FD_127789 | JGI IMG/M metagenome (GOLD analysis project Ga0183100, IMG submission 127789) | Microbial communities from bioreactor (seeded with anoxic lake sediment) at LBNL, California, USA - Biofuel metagenome 2 | ecosystem: Engineered > Bioreactor > Anaerobic > Unclassified ...
AATAAATTTAAAATTATTTTAGAATTTCTCTATTAATTGACATTTAAAAATCATTAATATATAATTATTACAATAAAAGACTATGATTAGGAAAAGTATCTTTGATATTATTTTTAGAGAGTAGCTGTCTGGTGAAAAGCTATATTAAATCTTAGAGAAAATCACCTAGGAGTTGGAGACTGAAAGGCAAAACTGGCCAAATAAGTCGTCACGTAACAGCCTGCGTTAAAGGATAGAGTATTGTATGTACTTGAAATAAAGCATTTAATTTTGAGGTTAAATGTTTAGCCTTAGGTGGTTTGCGAATTCAACTTCGTCCTGTAGGATGGAGTTTTTTTACGTGTAAAAAAATATATAATAAGGAAACAGCTCTTAAAAGAAAAATATATAGTTTACTCAAAATGAAAGGGGAAAATTTAATGTACAATAAAGTAGATTCGTCAAAAGGCACTGTAAGCATGGAAAAAGATATTTCAAAGCTTTGGACAGAAAAAGATATTATAAAGAAAAGTTTCAACTCAAATCAAGATGGAGAGTATTTTACTTTCTATGATGGTCCTCCAACAGCAAACGGAAAGCCTCATGTTGGTCATATATTAACAAGAGTTATGAAAGATATAATCCCTAGATATAAAGTTATGAAGGGATATAAGGTTATTAGAAAAGCTGGGTGGGATACTCATGGTCTTCCAGTAGAATTAGAAATAGAAAAGAAGCTTGGAATTTCAGGTAAAGAACAAATTGAAGAGCTTGGAGTAGAGAAATTCGTTAAGGAATGTAAAGATAGTGTATTTTCATATGTTAGTTTGTGGAAAGAAATGTCTGAACAAATAGGTTATTGGGTAGATATGGATGATCCATATGTAACTTACCATGATAACTATATTGAGTCTGAATGGTGGGCTTTAAAACAAATGTGGGATAAGAAATTACTATATCAAGGTCATAAGGTAATGCCTTACTGTCCAAGATGTGGAACAGCATTATCATCTCATGAAGTAGCTCAAGGATATAAGGATGTTAAGGATTTAACTGCAACTGCAAAATTTAAGGTTAAAGGAGAAGAAAACAAGTATATATTAGCTTGGACAACAACTCCTTGGACTTTGCCATCTAACTTAGCTTTATGTATAAATAAAGCATACACATATTGTGAAGTTAAGGTTGGGGAAGAGACTTATATTTTGGCTAAAGATTTAGCAGCTAAGGTATTAGGTGATACTGAATATGAATTAGTTAAAGAATTCAAGGGTGAAGAATTACTAGGTGTAGAATATGAACAATTATTACCTTTTGCTAAAGTTGAAGGAAAAGCATTTGTAGTAATTCATGGAGATTATGTAACACTTACAGATGGTACTGGAATAGTACATATTGCACCAGCTTATGGTGAAGATGATAGCCTTGTTGCAAAGAAAAATGGAATTGCATTTGTAAATTTAGTAGATGTAAATGGTAATTTTGTAGAAGAAGTTACACCATGGGCAGGAAAGTTTGTTAAGAAATGTGATGAAAGCATTGTTAAGTATTTAGAAGAACATAATCAATTATTTAGTGCACAAAAGCATACTCACTCATACCCACATTGCTGGAGATGCGATACTCCGCTTTTATATTATCCAAAAGATAGTTGGTTTGTTGCAATGACTCAAGTTAGAGACAAATTGCTTGAAAACAATAATAAAATAAATTGGTATCCTGATAACACTAGAACAGGAAGATTTGGTAAGTTCCTTGAAAATGTTATTGATTGGGGTATTTCAAGAGATAGATATTGGGGAACACCACTTCCAATATGGGAATGTGAATGTGGCCATAAGGAATGTATTGGTAGCAGAGCAGAATTAGAAGAAAAGGCAACTACAGAGTGTAAGGGCATCGAATTACATAAACCTTATGTAGATGCAATTAAATTAAAATGTGCAAATTGTGGAAAGGAAATGACTAGAACTCATGAAGTAATTGACTGTTGGTTTGATTCAGGATCAATGCCTTTTGCTCAATGGCATTATCCATTTGAAAATAAGGAAACTTTTGAAGCAAATTTCCCAGCACAATTTATTTCAGAAGCTGTTGACCAAACAAGAGGATGGTTCTATACATTACTTGCTATTTCAACATGTATATTTGACACAAATTCATTTGAAAATTGCATAGTATTAGGTCATGTTTTAGATAAAAAGGGACTTAAGATGTCTAAACATAAAGGAAACGTTGTAGATCCATTTGAAGTGTTAAATAGTCAAGGAGCAGATGCTACAAGATGGCATTTCTATACTGCAAGTGCACCATGGCTTCCAACAAGATTCTCAATTGATGATGTTGGAGAAGCTCAAAGAAAGTTCTTAGGAACATTATGGAATGTATATTCATTCTATGTCTTATATGCCGAAATAGATAATTTTGATCCAACAAAGTATGTAGATGTTGTTTCAGATAATGTAATGGACAAATGGATTATATCTAAATTAAATACATTAATTGAAACTGTTGATGATAACTTAAATACTTATAAGATCACTCAAGCAGCTCTTGCTATTGAAGATTTTACAGATGAATTATCAAATTGGTATGTAAGAAGAAATAGATCAAGATATTGGTCACAAGAATTAAGTGATGATAAGATAGGTGCTTATGTAACTTTATATAAGGTATTAACAAATTTAGTGAAAGTTGCATCACCATTTGTACCATTTATGACAGAAGAGATTTATCAAAATTTAGTTGTAAATCTTGATAAAAATGCTGCTGAAAGTATACATTTATGTGCTTGGCCAGAAGTTAATAAGGAATCTATAAATAAAGATTTAGAGAAAGAAATGGATTTAGCTTATACACTTGTTAAGCTTGGAAGAAGTGCTAGAAATGCTGCTAATATTAAGAACAGACAACCACTTTCAGAAATACTAATTTCAACAAAGTCACTTCCAGGATACTATGGAGATATTGTAAAAGAAGAATTAAATATTAAGGAAGTTGAACTTGGAGCTGATCTTTCGAAATATGTAAACTTTGAAATAAAGCCTAATTTACCGGTTATAGGAAAATTGTATGGTAAATTAATTCCACAAATCAAGAAAGCAATTTCAGAGAAAGATCAAATGGAATTAGCTCAAAAAATTAAAAATGGTGGAAGTGAAACTATTGATGTTAATGGTATCGAAATAGCTCTTACAAATGAAAATCTTTTAGTTACAATGCAAGGCTTAGAAGGATATGCATTTGCCGGAGAAGGTGAACTAGGAGTTGTTTTAGATACAACAATAACACATGAACTTCAAGAGGAAGGGCATGTAAGAGAAATTATTTCAAAGATTCAAAATATGAGAAAAGACAAAGGTTTTGAAGTTTCAGATAAGATAAAACTTTATGTGGCAAATAATGATATGTTATTAGATGTTATTAAGAAGTTTGAAGAAACGATTAAGAAGGAAACTTTAACTTGTGAAGTTATTTATAACAGAGAAGCTGATTACACAGAAACAGTTATAAATAGTGAAACATTAAATATTACTGTTGAAGTTATAAAATAGGAATAATATTGACTAGGAATTAAAAGAATCTCTTAAAATTCCTAGTCATTTTATTTAAATACTATGTTTCATAATTTAAAAGTTTAGATTTTATATCTACTATCACAAATTATTCAATAAAAGTATAAATTTAAGAGAAAAAATTATGATTTTTGACAAAACTTGCAATAAAATAATAAATTATTTATAGTATTGTTGATTTATAACATAATATATTAGTATAATGAAATTATCTAGAAAAATTCAAAGGAGGAATAATAATGGCTACTTCTATTAAGGATGTTGCAAAAGAAGCTGGAGTATCAATTGCAACCGTTTCTAGAGTTTTAAATGACATCGATGTAGTAAACGAAGATACTAAGAAAAAAGTTTTAGAAGCAATAAAAAAGCTTTCATACAGACCGAACATAGTCGCAAGAAGTTTAAAAACTCAAAGAACAAAAACAATAGGAATTTTACTTCCAGATATATCAAATCAATTTTATCCGGAAATTGTGAGAGGTGCTGAAGACGTTTCAAATATATACGATTACAATATAATATTGTGTAATTCAGACCTTGATATAGAAAAGGAAAAAGAGTATTTAAGAGTGCTTAGAGAAAAAATGGTTGATGGTGTAATTTACATGAGTAGTTCTCTAAATGAAGAAATTTTAGAACTAATTAATGAATTAGATTTAAAAACTATATTAGTTGAGACAAAAGATAAAGAAGGATTATTACCAAGTGTAACCATTGATAATATTAAAGGTTGTTATGATAGTACAAAGTCATTAATTCAAAAGGGAATAAAGAATATTGGCTTTATAGGTGTTGAAAAAGATAACTTGAATGCTTGGGGAGATAGATATGTTGGATATGAAAATGCTATGAAGGAAGCAGGATTTGAAGTAGATCCGGAATTAGTATATTTTAATTCAATGAAGGTAAAGAGTGGATACGAAGGTATACAAAAGTTTTTAAAACAAAATAAGAAGTTTGAAGGTATTGTATGTGCATCTGATGATATTGCAATGGGAGCAATAAATGCTTTAAGAGACAATGGTATGGAAATTCCAAAAGATGTAAGCGTTATAGGATTTAATGATAATTATGCAGCATCAATATTCTATCCTAAGATTACAACAATCTCTCAACCAACTTATGATATGGGTTCAGTTGCTATGAGAATGCTCATTAAGCTTTTAAACAAAAAAGAATTAGAAGAACCACATTATGTTTTAGAACATCAATTAATCGAAAGAGAAAGTACAATTTAAAATAATAGGGATGCTTCAAAATTTTATAATAATTTTGAGACATCCCTATTTTATTTAAAGGATTCCTTCGCTTTTTAAAATATTTTCTAAATTTTGAACTCTATTAGATAAGCAGATAAATTTCTCTTTTAACTGTTCCTTTGAAGGTTTATTATCAGTGATAAATTGCTCCATATCTTCCACAGTCTTTAAAGCTTCTTCTACATCTTGTTGAGCTATTTTTAAATTTGAATCTTGCATAAAAAGTTCTCCTTCTAAAATTTAATTATGTTTAGTAATTATATCCTATCACTACTAAAAAAGAAGTGCAAGGAATATAAATATAAAGAATAATTATATTATGGGGGCAGATATGATAAATTATATTTGGTTTTTTTTAATATTTTGTGGAATTTTAGTGGGATTATTAAGTGGAAATGGGGAAACTATTTCTAAAGCAATAATTAACTCTTCGGGCAGTACTGTTACTTTTATAATTGAGCTTACAGGTATAATGTGCTTTTGGTGTGGTGTTATGAAGGTGGCAGAAAATAGTGGACTTACAGAAAAAATATCTAAAATATTAAAACCTATCCTTAGACTTATTTTTAAAGAGGCTGCTAAAGATGAAAAAGCCTTAGGTGCTATAGTTATGAATCTTACTGCCAATATGATGGGATTATCCAATGCAGCAACACCTTTTGGTATTAAAGCAATGGAAGAGATGGATAGGCTTAATAAGGATAAAGAAACTGCATCTAATGATATGGCTCTTTTTTTAGTTTTAAATGCAACATGTATTCAATTAATCCCATCTACTATAATCTCTATAAGGGCTGCTTGTAATTCGACAAATCCTGGAATAATAATATTGCCAACATTAGTATCTACAGCAACAGCTGCAATAGTTGGAGTACTATGTTGTAAAATATTACAGAGATATTTTTAGTAGAGAATGTAATATTTAATAATTAACTTTACAGGGGGAATAATAGTACTATGTTAAATTATTTAAGTAAAAGCATAATACCAATAATATTTTTACTTATTATAACTTATGGAATGTTTAAAGGAAGAAAAGTTTATGAATGGTTCATAGAAGGTGCTAAAGATGGTTTACAAGTAACTTTAAGAATATTTCCTTATCTTTTAGCTATGATAATTGCAGTGCAAATATTCAAAGAAGCAAATTTAATGAATTTATTAAATAATGTAATAGCACCACTTGGAAATTTTATAGGATTACCTAAGGATCTTATACCACTAATAATCATAAAGCCATTATCAGGAAGTGGAGCTATTGGAATGTTTACCGATATAATAAAAAGTTTTGGACCAGATACTAGAACTGGTTTTATAGCATCTGTTGTAATGGGAAGTACAGAAACTATATTTTATACAATTACAGTTTACTTTGGTGCAGTAAAGGTAAAGAAAATAAGACATACTTTATGGGCTGCGATTTTTGCAGATATGACAGCAATAATTATGGCTATTTTGATGGTCAATATATTTCTCATTTAAGTGGCTTTATTAGTATTAATTTTTGGAGTATTATATTTAAAAGAAGAAAATATCATAGGAAGAAAGAGGATAGATATGAATAAAGATATGTATATAGAAAATAGAAGTATATTTATGAACAATATAGAAAATAATTCAATGATATTATTATTTGCAGGAAAGCCATGTAAAAAAACAGGTGATGAGCTATATGAATTTACTCCAAATAGAAATTTTTATTATTTAACAGGAATTAAAGAAGAAGACCATATAGTAGTTCTATCAAAAGTTAATGATATAGTAAGTGAAAAATTATTTTTAAAAGACTTAGATTTAGCTAGAGAAATGTGGAATGGAAAGACTTTAAGAGATAATGAAGGAAAAGAGATATCTGGAATAGAAGATGTATTATATATGAAGGATTTAAATTCTTATATAAATAGATTAATCAATGGTTCTGAAGAAATCAATTTGTATTTAGATTTAGATCGAGAAGCGATTGATGAAGCAGATTCTATAGCTAATATTTTTGCAAAAGAAATTAAAAATAAATATCCACAAATTACAACAAAGAATATTTCAAGTAAGATTGCACCACTTAGAATGATTAAGTCTGAACAAGAGATTGCAGAAATGCAAAAAGCTATAGAAATAACAATTAGTGGAGTACAATCGTTAATGAAGAATGTAAAAGCTGGAATGAAGGAATATGAAATTGAAGCATATTTTGATTTTGAATGCAAAACTAAAGGTGTTAAGGACTTAGCTTTTAGAACAATAGCAGCAGCAGGTAAGAATGCAACTATACTTCATTACGTAGAAAATAATAGTGAATTAAAAGATGGAGATTTGATTCTTTTTGATTTAGGAGCACAATGGAATTTATATAATGCAGACATAACAAGAACATTCCCTGTTAATGGAAAATTTACAGATAGACAAAAGAAAGTTTATGAAGCTGTTCTTAGAGTAAACAAAGCAGTCATTGAAAAGATAAAACCAGGAGTTAATTCTAAGGAGCTTAATACATGGTCTAGAAATTTAATAGCTGAAGAATGTATTACATTAGGACTTATAGAAGAAAAAGAAGAAGTTAGTAAATACTATTGGCATAGTATAGGACATAGTTTGGGATTAGATACTCATGATTTAGGAATACAAGGAAGAGAGTTTATATTTACTGAAGGAATGGTATTTACAGTAGAACCTGGAATATATATAAATGAAGAAAGTATCGGAATAAGAATTGAAGATGATATTTTAGTTACGAAAGATGGTTGTGAAGTTTTAACAAAGAATATGATTAAGGAAGTTAATGAAATTGAAGAATTTATGAAATAATATTTGCTATCTAAAAAATGAAAAATATCTGATATAGTTTATTTTGTTAAAATATAAATTGATTATATGAAAAAAATAGTATAAAATAGTTTTTAAGGATAAATACTATAAAATAAATGCAGTGAAAAGAAGAGTAATAAAAGAAGCATTCTAAAAGAGAGCTAATATATGCTGAAAGTTAGCGTTTGTGATTTTTATGAATATGGTCTTAGAGCATGCTTTTTGAGCCAAGATAATTTGGTTAGGGAGGTACGGTAGCAACCGTTATATTGCAGGGTGATGGTGGTCACCTATTGAGTTATTTATTGTGAAATAAGTAAAAATTAGAGTGGTAACACGTATAATACGTCTCTATATAGGTTTTAATATACCTATATAGAGACTTTTTTATTAATATATATTGAAATAAAGAGTTAATTTTTGGTTTAAAAAGTATTTAATTTAAAATGTAAAATTACAATGAGAAATTTTCAAATTGTTACTCATTGTTTAAAATAAGGAGGAACACAAAGAATGTGTAAAAAACCATATTATATAACTACGCCAATTTATTATCCATCAACAAAGCTTCATATAGGAAATACCTATACTACTGTAGCTGCTGATGCACTTGCAAGATTTAAGAGATTAACAGGCTATGATGTAATGTTCTTAACAGGAACAGATGAACATGGTCAAAAAATTCAAAGGATAGCTGAGGAAAAGGGAATTACACCAAAGGAACATGTTGATGAAGTCGTTGCTGGGATTAAAGATCTTTGGAACATGATGAATATAAGCTATGATAAGTTCATTAGAACTACTGATGATTATCATATTAAAGCAGTTCAAGATATATTTAAAAAATTATATAATCAAGGAGATATATACAAGAGTTCTTATGAAGGTTGGTATTGTACACCTTGTGAGTCATTTTGGACTGATACTCAATTACAAAATGGAAACTGCCCAGATTGTGGGAGACCAGTCGAAAAGTCAAAGGAAGAAGCTTATTTCTTTAAGATGAGTAAATATGCTGACAAATTAATAAAATATATCGAAGATAATCCTGAATTTATTCAACCAGAATCAAGGAAGAATGAAATGTTAAATAACTTTTTAAAACCAGGACTTCAAGATCTTTGTGTTTCAAGAACTAGCTTTAATTGGGGCGTTCCAGTAACTTTTGATGAAAAGCATGTTGTATATGTTTGGATTGATGCATTATCAAACTATATAACTGCCCTTGGATATGGTCAAGATAATAAAGAATCATATGAAAAATATTGGCCAGCAGATGTACATTTGATAGGAAAAGATATATTAAGATTCCATACTATTTATTGGCCAATTATGTTAATGGCTTTAGATTTACCACTTCCAAAGAAAGTTTTTGGTCATGGATGGTTGCTTGTTGATGGTGGAAAAATGTCAAAATCTAAAGGTAATGTAGTAGATCCAGTTGTACTTGTAAATGAATTTGGAGTAGATCCAGTAAGATATTATTTATTAAAAGAAATTCCATTTGGAGCAGATGGATTATTTAATAATGAAATATTTATAAAGAAGATAAATTCCGACCTTTGTAATGATTTGGGTAATCTTTTATCAAGAACTGTAGCAATGGTTGAAAAATATTTTGGTGGAGAAATGCCAGCACAATCTGAAAAAGAATCTATTGATGATGAATTAATAAATTTAGCATTAGCTGCACCAACTAAAATTGAAGAATCAATAAATGAATTAAATATACCACAAGCATTAGAGTATGTTTTTGAATTAATAGGAAGAGCTAATAAGTATATAGATGAAACAACTCCATGGATATTAGCCAAAGATGAAAGCAAAAAAGCTAGACTTGGAACAGTGCTTTACAATTTAGCTGAAAGTCTTAGATTTTCATCAGTAATGATTTCAGCATTTTTACCAGATACAGCAAAGAAAATTAATGAACAAATCAATACTTCAGAAATTTCATGGGATTCTTTAAAAGCATTTGATGGAACAAAAGCTGGAACAAAAGTAATTAAAACTGAAAACTTGTTTCCAAGAATAGATGTTGATAAAAAGTTAGAAGAATTAGAAGCTTTAACGGCATCAGCTAAACCAATTAAGAGAGAAATTACGCCTATAAAGGAAGAAGTCACAATAGATGATTTTGAAAAACTTGATTTAAGAGTGGTTAAAGTATTAGCATGTGAACCAATAAAGGGTGCTAAGAAATTATTAAAATTAAAGGTAGATTTAGGTGGAGAAGAAAGACAAGTAGTTTCAGGAATAGCAAATTACTATAAACCAGAAGATCTGGTAGGAAAAAATGTAGTATTAGTCGCTAATTTAAAACCAGTAAAACTTAGAGGTGAATTATCACAAGGAATGATTTTATGTGCTGCAACTGATGATGATAGTATATTAAAAGCAGTAGATCCAGGTGAACTTGAGACTGGAAGCGTAGTAAGATAATAAAATAAAAACAAAAAAATAGAACGTCTCACTTAGGGGGGTGAGACGTTCTTTAACCATACAATAGTAATGGTTAAAAGGGGTAAATAATAATGCTTTAACTACTTTACAATTTAAATTTTACGACAAAAATATGTCAGTTACGTGTCAAAAAATATAAAATTGCAGAAAGTAAATAAAGATATAAAGTAACTTTTTTGTGCAACTATTCAAGAAATATCATAAATGGTTTAATAAATAATAAATATTGGATATAATAAGTACAAGATTAAAAGGAAGAAAAAAGAGGAGGGATATTAGTTTATGAAGGAAAAGTTTAAAATAATAGATAGTCATGCACACTATGATGATGAGGCTTTCAATGAAGATAGAGAAAATGTATTACATGAAATTAGAAAAAATGGAGTCATTCGAGTATTAAATTGTGCTGCATCATATGATAGCTTAAAAACTACAGATAAATTAACCAAAGACTATGATTTTATATTTGGAGCTTTAGGAATACATCCAGAAAATGCCGATGAAATGAAGGAAGATACTTTAAATGAGATTAAATCTTATATTAAAGATAATGATAAGATAGTAGCCATAGGAGAGATTGGTTTAGACTATTATTGGGATGAGAATCCACCAAAGGATGTACAAAAAGAAGTATTTAGAAGACAAATGAATTTAGCAAGAGAATTAAATTTTCCAGTTGTTATTCATGATAGAGATGCACATAAAGATACATTGGAAATAATGAAGGAATTCCCAACAGTTACAGGTGTAGTTCATTGTTTTTCAGGGAGTGTAGAGTTTGCAAAGGAATGTATAAAGCTAGGATATTATATAGGATTCACAGGTGTTGTTACTTTTAAAAATGCAAAAAAACTTATTGAAGTAGCTAAGGAAATACCACTAGAAAAAATTCTTGTTGAAACAGATTGTCCATACATGGCTCCAGAGCCAAACCGAGGAAAAAGGAATAAGTCGGACTATATTGAATATATAATAACTAAAATTGCAGAGATTAAAGAAATTGACCCATACAAGGCAAATTTGAGTTTTAATGAGAATTTTATTAGATTGATTAAAAAGGTAAATTAAGGTAAAATATGACTTATACCACTTAATAATTTTTATATTTAATTTATCATGACTCAAATACAAAATTTTACAATTGAATATCGTTGTATTTCTAACTATATAATGGAGTAGCGTTAAAATCAGCTATCATTTTTATATTATTATATTTTTATGCACAGAGTGCATTATTACTATGCTTCATTATAATGCAAGAGGTTATGAATTTGACAAGTTTGAGTTATTAATATATAATTCAAAGAACACTCTTGCCAAAGGAGGGAAATTAATGGTAGAAAAATTGAAACAACTTACTAAACAAAGTTTTTCTAACAGTCCGACCAAGGCAAAAATTATAATTGGGACAATTGCAATGGCAGTTGTAATTGTTGCATCAGTGACAATAATGAGCATGAGAAAAACGCTCGTAATAAGTATAGACGGTAAAGAAGCGACTTTTGTCACGTACAAGGGGACTGTTAAAGATGTGTTGCAAGAAGAGGGAATAGAATTAGGGCCTAAAGATATAGTGCAACCATCATTGGAATCCAAAGTATCTGAGAAAGAAACTATTAAATTAAAGACAGCTATTCCAGTGGAAATTAATTCAAATGGAATAAAAGTACAAGTGCAAACAGCAGAAAATACTGTTGAAGATATGCTAGATGCAGAAGAAACTACATTAAAGGAACAAGGGATTCAATTTGACAAGAATGTAGATGAAGTATCACCTTCGTTAGATTCTAAAATAGAAGGTGACTTAAGTGTACAACTTGTTAAAGTAGAAACAAAAGATCTTGTTGAGAAAGAAGCAATTAAATTTGATACAATAGTTGAAAAAGATCCGAATCTAGATAGTAGTGTTCAAAAGGTTAAGAGTGAAGGAAATAATGGCGAGAAGGAAATTACCTATCAAGTAGTATATAAAGATGGAGCAGAAATTTCTCGTAATGTAAAGAGCACTAAAACTATTTTAGAACCACAAAATGAAGTCGTGGTAAAAGGAACTGGTCAAGTGTATGCAAGCAGAGGCGGAGATAGCATAACTTATAAGAAAAAGTTTAATTGTACAGCAACAGCTTACAGTAATCATTCGAATACTGCTACAGGAAGAACACCTGTTAGAAATGAAGGTGGTTTAAGTACAATTGCAGTTGATCCACGTGTAATTCCATTAGGAAGTAAGGTTTATGTAGATGGATATGGATATGCAATTGCAGCTGATACAGGTAGTGCTATAAAGGGTAACATAATCGATTTATACCTTAATTCGTCAAGCGAATGTAATGAGTGGGGTAGAAGGTCAGTCAATGTATTAGTAGTTGCTTATCCAGGAGAATAGTAAATCATCTTAAGAGATAACATGTGTTATCTCTCTTTTTTTCTTTAAATTATAAAGCTTTTAGCATATTATTAAAGAATAGATAAAATAAATAAAGACTTATTTTATGATTAAATTTAAGTTAATGGTCTTATATAACAGGAAATAATTATTAGAAACGAAAGGAAGTAGAATATTGATAAAAGAAGTAATCGTTGTTGAAGGTAGAGACGATGTTGATGCTGTAAAAAAGGCTTTAGAGGCAGAAATAATAGCTGTTGGAGGCTTTGGGATAAATGCAAAGGTAATTGCAAGAATACAAGAAGCTCAAAAAAGAAAAGGAGTAATTGTTTTAACAGATCCAGATTTTGCAGGTGAGAAGATAAGAAGAATAATATCTAAGAGAGTTAAGGGCATAAAGCATGCATATATTGCAAAAGAAGATGGACTTAAAAATGGAGATATTGGAGTTGAAAATGCTTGCCCAGAGGTTATTTTAAAAGCACTTGAAATGGCTAAAATAACACAGATAGAAAAACAAGAATTTTTTACTATGCAAGATATGTTCTATTTTAAGCTTACAGGAGATGGTACATCAAAGGTTAGAAGACGCATGCTAGGCAAGATATTAGGGATAGGATATGGTAATGCAACTCAAATGATTTCTAGATTAAATAATTATGGAATAACAAAAGAAGAATTCACTAATGCTATAGAAGAAATAGAAAAACAATTGGAAGTGGGTAAGAAATAGATGGATTTAAAGGATATAAAAACTCAAGAACTAGTTAAGAAGTATAATTTTAAGTTTACAAAAAGTCTTGGTCAAAATTTTTTAGTTGATGATTCAGTACTTAGCGATATTGTGGATGGAGCAGAAGTAAATAATGAAGATTTTATTATAGAAATTGGTCCAGGAGTAGGAACTTTAACTGCTCAGCTTTTAATAAAAGCAAAAAAGGTAACTGCAATAGAATTAGATAGTGATTTAATTCCTATTCTAGAAAAAGAATTGGGAGAGCATGATAATTTCAATTTAATACATAAAGATGCACTTAAAGTAGATTTTAAGGAACTTATAGGAGACGAAAAAAATGTTAAGCTTGTAGCGAATCTTCCATATTACGTTACAACACCTATAATTCTTAAACTTTTGAAAGATGGATATAATTTTAAATCTTTAACTATTATGATACAAAAGGAAGTTGCAGAAAGAATTAATGCAGCACCAGATTGTAAGGAATATGGTGCATTGTCTGTTTTAGTACAATATTACTGTGATACGAGCATAGTGAGAAGAGTAGCACCGACATCATTTATTCCAAGACCAAAGGTTGAATCTATAGTAATAAAATTGGATAGATTAGATAAACCAAGAGTTGAAACTAAGGATGTAAAGCTCATGTTTGAATTAGTAAGGGCTGGGTTTAATATGAGAAGAAAGACCTTATGGAATGCTACAAAGACACTTAAAGTAAATAAGGAAAAATTAGAAGAGGCATTTGAAAAATCAGGAATAGACCCTAAGAGAAGGGCTGAAACACTAACAGTACAAGAATTTGCAACATTAGCAGACTGTATATATGATGTAAAAACAACAAAATAAGGAGAATAAAAAAATAACAAGTCAAAGATATGAAATAGAATAGCATACTGACTTGTTATTTTTTTCAATGTATATGCAATACCACTAAAGTTTTAATTAAATCATAATAGTAATTCCTCAGCATATAATATATGGAATAAATATATGTGGAGGGAATATAGGGTTGGCACATAATAAATTATATAGAAATTTTATAATATTGCAGGAAGATGAAAGAGGATATTCTCATTCTAATGATAAAGCTTTGTCTGGATATGCTAAGGTTGAGGCAAAAGGTGATAAATGCAAGGTGTCTTTTTATGCCCAAAATCTTAGACAAGAAGATAATTATTCCATGGTACTTATCTGTTGTAAAAGGGACTTAAAACAATTAATTGATTTAGGACCTTTAGCGATTAATGGAGTTGGAAAAGGAGATACCAGCAAAGACTACTATGTCAATAACATAGCTGGACTTGGAATGTCTTATGAAAAAATATCTGGAGCCGCAATTTGTAAGGTGAAGGATAATGAAACTGAATTTATAATGCATGGATTTATGAATGGAGAAGATTCTAGTGATAACTGGAGACGATTTAAAATTGTTAAGGTAGACTCTAAAAAGTACATTAATAAATTGGATGAAGAGCCTAAAAAGAAAGATATTTCTAGTTTATATATAGCTGATAAAGCTATAATATCAAAATCAAATAATGTAGAAACATCTAAATTAGAAAGTGGATTAGTTGATCGCAAAAAAGATGAAAAAGAGAACATAGAACTAGAAACCTTAAATAATAATAATTCTAAAGTGGAAGATAAACAGCAAAATAGGATTCCTGAAAATAATCAAAATATAGCTGAAGCTATAAATGTTTTAGATGAAGATAGAAACAAATGCAAAGAAGCTAAGCAATGTGATAAATCTGATATGAATGAGAATATGGAAGATAAGCAGCAAAATAGGATTTCTGAAAATAATCAAAATATAGCTGAAGCTATAAATGTTTTAGATGAAGATAGAAACAAATGCAAAGAAGTTAAGCAATGTGATAAATATGAGATAAATGAGAATATGAAAGATAAGCAGCAAAATAGCATTCCTAAAAATAATCAAAATATAGCTGAAGCTATAAATATTTTAGCTGAAGATAGAAACAAGTGCAAAGAAGTTAAGAAATGTGGTAAATATGAGATAAATGAGAATGTAGAAGAAACTAAGAAATGTGGTAAATGTGAGAAGAATGAACATATAAAAGAAACTAAAAAATGTGATAAGCATGAGATGAGTGAGAATATAGAAGAAGCTATTAATAAATTAGCTAAAAAATTAGAGACTTATGATGGTGTAATAGATTTAAGAATAAACAATATACATGAAGATGTTATAATTTATGGTTTTATAAAAGACAAGAAAAGCTGTGATTGTAAGTGGAAAAAATTCAAAGTAGAAAAGAAATGTAGAAATGAGAATGAAGATTTCAATAATATTCAAGGTAATTCTAGGAGAATAGAAGAAAACTTTAATTTAGATAAATTAAATGAAGTTGATAGAGCAGATAGGATAGATAGATTAGATATAATAGATTTTGATGAATATGAAAATGATATTCAACAAGCAGGTACTGTAAACATAGATAAAACAAGCTCAGGAAATATGTGTAAAACAAGCACAGGGAATATGGGTCAAACAGGTTTAGAAAGTATGAGTCAACCAACTCAAAATAATATGCAACAATCAACCTCAAATCAAGATTTTAATATAATTGGAGAAGTAGGAGAATACTTTGAGAAACTTGCAAAGGATTTTGAGCCCTATAAAGGAAGTTTAGCTGATATAAATTACTGCAAATTGTATAAAATAAATGTAAATAGTATAGAAGATTTATCTGATGAATCAAATTATAATCAATATACATTGGCATATTATCCAATGTTGAACTATTATCCTTATATTAGTAAGGAAGGATATTTTTTGGTGGGTTATAAATGTAATGGAATTGGAGAAATGAAATATATTGTATATGCGATACCAGGAAGTAAAGATAAGAATGAACAACCATATGGCGGAAGAACAGGTTTCGTAACATGGACTAGCGACAATACAAATGGTAGAGGATATTGGCTAATGTTCTATGATTTTAAAAATTCTTCAATTGTAATTCCAACAAAATAGGGAAATAAAAGTGTTATGAATAAAAAACAATTAATTGTTACGTTAATCTTGTTGTCATTAATGCTAATATTAGCCATAACTCAAGGTTTCTTTAAGGACAATTTTGAGCAAGTAGTTCTTATGGAGAGAGGAATAAGTGAATTTAAGGAATATGAGTTTGATCAGGGTAAGTACGTTATATCATTGCCAAATGAATGGATTGTAGAGGAAAAAGAAAGTGAAGGGCAATATGTAAGTTATAAATTAAATTTTAAAGACAAAAACAATAAATTTAATGGTTTAGTAGAAGTAATAAATACTAAAGAGGATTTAAATGTATTTGCAGAAAATGATTTAAATAATCAGTACTTGGAGTATTACAATTCTGAAGTGATGCCTTTTAAAAATTCTAAAAATTCTGGAGTATTAGTACAATATGATACAACTATAAAGAATGGATATGACTTTAAAAATGAATGTTATTATTTAAGTTTAGAAGAAGGTAAAACAATAAAGATATTATTTAATCTTAAGGAAAAAGATTACAAGGAGAATATGAAGACTATCTTTAATACTATTATTTCAAGTATTAAGGCATCTTAGGCACATTCAAAAAAATAACAAGTCAGCATACTTGTCTAACTCAAAATATACATCGTATCATTGACTTGTTATTTTCTTTCATGTGAATTAAACAAATAAGATTTGCCAAGGATAAGGATAAGTATTATAATTTAAGTATCAAGGAGAGGCAGAAACTAGCTTCTCCTTGATACTTATTTGACGTTTGGAGGGGAGTAATGAGAATCATATTATTTGAGGTATTTGGTATACAGATAAAGAGTTATGGATTAATGATTGCAATTGGTATAATAGTTGCAGCCACTTTATTTATAAATAAGGGAAAAAAGAAAGGCTTTAATGAGGACTCATTATTAAACTTAATTATTTTTGCAATAATAGGTGGAATGATTGGCGGAAAAGGATTATTTATAATAACTGAACTTAAGAATATTATAAAAGACCCAAGTATATTGTTGAATTTTGGATATGGATTTGTTATTTATGGAGCTATAGGTGGTGGAGCCTTAGCTATGTATTTATATTGTAAAAAGAAGAAGTGGAGTATCATTGAAATGTTAGATATGACCGTTCCAGGACTTGCAGTAGCTCAAGGATTTGGAAGAATTGGATGCTTTTTAGCTGGATGTTGCTATGGAGCAGAGACTACATTACCTATAGGTGTTAAATTCCCCAAAGGTTCTCTTGCACCAGCAGGAATAGATGTGCATCCAACACAAATTTATTCTTCTGTTTTTGATTTTTTATTAGGATTTTTTCTTTTATATTATAGTAAAAAGGAAAGAAAAAATGGTAAGGCAATAGGATTGTACTTAATAATATATAGTATAGGAAGGTTTTTAGTGGAATTTTTAAGAGATGATCAAAGAGGTAGTATTGGAATTTTTTCTACATCACAATTTATTGCAATATTTACTTTAGTGCTTGGGATTATTATTTTTAATAACCACAAGATTGTTAAAGGAGCGAAGAAGAACATTGAAGAACAATAAATTTTCAATTATAATTTTACTTACATTATTAACTGTAAGTATGATGCTATCAGGCTGTACTTTTATTAATGACTTAGAAGTTAAAATGAATATTAAAAATGAACAATTTGAGTATATAAAACAAAATAGAGTAGATAAGATTGTGATACAAAATGTTAGGGATAGTGGATTTAGATTTGTAGTTAATGAGAGTAAAGCAATAGATGATATTTACAAGCTTTTGTCAGATGGTAGTGAGGTTTCAAAAAAAAGTTCCCTTGATCCAGATTATATATTTGATATATGTATTGGAGATGAAGTAAAGAAATATCAATATGTAGTTGGCGCGAATGAGCATGATACAGGTAATTTTTATAATGAAGATAAGGCTTTTTCAGTTTCAAAGAATTTAGAAAATACTATAATGCAAAATCTTTCATTTATAAGAAAGCCAAGAGATTTTCAATACATATATTATCAATCAATATTAAAGGTTATTGAAAGTAAAAAGGATAGTTTATCTAATAACAATAAAATTGGAATAGATATAGGCGGAGATGTGGATTGCTTAAAATATATATTTTCCGTAGATTTAGAAGAATTTAAGAAGAATCTAAAGAAGGTTCTGCCAAACGTTGATATAGTTAACAACAATTATGAAAATTTTGATACTATAATCAAAGTTAAAAATAGAGGATATAATAGTACAATCTTTAAAACATTAATAACGATAGATAATAAAAAAGATAAATCTTTTGAAAGTTATTATATATTAGCAGAATATAACTATAAAGATTGGGACATTAAAGTAAGTGAACCAAATAAAGTGCCACAAGACTGGTAAGGCATATTCAAAAAATAACAAGTCAGTATGCCTAAAATAAAGGGAGGATATATAAATGAGTTGTGAAGACTGTCAAAGCAAGGATACATGTCAATCTAAGGGAGAGGGATGTAAAGAGGAAAGTTTAAAATTAATATCTAGATATGGAAATATTAAAAATGTTATAGGTGTTATAAGTGGAAAAGGTGGTGTTGGTAAATCAACTGTTACTGGGATTATGGCAACTATGTTAGCTAAAAAAGGATATAAAGTAGGGGTTTTAGATGCAGATATTACAGGACCATCTATGCCGAGATTTTTTGGTGTTAATAGTAAAAGAGCAACTATAATTCCTTTAGAAAATGATATGGTAAAATTTGAACCTGTAGAAACAGAGAGTGGAATAAAGGTAATTTCTATGAATCTTTTGACTGCAGTAGAAGATGAACCCGTTATTTGGAGAGGTCCTGTAATTACAGGGGTATTAAAGCAAATGTTTATAGAAACTAATTGGGGAGAACTTGATTATTTACTTATAGATATGCCACCAGGTACTGGAGATATAGCTTTAACTGTAATGCAAGAGTTTCCAATTGATGAAATTGTAATAGTTTCTACACCACAAGATATGGTATCAATGATTGTTAAGAAAGTCGTTATTATGGCTCAAAAGATAGGTGTAAAAATTAAGGGTGTAGTGGAAAATATGGCTTATATAAATTGCCCTAGTTGTGATAAAAAAATAAGAGTATTTAGCCGAAAATCTTCAGAAGAAAATGCTGAATATCTAGGATTGCCTTTAATAGGAGAACTACCAATTAATATTGAACTTACAGAAGCATTAGAAGAAAGAAAAGCTGAAGAATATGTTAGAGAAAATCCATTATATTCATTAATATTTGAAGGATTATATTAAAAGTGTTTAGACTTATTCAAGAAATAAATAGCATAATTGAGTGAGTGTTTTTTCGTATGCATTGTATTATAATTTTATGTAATTATTTTTATATAGTTTATTTTGATATTATTTCTAAATCATGATATTACATATACATAACTTAACATTTCTTAGGAAATAATAAGTTAGTAATTTTATATTAGAAAGGATTGAAGTATTATGAAACCAAAGTTAGATAAAGATACTTGCATAGCATGTGGATTATGTCCATCAATATGTCCAGAATGTTTTGATATGGAGGATGATGGGAAAGCAGGAGCAATAGTTGATGAAGTTCCAGATGGTTCTATAGATTCAGCAAAAGAAGCAGAAGAAAGCTGCCCTGTAGATGCAATATCTATAGAAGAATAGAATATAAAAATAGGATTGATAGTTGTATAAAAACAAGTATCAATCCTATTTTTTATATATATAGAAATTTAAAGTGTATAAATAGTATTTAATTTTTACAAGGTTGCATTCTTTACTCTAGAATCAAATAGATTGGATTTATTAATATAAAATCTCATCCTATTGGCTCCTTTAGCACTTTATAAA
>Ga0183100_1000796_pt1 | contig 20044 bp, 21 predicted proteins | sample Biomet2_FD_127789 | JGI IMG/M metagenome (GOLD analysis project Ga0183100, IMG submission 127789) | Microbial communities from bioreactor (seeded with anoxic lake sediment) at LBNL, California, USA - Biofuel metagenome 2 | ecosystem: Engineered > Bioreactor > Anaerobic > Unclassified ...
TGTGCTGGCGAACGTGCACGCGCCTGGAAGACCGACATACCCCGCGCCGACGACGGCGACCGACCGGATGCTCATGACGGCATCAACGGGGACACCTAACTTAAGCGTTTTGAGCCAGTTATCTTTCTGGTGCCGGGTGGAAAAGGTTTACGAACGAGGACCGCGCTTCCCACTGCATGCTCAGGGTGGGAGTGATCGGCACCGGCTCCATGGGACAGAACCACGCCCGCATCTACTCGGAGATGGGTTGCCTTGCGGGATTGTTCGACGTCGACGCCGAGGCCGCGATGAAGGTCTCCCAGCGGTTCGGGGTGAAGCTTTACTCGGACATGGGCTCGCTCATCCGGGACGTCGACGCGGTGAGCGTGTGCACGCCGACGCAGTACCACCACGAGGCGGCGGTGAAAGCCATCACCCAAGGCCGCTCGGTGCTGGTGGAGAAGCCGTTCACCGGGGACGTGGAGAAGGCCAGGGCGCTGTGCGAACTGGCCGAGGAGCACAAGGTCACTCTCGCCTCCGGGTTCGTGGAACGGTTCAACCCCGTAGTCGCCGCCACCAAGGACGCCATAGCCGCGGGGCGCTTCGGCAAGGTGGTGTCCATCTCCTCCCGCCGGGTGTCCTCGTACCCCTTCCGGATCCGGGACGTCGGGGTCATCATGGACCTTGCCATACACGATGTCGACGTCATCCGCTACCTGACGGGGGAGAAGATCACCTCCGTCTACGCCCTGGGCGGGAAGATGGCCAACGACCGCTTCGAGGACCATGCCGACCTGTTGCTGCAGACCGCGGGGGGCCTGATCGGCATGGCCGAGGTGAACTGGCTCACCCCGATGAAGGTGCGCAAGGTCTCCATCACCTGCTCCGACGGCTACGCGGTCATGGACTACATGGACCAGAGCCTGCAGTTCTCCACCTCTCGTATGGACCAGGTGGACACCTCGAACATGGCGTCCATGCCCATCGAGCTGGACACCCACCAGGTGTACGTCAAGAAGGAGGAGCCGCTGAAGAGGGAGCTGAGGAGCTTCGTGGACGCGGCGGAGAGGGGGGAACGGTCGGAGTGTGACGGGTGGAACGCCCTGGAGAACGTGTCGATATGCGCTGCCGCGCTGAACTCGATGCGCCAGTACTGCAGAGTAATGGTATGAGCTAAGTGAAGCTGCCTCCACCGACCAAAGGGCCGTCCATGCTGCGGAGCACATCCTCCCGGGGCCGCTCCCACCGGGCGATGCCCCCCTCCACCACGACTATGCTCGGGTGAGGGAGCGCACGCTCAGGTCGTGGGAGGCCATCCAGGTACAAAGGATTGCGCGCTTCTAGTTTTTTTCGCAGCAGGGCGGCCTCGTACTCGATCTGCCCCCGCGGAACCTCCATTGGATGGCTGCCAGCGTGAGGCAGGATGCGGGCCCTCTTGTACTCATATCCTCGGCGATGACCTTCCTCCCACACCCCGACAAGATAATCATGGATAGCTCCCCACGGATCGGGTTGCTCCAGCACCCGCCTGGCCTGAGGGTGGTTTCGGTAGGCGGCCGTTCGTCCGGCCACTATCCCCTGGGCCAGGAGGGCTTCCCGCCACAGTCCGCCCAGCCCCGGGGGGTCCAGGTAGCGGGGGTGGATGCTCCACAGTCGCACGGGGGATGAACTGTACGGCAGAACATATCTATGCATCGCCAACCGTTTTATGGGAGGTAGGCCATAACATGGACCTCTTATGTTGGTCAGCGTGGTCCTGAACATCATGAACGAGGAACGGTACATCGCCGACCTCCTGGACAGCTTGGTCATACAGGAGGGGCCGGTGGAGATCGTCGTGGTCGATGCCGCCTCCCAGGACCATACCCAGGACATCGTGCGCAAGTACGTGGCCAAATATCCGTTCATCAAGATGTACGTGCACCCTGGCAGGAGGGGGGAGAGCACCAACTTCGGCATCGCCCAGGCCCACGGGGAGGCCATCGCCTTCACCGGCGGGGACGACCTCGCGAACCCCAACTGGGTCCACGAGCTCAGGAAGACCTTCCAGCAGGGGGCGGACATCGTGGCCGGGCGGTCGATCATGATCGGGCTGAAGGCCTGGGAGGACCTCGACCGGGTGGAGCTGTACCACAAGGGCTACGACGTCTCCTACCCCTCGGCCAACATGGCCTTCCGGCGGGAAATCCTGGACAAGGTGGGTGGGTTCGACACTTGGTTCATCACCGCCGAGGACATCGACCTCAACTACCGCGCCGTCGACGCTGGGTACAGGATAACCTGGAACCCCGACGCCATCGTCTACCGGCGGACGAAGTCCACGGTCTACGGGTTTTTCAAGCAGGCGTTCTGGAACGGGGCAGGCAGGAAGCAACTGACCCTGAAGCACGGCAACCTGTGGGGCAGGTACGATCCCATACGCATGTTCAAGCAGAAGATGTCTTTCTGGGCCCTCACCCGCCTGGTCGTGGCCCTCATGGGCTACATCGGCTTCAAGCTGTTCGACGACAAGGGACCATACGGAAAGAAGAACAGCTCCAGCTGAAGCGCCTGGTCGGGTCATATTATTATATTTTCTCCTCATTCACGTTTGAAGGTACTTCTTGAGGCTCAGCATCGTAATCCCCACGCTCAATGAGGCGAAGTGCATAGGCCTGGTCATAGACGAGCTGAGGTCCAACCTGGACGGGAAGGGCTTCGACTACGAGATCATGGTCGTGGACGGCCGCTCGACCGACGGTACCCAGGACATCGCCATAGCGAAGGGCGCGGTCATGGTGAACGAACCGCGCAAGGGCTACGGTCGTGCATACAAGACCGGTTTCGAGCGGGCCAGGGGGGAGATCATCGCCACCATGGACGGCGACTGCACCTACCCTCCGGACGCCATCATTCCCCTCATGGAGATGCTGGAGCGGGACGACCTGGAGTTCATCACCACCGACCGCTTCGGGCACATGGAGCCGGGGGCCATGAGCGATATGCACAAGATCGGCAACTTGGCCCTTTCGTTCACCACCCGCCTGCTGTTCGGCCGGAGGATCAGGGACTCCCAGAGCGGAATGTGGGTCTTCCGCCGCGCCGCGCTGCTGAAAGTCAACGTCACCAACGACGGCATGCCCTTCTCTGAGGAGATCAAGATCGAAGCGTTCCGCAAGCTACGCTCCCGGGAGGTCATGATCGCCTACCGCCGGAGGGAGGGCGAGGTCAAGCTGTCCTCGTGGAAGGACGGCTGGTACAACCTGAGCTTCCTTCTGGTCAAGAGATTCAAGGGCCCTCGAGATAAGTCCTTGCACACCTGATGCTCTGCCTGATGCTGTCCTTCACCGTGCGGTTGTAGAAGCTTGCCGCCGGGTGGTAGGCGGGAATGAGGACCATCTCCTTGCCCCGTATGGTGATCTTCTGAGGCCGGTTCACTATGTCCTTCATCACGATGGGTTTCCTCAGGAGGTCCTTGGCCGCCGAGCGGCCCAGGGTGATGATGACCTTGCGGTTCTCCAGCTCCGACTCCAGGCACGGTAGGCAAGCGTCCATCTCCTCCTGAGTGGGATCGCGGTTCCCGGGGGGGCGGCACTTCACGGTGTTGGTGATGAACACCTTGCTGCGGGGGAGCCCCTCCTCCTCCAGGAGCTGAGTGAGCACCTTTCCGGACGAGCCCACGAAGGGACGGCCGGCGGCGTCCTCCTTCGCTCCTGGAGCTTCGCCCACGAGGGCGATGGGCGACATGGGGTCGCCGTCGGGCCTGACCACCTTGGTGCGCCCCTCGCACAGGGCACACCGCTTGCAGTCCTCGGAAGGTGTCATTTGCGCAGGATGTCCTCGGCGGTCACCAGGGCCGAGAGCTGGACCCCGATGTCGTTCAGCTTCCGCTCCCCGCCCTCCTGGCGGTTCACGACGCACAGCACGTCGCCGACCTCGCCGCCCGCGGCGCGCACGATGCCTATGGCCTCGACCACCGAGCCGGCGGAGGTGACCACATCCTCGACCATGAGGACCCTCTCGCCCTCCTTCAGCGTTCCCTCGATCATCTTCTGGGTGCCATGGTCCTTCTTCTCCTTGCGCACCATGATGTACGGGACCTTGGTGCGGAGCGATAGGGCCACCGCCAGAGGGATGGAACCGAGCACGACCCCGGCGATCTTGTCCACCGCCAGCCCGCGGAGCTCTATCTCCCTGGCCATCTCGTCAGCGATCGTCTCCAGGACGTACGGGTCGGTGCTCGCCTTCTTGATGTCGATGTAGTACTCGCTCTTCTTCCCCGACGCCAGCGTGAAATCGCCGTACATCAGGGCGTTGCAGCGCACCAGCGCCTCCTTGGTCCTCTTGTTCACCTTACCACGGCTCCTTCTTCTTACCCATCTTGAACCCGATGATGTTGACGCTCCTGTGCAGCACCGGTACGAACACCAGGAGGACGATGAGAGCGATGATGCTCTCGCCGCTGATGTAGCGGGAGGCGACCCACGCCGGGTACAGCAGCGCGGTGAGGCCCAGCCCCCCGGCCACGAAATCGTACTGGTCGAGGACCGGGGCCTTGTGCCCCCGCTCCATGCCCAGCCGGCGCTTGATGAACGCCCCGATCATGTCCCCCAGCAACGAGCCGAGGGCCAGGGAGAACACCACGCCCAGAGCGTCCATGCCCCTCCCCCAGGTCCACTGCTCCGGGAAGTGCAGGACGATCGACACGATGGCCAGGAGAATGCCCAGGGACGTCCCGGCGGCGATCCCACCGACCAGCCCGGTCCAGGTCTTGCCGTCCCCCAGGATGCGCTTTCCCCTCCACGTCCGGCCGAAATCGACCGGGGTGCCGCCTCCGAATAGCACCGCGGCCGAGTTCGGTATCAGCGCCGGAAGGAACAGGAATATCCCGCTGAGGGCGACCAGGATCAGGTCCATGGGTGGCAGGATGGCGCATCCGATAGATTACCTTTATCGGCCGATAGCGAGAAATAAACGTCCCTCAGGCCCGCTCGAACAGCTAGTTCGGCAGAAACGCTATATTTTCTGCCGTGGGTGACTATCGCATGAAGACCGTTGCGGTATGCGATGCCCAGTGCAAGGCCAACCCCCACGGGGTGGAGGCCAAGACGATCTATGACCACGAGCACGCGCTCATCTCTCACCTCATGCTCCAGCCCGGCCAGGCGCTGAAGAAGCACGTGACCCCGGTGGACGTGGCCTTCTACGTCCTAGAGGGCCGCGGCGAGGTGGAGATCGGGGAGGAAAAGGAGACTGTAGGTCAGGACACAATGGTGGAGAGCCCCAAGGGCATACCGCATCTGTGGCGCAACGTCGGTGACTGCCCACTGCGCATCATGGTCATCAAGCTACCCAAGCCAGTGGAGAAGAGCAAGATGCTTTGATCCCGGCCTTTTGCGGTGTCACCGGCCGTGGCGGACGAAGAAGTTCAGCACGTCGTTCACTGCGAACTCCGTGCTCTTCACCTCCAGGCGGTCGGAGAACTGGCTGGCGCGGCGGTCCAGGATCACGGCGACACCGACGTCCGTCTCCGTCCGGATCAGCCTGCCGATGGCCTGCAGCAACTTCCTCGTCACCGGGGCCTTGACAGTGTACTCCCACCCCCGGCCGCACTTGATCTCGTAGTAGTGTAGCAGCGCCCTTTGCTTGGCCGTCGGCTTGGGGTAGGGGATCCCAGCCAAGATGGCCGCTTCCAACTCGCGGTCCGGAAAGTCGATCCCCTCGCTCACGCGCCCACCCATGACCGCGAACAGAACCGCGCCCTCCTCGAAGGAACCTTTGAACCTGACGACCTCGTCCATGAGGTCGTTCTGGGCCATGCCCCTCTTCTCAATGTGAACCTTCCGCCGGATGCGGCTCAGTATGCCATCGCCGATGAACCGGTCCATGAGCGCGTAGGAAGGGAAGAAAACCACGGTGTTGCGGTCCAGGACGTTGCACAGCGAGACGGTGTAATCTTCCATGCGGGTGACGATCTCCTCGTCCTTCACTATGTCCTCGTACCTAGTGGTCACGTCCTCGAGGAACAGGACCGAGCGGTTCTCCGGCGGGAAGGGCGACGGAAAGGTCAGCATGGCCGAGGACCGGGGCAGGCCGATGGAGTCGCGGTACTCGTTGAGCGGCTGCAGCGTCCCGGACATGTGCACCGAGGCGCTGCAATCCATAACCGCCTTGCAGGCCAGCGAGGGGTCCATGCAGTAGGCCTCGAAGGCGGGGTTCTCGCCCCCCGTGATGAGCTTGACGTAGCACTCCTCGTCCAGCTCCATGAAGAACTGCAGGAAGCCGCCGAGGGAGTGCATGTACGATCGGGGCAGGCGTCCCCTCTTCCGCTTCTCCTCCCTGATGGTGTCCCCGTAGACCATCATCGACTTGGCCATGGCCGATATGCCGGCCGAGGTGGTCGTGAACGCGCTCATGAGGCCTTCCTCGAGGAAGGGGGGCGGGATGAGGCCGTCGTCCTCGATGAGGAACTCGTCCAGCGCCTCCTTCAGCCGCTTCTCGCACTGCCCCACGACATCCAGCACGCTGATGCCTTCCGCGACCTCGGGGTCCCCGAACTCGTCGACCTCCTTCCGGACGAGGCCGAGGAGGTGCGAGGACAGCACCACCGAACGGATCTCGCGCGCATATTCCGGTAGGTTGTGGGCCTCGTCCACGATCACCACCGCCTCGGAGATCGGTATGTTCATCCAGTCCAGCAGGTTGTGGCGGATGAAGGGCATGAAGAAGTAGGCGTAGGGGGCAGTGACCACCGCCGCGTGGGGTAGGAGGTCCTTGGCCAGCTCGTGGGGGCACAGCCCGCGCTGGTCGCAGTAGGCGGTGAACTCCTCCACCGTCGGCAGGTTCTCCTGGCAATAGTACAGGATGTCGTTGAAGTCGGTGGACAGCACGTTACCATAGAAGCGGCAGCCCCCCTCCTTGCCCTCCCGGGAGCGGGCCTTGCGCTCGGCGCATAGCTTGGACAGCTCCTCGGGGGAGCCGGACCGCAGCTCGGGATCGCGCTGGATGAGGGGACAGGTGCTCTGGCGGCCCTGCAGGCCGACCCCGAACACCGGCCTGAGGTTGTTGATCCTCCTCAGCTCTAGCATGACCTGCCGCTGTTGGGAGTTCGTTCTTGTGAGATAGATGACCTTCTTGCCGTGCTCCAGCGCGGACTGCAGCGTCCCGCTCAGCGCACAGATGGTCTTCCCCGTGCCGGTGCCCGACTCCACGGTCAGGTGGGCTCCCGATCTCACGTTGGCGGAGATGGCCTGAACCAGCTCTACCTGGTGTGACCTGGGGGTATAAGGGAAGAGGTCCATTCAGGAGACCCAGAGAGTGTTGCTAGATACTTTTTTCGGTCAGGTCTCCGAACTGGGAAGGCAAGCGGGGAGCAATCGATGCCTTGTATATCCCCAAGCGGCCCCTCGATGCGAGCACTCGCTTTGTGGCGTCCTCCTCACGACAGCACATGCCGCACCTTCTCTTTCAGCTTCGCCGGAATGTGGGAGGTTGAGCAACCTGGCCTTCAGAGGCTGTGGCCCCTACGTCATGGCCGACGACGCTGGACGAGCGTCAAGAATGGGATCAGAGGACACATGGAATCGATAATAGCGATATGAGCTACTAAAAATTACTAATTTGTACTAACTTAGTAATTCTAGCGGATTAGTAACTCTTTTGTAAATCTACTAAAAATTACTAATTTGTACTAATTTAGTAGATAGTTTTAATTTGTTCTATTACGTTATTTCTGTTTGTTATTTTGGTGACTTATGAAAATACCAGAAAAGCCAAAAAGCTGGCGTAGGCTAATGGAGGAGAAATCCGACGTAATCATTTCTGCCTCCACTGATGAAAAAGTGGCTGATCTAGTAAAGAAGTTCAATGCGTCCTATTTGCATTGGGACGAGCTGAGATACCATGATAATGGTGTAGACCCAGAAGTTCTTTGGGCCTTAATGAAGTTATCAAGACGCAATTCTGCAAAAAAGATCCATTTTAAGGAACGGACGTTTCAATATAATATCACAGATAACGCGATGAGGATCTTGCATATTTTAGATTCGGGGGCCGGAGGAACAATAGAGATACCGGAACCAGGAGTAAAAACGAGAAGTATGGAGAGGTATATTGTAAGCTCTCTTATGGAGGAGGCCATTGCTTCGAGCCAGATTGAAGGGGCTGTAACCACAACAAAGGTTGCCAAAGAGATGCTAAAAACCCAAAGAAACCCCAGGAATGTCTCTGAGCAAATGATTATCAATTCATATGTTGCCATGAAAAGGATAAAGGAGATTAAGTCTGAGAGACTTAATATCGATTTGATCAAAGACCTTCACCGCTTGATCACCCATAAGACCTTGAAAGAATCCGACTATGAGGGAAAATTTCGAGATGATGATGAGACTGTGGTCGGAGACCCCCTAGAGATTGAGAAGGTCTACCACATCCCACCGGATTATAGGAAGATTGAGGCTTATCTTCAAGAGCTATGTGATTTCGCCAATAATGATGACAGGGATTTCATTCACCCCCTGATAAAAGGCATATCCATCCATTTCATGATTGGTTTCATTCACCCCTTTGTCGATGGAAATGGGAGACTGGCACGTGCTCTATTTTATTGGTACGCCTTGAGAAATGATTATTGGTTGTTTGAATACATGGCGATCTCAAAGACGATCAAAGAATCAAAAGGTCGCTATGGCATGGCGTACCTTTACACTGAATCGGATGATAACGATTTAACATATTTTTTGGATTACAATCTTAAATGCATGGAAAGGGCCCTTCAGAATGTAAGGGAATACATTCAAAGGAAACAAAAGGAACAGAGAGATGCATTTAAACTTGCGACGAACTTGCCAGACCTCAGCTCTCGTCAGGCTGAGGTCCTAAAGTATATCATAAAAAGTGGAAGGCCCGTTTCGATCAAAGAGATATCGACCATGTTTGACGTGGTCTATCAAACAGCGAGAACCGATCTATTGGATCTGGTCGATAAGGGACATTTGATACTTACCCGAGATAAGAAGAAGATGCTATTTAGCGAAAATGTAGATAAACAGAAAAATTCTGCATTATCGTAAATAAGATACGTATGGGCTGTGTCTGATGTTTTTAGCCACCATTTGGGAAGATCCAACTACATGATGGATGAAGTTGCGCTCAGCGCCGCCCTGAGTGGTGAGATGTCGCTCAGACAGAGGTTTCCGGCGACCTTGCGGGGGTCGCGGTGAAGTGATGACCGAGCGCTCCGCGGCAATCCCTCTTTGGAACAAGCTTGTGGATACGACCGGACGAGCATGCTGATGGGGTTTCCTGACTTCATACAGAGATGTTGAGGAGTATAGTGGAGAGAGGATTGACCAATCGAATCAGTTTTGGATAAAAAAAGGAACTATGCATTCCTGGAGATTCATTCCTTCAGCGCCCCTTTCCTTGCTACGCTCCCAGGATCGTTCAAGCTATAATCGATGCACTCCCTGGTATAGCCTTCCGCTCTCTGGATGACTCCTGAGTTATGCGCCGTGAGATCTTTCAGGAAGGCGTACATGTTGGGCCACTTCGTCTCCAGAAGGATGTCCCCATCCTTGGTGAAGAGGAAGAGCTTCGTGCTCTTCACATACGAGCCCTGTCGGGGGTCCACCCAGATGTCCGTGACCTCGCTCCACCTCGTTGTGTAGGCAAGCTCGGTCCTCCTCCGCTTCGGCTTCCATACCTCGAATCCCTGGTCAGTGACCACCAGTATCTTCGAGGTCTTTTCTCGGTACTCGATGAAGCCGAGCGCAGGCATGAAGTAGGCAAGCATGCCGTTGAAGAGCCCATAGATCAGAATGACCAGCACCGGGTCCACTGCGTCCCACGATGACAGGTACGCTTGGATTAAGGGAAGAATCAGGAATAGAGAGCCAGCGATGATGCATACAGTGAGGATGAAGGAATCCTTCCAACCCAGCTCGTTGCAGTAGACAGCGTAGTGCTTCCCCCGTCCTCGCCTCTCCTTCTCGATGTCGTCAATGGCGTGTTTCAACCGCTTGTTCACCATTTTCGGAAATCTAAGAGAGTAGATGGCCAGAGCGAGGTTGATGGCCCCGAAGAAAGAGATGAACAGATAGATGAGGGTCTCATTGCTCAGTCCAACACCCCCATCTTTTTTAGGACTCCTCGATCAGAGCCATGACGGCTGTCCTCGACCTCGCCCACTTCTCCGGAGGTACCTTGGCGGCAACCATGCGGGCGAACTGGGGCATGCCATCCAACCAGGTCATCAGCTCCATCTTCTTCTTATGCCCAACAACATTGAACGAGTTGCCATATCTGCCATATGTGAAGTTGACGGCCTCGACCTCGCTCCAGGGGATGAATACTTTCTTCACGTGGAACACTCGCCTCTCGATGCCTTCGTCGTTTAGCACGAAGTACGAGAGACTCACCTCTGCCAGAATGGGCATCGGCAATAGGATGAAGAATGTCGCAGCCAACTGAGTCCATAGGGTCCTACCGGTGATGCTGGGGTCTAAAAAGAATACATAGAAGAACATGGATGAAATCCCAATCGCAAGGATGCCGAGGGTTACTTTCGCTCCTCGTGCATAACCGATGCGTACTGTCTCCGGCAAAGGCTTGGGAGCCCAGTTGATAGGTACCGATACATACTCGATCGTATCCTTGCTTAATGCAGCCTTCGGGACCCTGATGCGGGCAATCCTGAGAAGCGGTTCGAAGTTCACCAGCTGGATTTTAGCATTATCCGCTTATGGGCAGTGTCGATATTCATCCGATACATCGCGGCATCGCCATCAACGGCGGTGACGTCCGCCCAACGAATCGAGGTAATGGCCTTGTACCCCTTCCGGTTGAGCCGTATTTGCTCGATTCCTTCATCAGTGATGACAAACAACGTCCGCACCGAGATGGTGATGAGCATCTTTTCCCAAGCAGCGAAGAAAAAGAAAAAGATGAAGATAATGATAGGATCGATGATGTCACCTGGGTTTGCGGTGCTCAAAATAAATGATATCAAGATGGTTAGCACGAGGCCAGCTGTCATGATGGACATCTGTATGGCCAATGCCACTGCCCTGCGCTCTTCATAGACGATTACGGGCCGGGTACCGTTCTTTTTAAGATATTCATCAGAAGTCTGGTCGATTCTTTTCCCTCGTCCGTTTATCTCTAGGACGCATACCGCGAAGAAGAGGCACCAGATCACCGTCGATACAACGATGGTCAAACCCATGACTATGCTGCTCTCCACCCGCCCGCCTCAACACGCAATAACTCATTCTGAAGATAAAAATGTGAAGCTCCAAGCGTCGCTATCGTAAGATGCCTATTATTTCAGTCAAAGTGAGATCATTTTCGGACCGTTGTCCCCCATCTATTTAATTATCCCAATCGATTCAGACTAGGGAACTTGGACACAATATTGCTCACTGTCGTGGTGATGATAGCGATAGGTGCGACCGCGGTCTCGCTCACGGTCGCCAGAAAGATACCTCAGATGGTCGATGCAGGCCTCAATTCCGCCTTCGAACGGATTGAACCCAGATATGCTGGAAGGCAACACTACTTCATCTATGGAACAATAGGCCGCCGATACTTCTTGCTCGTGATACTATTGTGTGCTACCATGGGGGATTTCTTCCTCATGGGATCTACCTTCATCGTAGATGCTTCCACTTTGACCGGATTTTTCTTCTTGATAGCGGGTTTCGGTCTCTTCTTCACGCTTGGCTTTCCCTTGATGCTCGCTTATATCGCAATAAGGATCGACAACATCATACTGGCTGCCACCAAGGAAGGATTCGACTACTGGGTGTATGGTCCGGAAGTTACGCTCGACGTGAGTATAAGCTGGCTTGACGTTAGGAAGGTTCGAATAAACGTGGGGCGCGGCCTAGGCGGGGAGTTGAAATTGATCACGCCGGCAGGGAGCATCGAGGTTGAGACTTCCTGGGTGAACATACCGAAACTCTACGAGGATACGTTGCGGTATGCGACCGCTGCAGAGATCCCAAAATATGCCAGAGAGATAATGGAGCATAGGTCTAGGAAAACAATTTAGTGTGATACAACCGGCCCCTTTATGCGGCCTTAAATCTCACTTACGGGTCCGTTCGTCAGTAGGAGGCCTTCTCTCTCAACAGGCGAGAGATCTCCAATCGGGCCATGGTCCACCTCTCCAGAGGCACTTTGTTCGCGACCATGCGGGCGAACTCCGGAAGGCAATCCACCATGCATACAAGCACGATCTTCCTCTCGTTCCCCTTGATGCGGAATATGCTCCCACCGTTGCTCACTTCATAGGCTATGGATTCGACCTCGTTCCAGGGGATGAATATTCTTCCTCGGTACATCGAATGATGCTCGATACCCTCTGAGCTCAATGTGTAGAAGGACAAATAAACCTCCATTATCAACAAGACTGGCAGCAAGGTGAGGAACAGAACCAACAGGCTCCAAACGGAGAAGAGATTCGCCAATGCGAAATCAAAGAGTCCAGCTACCAGCATGAGAATAAGGACCACTGTCGACACAATAATGCTGAAGGCTTTGAATGCCTTGGAATAGCTCATTCTGATGGCCTCCGCCATGCAGGGATTCGCTCTCAATGAGGTAGAGCGATCTTGTGTCCACTCTTCCTTGGACGCATAAATAATGCCCTGGCTCGGTGGCGCTATGTAGTCGAACGCCATGTCGGTAAAAACCGCTCTTGGTACTTTTCTGCGCATGAACTCGAAAAGGGGCTGCAGGTTCTCCAGATACTCGGAGACGGCAATCCTCTTCCTAGCTCCATAGATGATCATGGGGCGATCAAGGAAGATGCTAATGTCCACCCCGGTAACTTCTGTCCACCGGATCGAGGACGAGATCACCGGTGCATGCCTTCGCAATCTTACTATCCCGATGCCTTCCTCGGATGCCTCTCTGACACCGTAGAAGGCGTAGAAGAGAAAACCGGCCCCGATCGCGATGCCGAACCCTAGGAAAATGGCGAGGACGGCAAGGGTACTCTCAAACTGGCTTGAACTGACGTTATCGGGGTAGAACGTCATGATGGGAAAAATGAGAATGGCGGAGAGCAGGCATGGGAGAATGATCGTGAGAATGGTCATGGTGCTGAGGTTGGTGTAGAGTAGCGTGCATTTCGGCCCGTTCCCGTTTTCATTGATCTCTTCGAACCGGTCGATCCTTCTCTGGTACGATTTCCATTCTAGATAGAATGCCACAAAATAGATGGTCCAGGCGACCACGTAAATCAGAAACATCTGACCAAATGCGTCCCCCTTTAACATCCAATCTCCCCAGAGCGGAATAGTTAATCTTGGAAATAAAATATTTCATCCATTATCCCGGTGTCTGATCTAGCATGCGAGTCCCCAACGGCGCTCGGCGTGGCGAGCGCAACAGTCCGTGAACTCTGTGCAACGGCATTACCATACCGGCCATCTTAGAGATGCCGTCGGCAGAATCTAGGAAATCAAAGAAGGTCGACCGGAGCGCTTCGACGCGCTCCTAGCCGAGATGAAAATAAAAAGAGCTCAGAAGCGTGGTGGGCACTAAGCCACGACGCTTGCTGACCGCATCAATATATCAACTATGCAATTGGATGAAAGTATTGCGACAGGTTTAGGGGCTATTGCCCCCTCTGCCACGCCTCATCTGAAAGCTCGTCGTATACCGAGAGCGCGCCGGCGGCATCGCCCTCATCGGAGACCTTGTCATCGATCAGCTCGTGAATACGCTCCTTGCGGAACAGCCAGTAGTGGATTCTCCACTCTCGACCGTCGTAGAGCGTGGTCTCCTCCCTCTCGGTGGTCAGGATACCGGTGTCCTCGAGCATGTAGAACGCATCCCTGTCCTCGGGCTCAAGAATATTGTCGATGATCCTTTCGCTGTAACCGAAGAAGTTGAGAATGTGCTGGGCCATCTCCTTGGCCTGCTCATCGGGCATTCCTTCCTTGTCGATGCCGTTTCTTATGGCAAGCGTAAGTTCGTCCAAAGTTAGCGTGCTGTCTTCTATGTTCTTCTCAGTCTTCATCATTTCTCAACCTACCCCCTCTGACACTCGTTCTTAAGGCTGCGCCTGTAGACGCAGTATTTTTTTTGGAACTATTCATATAAACACTTTGAGAGATAATTATCATTCTAGAGAATTTATAGATGACATTCTTTCTCAAGTGCTCAACCTTCGGACTGTTTTTTGAACGAGCGATATATAAACTAGACGGTTCTCATTATCAAGTGGGAAAATGAGATGATCGCGGAGTTCAGTGTCGTGCCCATAGGCGCTGGAGAATCGGTCAGCGGGTATGTCGCGGAGTGCCTGAAGATTGTCCGGGCCAGTGGACTGAAGTACGAGTTCACCGCCCTGGACACCCTCTTGGAAGGGGACTACGATGAGGTCATGGACGTCATCGGGAAATGCCACAAGAAGGTCCGGTCCATGACCGACCGGGTGATGACCACGGTGCGCATCGACGACCGTGAGGGAGCGACGAACGAGATGGAGAGAAAGGTAAAGAGCGTGGAAGAAAAAATCGAAAGGTAAGGGGTTTCAGATCTGGAGGTACTCGCGGTTGCCGATCTTGCTGAGCTCGATGGAACGCACTTCCACGAACCCCTTGGCCTCCGCCATCTCCTTGACCACCGCATCGCTCACCGGGTTGTCCACGGACACCAGCATGAGGGCCTTGCCCCCCTTCTGGTCCCGGCCCAGCCCCATCCGGGCGATGTTAATGCCCTTGCTGCCCAGCATGGTGCCGATGCGGCCGATGATCCCCGGGACGTCGGCGTGCACGGACATCACGAAGTCGCCCTCCAGGGGCAGGTCCAGGTCGTAGTCATCGATGCCCAGCAGCCTCGGCTCGGAACCGGGGAACGCCGTCCCCCGGACTTCCCTGCTGACGCTGTCGGACTGTAGGGCCACAGAGATCATGTTGACGTAACGCTCCGACTCCTCCACCTTGGACTCGATGATCTGGATGCCCTTCTCCTTGGCGATGGTCTCGGCGTTGATGATGTTCGGCTGCTCGCCGGAGAGGTTCGACAGCACGCCCATGAGGGCGGACACTGTCAGCATCTTGGTGTCGACCGTGGCCAGGTCGCCGTGCACCGTGACCGTGATCTTGGCCACCGGGGCATCGGTCAGCTGGACCGCGAACGCCCCCAGCCGCTCGGCGACGGAGATGAAGGGGATGACCTTGGGGTCCATGCCTCTCACCGGGGCGTTGACGGCATTGGAGATGCGCTTGTCCAGGAGGAACATCTTGACGTGCTCGGCCATCTCCACCGACACCTTCTCCTGGGCCTCTCTGGTCGAGGCCCCGAGGTGGGGGGTGACGACGATGTTGTCCAACGTCAGGAGCTTGGAGCCCGTGGGGGGCTCCTTGGTGAAGACATCCAGAGCGGCGCCGGCGATCTTCTTGTCCTTGAGCGCCTCGTACAGGGCGTCCTCGTCGATCAGCTCGCCCCTGGCCACGTTCAGGATGACCGCGCTGGGTTTCATCTTGGCGATGAGCTCCTTGGAGATCAGGTGGTGGGTGCTGGGGGTGAGCGCGGCGTGGATGGTGATGATGTCCGCTTCCTCGATGACCTGCTCCAGCGGCATCAGGCGGACCCCGAGCTTGACGGCGACCTCGGGCGGGATGTAGGGATCGTAGCCCACCAGCTTCATCTGGAAGGACTTGGCCCGCTTGGCCACCTCCCCGCCGACGCGGCCGATGCCCACGATGCCCAGCGTCTTCCCGTTCAGTTCGAAGCCGGTGAACTTGGAGCGCTTCCACTCCCCCCGCTTCAGGGAAGCATCGGCCCACACGATGTTGCGGGCCAGGGCCATCATCATGGCCATGGTGTGCTCCGCCGCGGACATGATGTTCGCGGATGGCGTGTTCATCACCAGGATGCCCCTGCGGGTGGCGGCCTTGACGTCAACGTTGTCCACGCCCACGCCGGCCCGGCCCACGACCTTCAGGTTCTTGCCCGCCTCGATCACGTCGGCGGTGACCTTGGTCCCGGACCGGATGATGAGGGCGTCGTAGTCGCCGATGATCTTGATCAGTTCCTCGTGAGGCAGGTTGGGCCGTACGTCCACCTGGACCTGACCGCCCTTCCTCAACATCTCCAGGCCTTCCGCCGAGAGCTCGTCCGTTACCAGTAGTTTGATCATCACATAGCCTCCAGGACCTCGTCCATGTTCTTGAGCAGACCGCGGACCTCCGCCGGCGTCAGGTCGCCCATGTGGCCGACCCTGAACGTGGACTCCTTGATGTCCCCGTAGCCGTTGGATATCTCGTACCCGCGCTCCTTCAAGCCTTTGTTGAGCTTGCTAAAGTCAATGTCACCGCGGTTTATGACAGTAATGGTGTCCGACATGTGACCGGGCTCGGCGAACAGCCCGTGGTGGGACATCCCCCACTTCCGTACCATCTCCGCCATCTCCTGGTGGCGGCGGTAGCGGGCGGCCATGCCCTCCTTCAGGATCCGCTCCAGCTGGAAGTCGAGGGCGTACATCAGGGACACCGGGGGCGTGGTGAGGGAGTAGTACTTGTCGGCCATCTTCTTCATCTGGACCAGGTCGAAGTAGTAGCCGCGGTTGGGGACCGTCTTGGCCTTCTCCAGCAAACGGTCGGAGCAGCACATGATGGCGAGCCCGGGCGGCAAGGCCAAAGCTTTCTGGGTCCCGAACACCAGAGCGTCCAGACCCAGGTCCTTGATGTGAAGATCGGTGCCGAACACCGCGGTGACGCCGTCGACGAAGATCAGGGGGTCGTGCTTCTCCCGGATGCTCTTGACGATGTCGGCCACCGGGTTCAGCACGCCGGTGCTGCTCTCGTTGGACACCAGGGTCACGGCCTCGGTCTCGTCGTCGATCGCACCTTCTAGATCGGAGGGCTTGACCGCCTTGCCCCACGCCGCGTCGACCTTGCGGACCTCTTTGCCGTTCTCCGTGCCGATGCTCTGCCAGCGGTTGCCGAAGGAGCCGTTGGAGATGCCGACCATCTTGCGGTTGACGCCGCTCCTGACGCAGCCTTCGAGAAGCCCGGAGGCGGAGGAGGGGGACATCAGGATGTTCATGTCCGTGTCCAGGGCCTTGTGGAGCTTCTCCACTATGCCCTCCTGGAGCTGTTCAAAAGCCTTGCTACGATGGGTTATCATCGGCTTGGTCATGGCCTCGAGGACCTCATTGCGGACCTCGACCGGACCTACGGTGAAGAGTGTGTAATTCACAGACATCCCTCAAAAGCCTCCGAGCGGTTCAGGCGCTGCAGAAGGACGAAAGGGACGCCTGCAGGCGTCCTCCACATCCACTTCCAGACCCGCATCCACCGGCGGCGGTGGTCATCATGTCTAGCATATGCCCTGCCCATGACGATGCCGAATATGGAAAATCCATCCTTCTGGGCATGACATCCCGTGGCATGATGTCCTCCGGTATCACGGAGAGTCGAATATATACCTTACTGTGATACCGGCCGCGCTCGTAGCTCACTTGGTCTTCTTCGCTTTGGCCTTCTTGGGGGCGGCGGCCTTGGGCTTGGAGGCAGGCTTGAGCAGCTTCTCATCCCTGTCCAGGGCTTCCTTCAGGGACTCGATCTGGACCATTTCCACGTCGAAGATGTCAGCGAAGGGCAGCGCAGCGATGGCGTTGTCCAGGGACTCCTCGTCCTCCACGCTCATGATGAAGGCTGCCGAGCGCTGCCCGCCGAAGAAGCCGCCGCTGAGCATTCCCTCCTGCTCCATGTCCATCAGCACCTTGATCCCGGGTATGATCTTGCCCTCGACGATCTTCCGGCTCTCCTCCTCCGTCTCTCCCACGCCATCGTCCCGCAGCTTCATCAGTACCAGATATTCCATCGTTGCACCCGCCCTTCCATGCCCTTGCTTAGTGATATGCCTTCCTGACTAAAGGCCGGCCGCGGCCCTCATCTCCCGGACGATCCGGCGGTTCCTGTCCAGGGCCGATCCGATCCTCTGCACCGGCGCAACGTCGACGTCGTACACCCCCATCATGGGCAGGGACGCCAGCATCCGGTCGAGCTCCATGTTGTCCTCCGCCTCGACGATGATGGTCCCCGATCGCTGGCCCTCGAAGAACCCGCCCATCACCCGGTGCTCCTTCTCCCAGCCCTCCAGCATCTCCAGAGAGGGGATGATCTGGTCGGTCAGCATGTAGGTGGCCTCCTCTGACGACCCCCCGTAGGACTCCTCCCGCAGCTTGAACGCAACGACGTACTGCTCGGTCACATGAATACCTGGGAGCGGGCGCTATTAACTATTTGCGAGCGCGAAGTCCCCCTGCGAAAGCGGGGGGAGTGAGCAACATGCACACTTTCGGTCATCTTCTAAGACGTAAATATTCTGACCACACTTCCATCGACGGTACGGTCCGAACGACAGGAACTCATGCTTGTGAACAAGCGACCGCTACAGCTACCAGCGAGTAGTCTGCAAGCCGCCTGGACGAAGCAAGAAACCACGCCCGCCAAGGCAGGGTAGTTCACGCCTTTCTTCGGAACGCGATCTTCACTACCTCCATCCAGAATGAGCCGGCGATCGCCAAGAGGATGATGAGCGCCCACATCTCGGGGGGCAGGAAGGTCGTCTTGACCGCCTGGTGTAGGAACGGTACCTCGACCACCAGCACCGCGAAGGCCAGGGCGGACACGGCCCACAGCACCATCGTGCGGTTGCTCAGGACGCCCAGCACGTACATGGGCTGCCGCTCCGAGCGCATGTTGAACGCCAGGAGGACATGGCCGATGAGCCAGGTGACGAAGGCCGAGGTCTGCGCGAGCACAATGTCGTGGTAACCGCTCCACGCGATGTAGTACGCGGCAAAGACCGCCCCGAACAGGCCGGCCGCAGAGATGAAGATGGACATCACCATGCGCCGATCGAGAAAGGGCGCCCGGGGGTCGCGGGGCGGGAGGCGCATGATGTCCCCTTCCGCCTTCTCGGCCACAAAGGCCGCTGATGCTCCCAGGTCCATGAGCAGCTCCAGGAGGATGATCTGCAGGGGAGTGAAAGGAACGCCCAGCTGGGCCAACACCGCCGTGAGGGCCACCGCGATGAGGGCCACCTTGCATGCCAGGTAGTAGCGCACCCCCTTGGTGAGGTTGGCGAAGAGCTTGCGCCCCTCCCGGACGGCCCGGGCGATGGTGTCGAAGTTATTGTCCATCAGCACCATGTCCGCGGACTCCCGGGCCACGTCAGTGCCTCCCTGGCCCATGGCGACGCCGATGTCCGCAGCGGCCAGGGCCGGGGCATCGTTGATGCCGTCGCCGGTGACCGCGATGCGGTCCCCCCGGGCGCGGAAGGCCTTCACGATGCGCAGCTTGTGCTCCGGGGTCATCCGGGCGAAGATGCCGGCCGTTCGTACGGCCTCGCCCAGCGCCGCATCGTCCATCCCCTCCACCTCCTGGCCCGTGACCACCCGCCCGACCGTCAGCCCTACCTCCTCGGCCACCTCCTTGGCGGTCAGAGGATGGTCCCCGGTCACCATGACGGGGCGGATGCCGGCACCGATCACCGCTTCGATCGCCGCCCTGGCCTCCGGTCGCGGGGGATCGAACAGGCCGATCAGGCCGATGAAGACCATCCTCCCGTTCTCGCCCTGGGCCGCTCCCAGCACCCTCAGCCCCCGGGCGGCCATGGCCTCCACTCGCTCCAGCACCTCGTTCCTCGATCTATCGTCCAGTTTCTCGGTAACGCCGTCCCTCCGATAGTGAGTGCAGGTGCTGAGCACTCCCTCGGGGGACCCTTTGACGACCTCCCGCCGTCCCTCCGGGCTGGACACCGTCACTGACATGCGCTTGAGCTCGCTGTCGAACGGCCGCTCGGACACGACCGCCTGCTCGGCCCGGACCGCCGGGATGTCGATGCCTTCCTTGGACGCTTCCTCCAGTATCGCCACGTCGGTGGGGTCTCCGGTGAAGCCCTCGGCCGTGACCCGCGCGTGGTTGACCAGCGTGGCCAGCGTCAGCAACTCCCGCCTGGGCCCCAGGGTCTCCTTCACCTCCAGGCGGTTCTCGGTCAAGGGGCCGGTCTTGTCGGGGCAGATGACCGTCACACCGCCGCGGGTCCCCCCCCCCCGGCG
>Ga0183100_1000797_pt1 | contig 20037 bp, 18 predicted proteins | sample Biomet2_FD_127789 | JGI IMG/M metagenome (GOLD analysis project Ga0183100, IMG submission 127789) | Microbial communities from bioreactor (seeded with anoxic lake sediment) at LBNL, California, USA - Biofuel metagenome 2 | ecosystem: Engineered > Bioreactor > Anaerobic > Unclassified ...
GCAGGAGGCCTGCTCGGCTCCGGCGGCCAGCACGCGGCGGTCGGCCACGGAAAGGCGGCCCGCCGCCAGCCAGGCCAGGGCCTGGGGATAGATGCAGTGCTCCAGCTTCAAAATGCGCTCGGCCAGCGCGGGGCCTCCCTCGCCCGGCAGGGCGGGCACGGCGGCCTGGATGATGACCGGGCCATGGTCCATGATCTCGTCCACGAGATGCACGGTGCAGCCCGCCAGACGCACGCCGTAGGCCTCGGCGTCGGCCGCGCCGTGCGTGCCGGGAAAGCTTGGCAGCAGCGCGGGGTGGATGTTCACCACGCGACCGGGAAAGGCCCGCAGAAACTCCGGAGTGAGCATGCGCATGAATCCCGCCAGGACGACAGCGCCCGTTTCGGCCCGCACGCCGTGGGCGCGGATGACGCGGACCATCTCCGCATCGAAGGCCTCGCGGCTGGGAAAGTCCGCGTGGGGCAGGGCCACGGCCGCAATGCCTTTTTGACGCGCGCGCTCCAGCCCGTATGCTTCGGCCTTGTTGGAAAGCACCACGCGCACCTCGGCGTCAATCAGCCCGGCGTCGATTTTGTCCAATATGGACTGAAGGTTGGAACCGCCGCCAGAAACAAGCACGGCAAGGGGCATGGGCATGGTTACGCTCCGCTTTGCAAGAACTTTCCACAGGGGCGTTGGCCCGCGCGGCGTATTCGCTTCTATCGTGTTTTGGGCAGGAAGGGAACCGGGGGGCGCATCTTGTCAACCGACGCATTCCTGCATATCATGCCAAACTCCAGGCAAAGGGCTCCCCGTCCCTTTGCGCAACCACCAAGAGGATAGCTGATGCTCCTTCGTCATCTTCCCCGCCGCGCCACCGCGCTTGTGAGCGGATTTGTTCTCGCCCTGCTGCTTCCCGCCATGGCCTTCGCCGCCGCGCTGCCCGCGGGTGTGGAGCAGGATCTGGGCGAGCTGCTCGCCCTTTCGCAGCGGCGCGGCGCGGTTTCGCCGCAGAATTACGACGCACTGCTGGCTTACGTGACCCAGATGCGCGGCGATGGCCGCGACATCATCCCCGCGCGCAGGCTGGACGCCAACGGAACCGTGCTGCGCGTGACCATGAAGTCCGGCCTGTCGCGCCTGATGCGCTACTGCTACAATCCGTCCATTCCCAATTATCTGTTGTTTCCCAGCGTGCTGCGCCTCTCGGGCTGGTATCAGGGCAGCGACATATTGACCAAGGATTCCCATCCGTGGACGCACCTGGGCAAAACAGACAAGCCCGAAACCCTGTGGGGCACGGAGTATGAGGTCAACGCGCCGGATTCCTTCGGCGGCGGCTATTACCGATACGACCTGCACCGCCTGCTCATCATCACCAAATACAACGGCAAGAACGTGCTCATCTCCATCTCCAAGCAGAAGGACAAGTCCAGCGTGGGCAAGAAGGCCGTCATTCTTGACGACGGCAACTGGAGCTACTTCTACTCCGGCATCAACGGCCTGAACAAGGGCCTCATCGGCTGGGCCGACACCTATCTCTACGATTCCGCCTCCGTGCAGGTTTTTGTGGAGGACGGACAGCACCAGACCACCTTCACGCTGTTCAAGTGGCTGCGCGCGGGCTGGGCGGGCATGAACATGGTGCAGAAGTCGCACATCGACGACGGCACCACCCGCTATGCCAACGCATTCAAAAAGATCGTCGAGTCCGACCGCCTGCCCGATCCCGACGAGCTGGCCGCCCGCGTGCACGAGCTCGTCACCATGAGCGAGGCCGACCTGAACCGCAAGATCGCCGCCTACGCCGTAGCCATAGAGAACATCGCCAAGACCTCGCCCGCCATGAACAAGAGCGAGTTCCAGAAGGTTGTGGCGAACGGCAAGTACGCCAACATCCTCACCCATGAGGAGCGCGTGGGCGCCATTCTGGTGGAGTACCTGAAGAGCCGCCTGGGCAAGCGCGCCCTGGTGGACTTCCCCGCGCCGCCGGTTGCCGCCGCGCACCACAAGGGCAGCTAGCACAAGCCCGTTACGACAACACCGCCAGGAGCGCCGCCATGTTGCTTCCCGAATCAGACGCCAAGTTCAAGTACTGTCCGTTGCTGAAAACCAAGGACGACAAGCTGAAGTTTTGCCTGGGCTCCATGTGCATGCTTTGGCGCTGGGCCGACCAGGGCGGCGCCCATGCCGGGGGCGACGACGCCCCGGGATACTGCGGGGCCGGGGGCGCATACGCCGCCGCCGCCGCCATGCGCGCGCCCGAGGCCGATTCCAGGCCCATCGAGGACTACTAGGCCATGCCCGTTTCCTGCATCGCCAAGCCCGGCATTGTCGGCCAGGCTGGAACCGCGCGCCTGCTCGCCACCTGTCAGGACAGACCGGGCATCGTCTCGGCCGTCAGCGGCTTCCTGTACCGGCACGGGGTCAACATCACCCACTCCGATCAACACTCCACGGACCCCGAGGGCGGCCGCTTTTTTCTGCGGCAGGAGTTTTATCTCTCCGGCCTGGAAAACTGCCTGGGCGATCTGGAAAGCGAGTTTGAGCGCGAGGTTGCGGGCGAGTACAAGATGCAGTGGCGGCTTGTGCCCGCCAAGCGCAAAAAACGCATGGTGATTCTCGTCTCCCGGTTGGACCACGCGCTGATGGATCTTTTGTGGCGTGTGGGCCGGGGCGAAATGCCCGCCGAAATTCCGCTGGTCATCAGCAACCACCCGGACCTGCGGTCCCAGGTGGAATCGTTCGGCGTGGCCTTCCACCACGTGCATGTGCCGGAGGCCCACGACGCTCCGCGCGGGCGCGGCCTCTCCCTGCCGGAGGAGCGCATGCTCGAAATCATGGACGCCGAGGGGCCAATCGACCTCGTGGTGCTGGCGCGCTACATGCGCATCCTCTCGCCAGCGTTCGTCAAGCGCTTTCCCCAGCGCATCATCAACATCCACCACTCCTTCCTGCCCGCCTTCGAGGGCGCTGACCCGTACCGCCGCGCCGCCGAGCGTGGCGTCAAACTCATCGGGGCCACCGCCCACTACGTTACCGGCAAGCTCGACAAGGGGCCCATCATCGAGCAGGACGTCATCCGCGTGTCGCACCGGCACCGGCTTGACGAACTCAAGATCCTCGGCCGCGACATCGAGCGCCAAGTGCTTTCCCGCGCGGTGCGCTGGCACTTGGAAGACCGCGTGCTGGTGGACGGCAACAAGACCATCGTGTTCGCGTAGAATTTAGGCAGCCGCTTTCCCACCTTACTTTCCCGCACGGCGGAGTCCCTCGCCAGGCGCGGTGGACTCCGCCTGAACTTTTCGCCATACGGAAAAGCCTGTAAAGATAAGGGCGACAGCGGCCGATATGTGCAGTGAAGAGGTGGCGAATGAATACAATGACAAAGACTCTGGCCGGACTTGCGCTTCTCGCTTCCACGCCGGTTTTGGCTTCATGCATGTCGCAGGCCCCATATCCGATGACCTACTCCTTCGCGGCTCAGAAGAAGCTGCAGGCCGCGGAGCACTGGAAGGTTTACGCCCACGACGTGGCCCAGACATTGAACAGTAAAGTTCAAAAGGACCGCCCGATTTATATCGACCGGGCAGGAAAGGAGCCCGTGCACCCCATTTTTGCGAATTTTCTTGAGGAGCAGCTTCTCAACAGCGGCTTCCGGGTTGCGCCGACGGAAACGGCTGATGCGCTGAAGCTGACCACAAGCACCAAGGTGATCGTACACGAGAATAAGCAGATAAGCTCAAGTGTCGGCGTGGTGCCCGGGATACTTGGAGGAGTGTTGGACGTCATGGCGGGTTCAAGCTCGGTTGAGGACACCAGCAAGGAGGCAAAGGCCATCGACGAGGTTGTCATCACGACCAAGCTTTTGGACAAGGGGGAAGTGCGGCTGAGCCTCAACAACGCTTTTTATGTCAACGCTGACGAAACATGGCAGTATGACGACGCACCGTATGTGGCGAACGCCGCCCGGACCGTTTCCTCGAAGAAAATGACGATAATAGGGAATTAGCATGCGCAATACCGTCTTGCTGCTGCTGGCGTTGCTGCTGCTGGCCTCTTGCGGAGGCTCAAAGGGCGATACGGGAACCATGCTGGATTCCAAGCCGCTGCATATCCGCGTTTCCTATCAAATAGCCGAGAACTTGGCGCGCCAGCTTGCCGCAAAACGTCTGGGCCCCGTGCGCATCATCAAGGTTGTTTTTGTTGATATCGATGACGTGAACGCTACCTCCAGCGCCGGGCGCATCTACCCGGAAATCATCGGTTCGCGCTTGGCTCAGCTGGGCTATGAGATAGTGGAGCTCAAGCTGCGCGCGGACAGCATCACGCTGTCCAAGAACACGGGCGAGATGCTCTTGACTTATGACCGCGACAAGCTGCGCAAAAGCTACAACGCCTCCGCCGCGTTGGTGGGCTACTACAAGCGGTACCCGTACCAACGGCAGATCATGCTCTACGCGAGAATAATAAATCTCGACGACAATACGATCATGGCCGCTGATGACGTGGGTGTTTCGGACTGACGCCGCCCGCCGTCTCAGGCCGCGCCTTGTCGCGAATGCTATCGCCTGCCCGCTGCCGCTGGATCATCGATCCTGTGTGGCTAATCCTGTGCGGGCGCACTGGGCGCGGGGGCTCCGGGCACTTGCGGCGGCGGGGCTTGCAACGCCCCGAATTTCGTCAGCAGCTCCGCCAGCTTCCCCTTGACGTTCTGCGTGGTGCGGGCCACCTGCACTAGGTCGATGACGACAAGGAAGTCGCGTCGGAAGGGAGCCTTGTCCCACAGGGCGCGCACCTCGGCCTGCAGCGGCTCCTCCATTTGTAGCACCTGCATAAGCGAGGCAAGCTGCTGGGCCGTGCGGGTTTTGAAGAGCAGCATGTCGGCCCGGGCGGAATCCGCGCTGAAGAGCTGGTTTTTGCGGATGCGTGAAAGACCGCGCGCGGCCAGCGCGTCGATGGCGGGCACGGGGCAGCGGCGCTGGGCGGCGGTTTTGATGAGCACCTTGGCGCCTTCCTCGCGGGCCTTTTCGCGCAGCAGTCCGGCAAAGGCGCTTTCAAGCAAATAGAAAAGCATGTGCTCCAGGGAGCCGATGGACAGTCCTTGGGCCAGGGAGCGCACGGCCTCGATCTCGTCGGAGCGCATGGTGGCCAGCGCGCCGAGGAAATACTCGCGCGATTGGCTGAGCACGCGGACCGCGCCCAGGGCCAGCGCCACGGCCTGTTCCATGAGAAACGGCAGGGAATGCTTGACTTCGGCATGGTCCTTCCCGTCCGCCGGGGGCGCGGGCGTGGCGGAGGGCTGGTTGCCTGCGCGGGTCTGCATGGCTTCGTAAAGGCTGGCCGCCACGGGGTCCATGCAGACGATGAGGGCGGCGCTTTCCAGGTGTTCGAGCAGCAGCTCGCCGGGGAGGAATCCCAGGCCCTTGAGCAGGCATGCCTGCACCACCTTGCGCACGGCGAGGCGCCCGGGTTCTTCCGCGCTGGCGGTGGCGAAGGCCTTTTGCACGCGGGTCTGGTCGATGTGGCCGGGGCTGTCGTGCAGAGTGGCGAGAACGTCGTCGAACAGGAACCGCACGATGACCTGCTGGCCGTCCTTGGACAGGTGGAGCTTGCCGGCGCGGGTGAGCTGTTCGTACCCCTTGGCCACGTGCTGGGCGATGAAGCGCTCCACGAACTCATTCCAGAAGCCCTGATCGAATTCGCGGGTTTTGAGGATTTCACCGAACTGGGCCAGGCCCGGCGCGCCGAAGTGGCGCATGATGAGCTCCTCGAAATTGTCCGTGGTGAGCCCCATGGCGTACACCATGCCCTGCACGCTTTTGACGAGCAGGGCCTCGGTGTTGCGCAGTTGGGCCGTGGTTTGGGCGCTGGCGGTCTCGTCGCCGCTGGCCGTCTCCTTGTCCAGACGGTTGAGCAGCACGGGGAAGTTGCCGGCCAGACGGCGCAGCAAGGCGTCGGCCGGGTGGTCCGTGCGGCGGCACAAGAGATTCACGATGCTTTGCTGCTGGGTTTCCAGAAGGGGATATTCGCTGATGCCGCCGCTGTTGACTTCGATGAAGCGCAGCAGCAGCTCGCGCTCCTGCACCTCGCGCAGGGCGCTCTTTTCCTTCAGGGGGCGCAGAGCGGCCAGGTAGGCTTCAAGGCGTGCGGGCCACTGCGGGCGGCCTTTGGCGGTTTCCGCTCCGGGCGGGCTGGCGGATTCTGCTGTGTCGTCCACGTGCGCTCCTGGCGATGCCGTTTTCCCGAGTGCTGTGGGGGGGCGACGGCTCTACGTTTTTTGAATGTTTATTTCTTCTGCCCGATTGTGAAAAAAATCAAGGGCTGCGCAGCGGAAAAGCGCTGGCGGGGCGGGTTTTACAGGCCGGATCCGAAATTCAGCGCGTCGGGCCGGTTGAAGGAGAACTCGACGCGGCTGTTGGTGAGGCGGTTCTGCTCCATTGCGTCGGGGCGCAGGGGCCGTGTGGACCCGCAGGAGATGGCGCAAACGCGGGTGGACAGAATGTATCGCCGGAGACGATGCGGAATATGCTAATCGATATGCCACACCGCCTTTGAGATTTCCCGCCCTATTTCGGACTGCGGAAATCGCAAGCGGCCTGGCCAAGGAGCACCTGTGCCGGGCTTTGCAATTTCCCGTAATCCGGCTACACTGCGTCAGGAACTGAGGGGGCGAAGGCATGCGTTTTCTGGAATTCGTACGGCAGCAGGGCTACAAGCGCTATACGGGAACAGTCTCGGCCACGGTGTACACCTATTTTCGGTGCGATAATCCGGGCCGCGCCCAGTGGTATTTCAAGCCCGGCAGCTTCCAGTGCGCCGGATGCAAGGCCCAGTGCGAGACCGACAGTCCAGAGGGTTTTCAAACCTTTTTGACCCCGGATGTCCGCAATGCCTGAGCCCAAGCACTTTGGCCCCTCCCGCCGCCCCGCCGCCCTCGTGTGCGGCTTGGCCTTGAGCCTGCTGCTTGCCCTGCCCGCCGCCGCCAGCGCGGACGACAGCGTCAACGTCTCGCTGTGCAAGCAGATTTTGAGCCGTATGCTCTGTAAGAACCTCGGCGAGTTCAACTACGTGGGCAGGCCGGAAAAGGACGTGTACATCATAGGCATGTTCTACGCCTCCAAGCCTTCCGAAATGCTCTGCGCAGTTCTGCCCGATGGGCAGGTCATCATTCAGGACCGCACCTGGCGGGCCATGCGCCGCGTGTTCCCTTACACGACGGATTCCGGCGGCAAATGTCTCAGCGTCAAATACTCCTCCCCGGACTGTCCGGTGCGCAAGGCCATTCGCGTTTGCCCGCCCAAAACCGCGCAGGACGCGCGTGAGCATCAGCAGGAAACTTTCTGGAATCGGCCCATACCGAAGATTTTGGAGGAGGAGTACAAATCCATGAGCGGCCGTGACCAGCAGAACGCAACCGCCGCACCGGCCACACCGGCTCCTGCCGCTCCTGCTGCTGGCGGCGCGGGCGCGCAATAGGTTTTCATCGGTTGCCTCCGGCAGAAAAAACAGCGATACCTGTTGCACTATGAATGATTATGTAGCGCCAGAACAGGAAGACTCGGCCAGCAAAGCCATTTTTGTGGCCCGTCAGCCCATCTTCGATACCTCGGAGCAGGTTTGGGCCTACGAGCTGTTGTTCCGCAGTAGCGGCCAGGCCAAAACAGCGGATGTGGCCGAAGATGATCTCGCCACCGCCTCGGTCATCGCCGACGGCTTTGCGCTGGCCTTCTCCGGCATGGACAAGCGCAAAAAAGCCTTCATAAATTTCCCGCAGCGTCTGCTCCTTGATGACACCGTCTACGCCCTGCCGCGTGAAATATGCGTGGTGGAGGTGCTGGAGACCATTACGCCGAGCCTTGAAATGGTCGTCGCCCTGACGAACATCAAAAGCCATGGATATCTATTGGCCTTGGACGATTACGTGGGCCAGCCGGGGTTCGAGGAGATCATCCGCCTGGCGGATATCGTCAAGGTGGACTTGCTCGGCATGAGCGACGAGCGTCTGCGCGAGGTGAGCTTTGGCCTTTTGCGCTACGGCTGCCGCCTGCTGGCGGAAAAGGTGGAGGACAAGCGGACCTACGAGATGGCCAAGATGCTTGGCTTCACGCTATTCCAGGGATTCTACTTCTCCCGGCCGGAAACCATGACCGGCAGCAAGGTGCCCACTCCGGTTCTTGCCAAAATGCGCCTGTTGCGCGCGCTTTCCGGCGATGATTTCGACGTGCGCGAGCTGGCGCGGATCATCTCCTCCGATCCGAGCGTCAGCTACCGCCTGCTTAATTTCATCAATTCCGCCGCGTTCTCCCTGCGCGACAAAATCCAATCCATCCAGCAGGCGTTGACGCTGCTTGGCAAACAGCAGATCAAACAGTGGTTCCTCGCGGTCATCATTTCCGACTTCGACTCCACCGCCAAGGTTCAGGAGGCTGCGTACACCTCCCTGCAGCGCGCCCGCTATCTCGAATCCATGGGCCGGATGTTCCGAAACCGCGGCTTCCCGGCGGAAACGCTGTTCCTGCTCGGCCTGTTTTCCAAGCTCGATGTGCTGCTCTCCCAGCCCATGGACAAGCTTTTGCAGAATATTCCGCTGGACAAGAGCGTAGAGGATGCGCTTTTGTCCAAGCCCTCCCCATACTGGTCATGGCTCTCCCTGGTGGAGGACATTGAGATAGGTAATTGGGAGGACGTGTTTGAATTTCTCGATAACCGCAATCTGGATCGGGAGGCCTCGGCGGCGAATTACGCCGAAGCCATCAAGTGGACCCAGACCCTGCTGCGCATGAAGTGAGGATCCGCATGCCGTTTCGTCGTATTGCCCCGTTGTTGTTGCTGGCCTTGCTGGCCGCGCCCTTTTCCGCGCGCTTCGCCGCCGCGCAGGATGCGCCGCCCCATGAGTCCGAAGGCGTGCGCCCGCACAAGGGCCAGGTTGGCAAAGCCGCCGTGAAACCGGCCGCGCAGCCGGCCGCCAAACCCGGTGTCAAACCGGCGGCCAAAGTGGCCTCGAATCCGGGGCAAAAATCGCCTGCCCGCAAGGCTCCGCGCGGCCCGGCGGTGAAGAATGACGGCAAGCCCTATCTGCGCAGCCTGGACAAGAACCACGATGGGCGCATCAGCCACGAGGAGTACCTCGCGGGGTCAAAGAAGCGCTTCAGCAAGGCCGACACCAACCGCGACGGCGTTGTCTCCCCCCAGGAGGCGCGGGCCGCCAAGGCCAAGATGCTGGAGAAGCAGGCCAAGCGCGACGCCAAGCGCCGCGCCGAGGGCAAACCGGTGAAGCCCCGCCGCAAGAGCGACCGCCCGCCCAAGCCGTATCTCTCCACGTTTGACAAGAACAAGGACGGCCGCGTGACCCAGAAGGAATATCTGGAGCGCCGCGAAAAGAAATTCGTCGAAATGGACCTGAACCACGACGGCGTCGTCTCCCGCGAGGAGGCGCGCATTGCCAAGGTGAAGTTGCTGGAGCGGCGCGAACAGCGCAAGGCCGAGGCCAAGGAGCGCCGTTTGCGCAAAATCGACGAGGCCAAGGCCCAGCGCGAGGCCGCCGGAACCATGAGCTCGCCCGGGCCGGAACTCACCGCCCCGGTGACGCCGCCTTCCGCGCCCAAGGCTATGCCCTCCGGTTCGGGCAACGCGGCCGACGGCGACGGGGCCAAGGCTCCGGCAAAGGCCCCTGCCGTGCCGCAGAATCTGCCGTTGACGCCCATCGCCCCCGGCGTGCCCGCCAAGGCGGAGCCCGCGACGTAGCGTTCCGGGGCGCGATTGGCCCGCCTTTGCGGAGGGCGAGCCAGCGTCATAAGGCCGGTTCGCGTCCGGCCAGAAGCATGAAAAAGCCCGGCGTTCCCATTGGAGGGCCGGGCTTTTTCGCGTGCGCGTTGCGCCAAGGGCTGCCGTCAGGATCGGGCCGTCACAGGCGCAGGCGCGCCATGTACGTCTGCCCGCCGCGCTGCACGCTGAGGATGAGCTGGTTGAACATCTGGTAACGGTAGAACGCCGTGAGCAGATCGGCTTCGCCATCCGTGCGCATGCTGCCCACCTGCAGAATGCGGTCGCCGGGCTTGAGGCCGAGCGCTGCGGCCGGGCCGCCCGCCCGAATGGAGGCCACGGCCACCCCCGAAACGGCGTCCTTGCCGTCAGCGTTTTCGGGGTTTTGTTTCGAGGCGGCGGGCGCAAAGCCCCAACGCCAGGAAAGCAGCCCCAGGCCAGCCTCCCGGTCCAGCACCTGCGGCCGCAGCTTGGCTTGGTAGCCCTCCGCGCCGCGGCTCAAAAGCAGGTCCAGGGTATCGCCGCGGGTGTACCCTTGCAGAATGCCGAGGAACTGCGCCTTGTCGCGCACCTTTTGTCCGCCAATGGCCATGAGCGCGTCGCCGGGGCGTATGCCCGCCGCATCGGCCGGAGTGCCCGGGAACACGCGGCTCACCACCAGCCCGCCGGGACGCGGCAGACCGAACTGCGCCGCCTGGCCCTGGGTCATGTCCTCGCCCAGCAGGCCCAGCCAAATGTGGGCCACGCGCCCTGTGGCGATGAGCTCGTCGAGCACGCGCCGGGCCTTGGCGATGGGAATGGCGAAGCCGAGCCCGCCGCCGCGCGCGTATACCGCCGCGTTTATGCCCACCACATCGCCCAGGATGTTCAGGAGCGGACCGCCGGAATTTCCGGGGTTTATGGCCGCGTCGGTCTGGATGAGGCCGGTGATGGTGTGCTGGTTCACCTCCACGGAGCGCCCCACCGCCGAGACAACGCCCGTGGTGACGGTGTTGGCCAGGCCGAAGGGATTGCCGATGGCCACCACCGGCTCGCCGATCATCAGCCCGTCGGAATCGCCCATGCGCGCCTGGGGCAGGGGCTCCGCGCCCTTGGGCATCTCCAGGCGCAGCACGGCCAGATCCATGTCCTGGTCCGCGCCGAGCAGGGCCGCGGTGTACACGCGGCCGTCCTGCAGGCGGGCGAAGATGCGCGTGCCCCCGGTGATGACGTGGGCGTTGGTGAGCACGTATCCCTTGGCGCCGTCGATGATGACGCCGGAGCCGAGATTGCGGCTCAACTTTTTGCTTTGCGGCGGGGATTCCCGGGACATCTCGTTCCAGGCGTCGGCCGGGGGCTGGGGCTGCTCCTCGGCAAAGGGGCTGGGCCCGCCGCGCGCACTGATGATGCTGACCACCGCCGGGCCAGCCAGCTCCACCACGCGCACCACCGGGGTGCGGCGCGGGTCGTTTTGTCCGGCTGGCTGTGCGGTTGACGAATTTGCTTGCTGGCCCGCGGGCTGCGTCGTCGCGGCGGACGCGGGCGCCTTGCGCGCGCCAAGGGCCGGAGCGCTGGTCAGCGTCAGCCCCAGAACCACGGCCAGCGCCAAGTCCAGCGCAAGCCCATGGCCCGCTCCACACTGGCCCGCCGCCCTGCGCGCCCCGCCCACGTTAGTCGGCCCGCCGCGCCAGCTCCCGCAGCCGCGCAATGCGCTCGGCGATGGGAGGGTGGGTGCTGAAGAGATTGGCCATGTCCGAGCCGGCGAAGGGATTGACGATGAACAGGTTCTCGGCCACGGGGCTGCCGGTGAGCGGCGTCTGGCGCGAAGCCGTGTCCAGGCGGGCCAGGGCGTTCGCCAGGTCCAGCGGCCTGCCGGAAATGCGCGCCCCGGTTTCGTCGGCCAGAAACTCGCGCGAGCGGGAAATGGCCATTTGGATGAGCGCGGCCGCCACGGGCGCAATGACCGCCAGCGCCAGCGCGCCCAGCACACCGCCGCCCCCTTCCTCGCCCCCGTCATTATCGGAGCGGCGGCCCATGCCGAAAATCGCCCCCCACTGGAGCATGTTGGCTATGGTCATGATGGCCGCGCCCAGCACGGCCGCAACGCTCTGGATGAGGATGTCGCGGTTCTTGACGTGGCCGAGCTCGTGGGCCAGCACACCGCGAAGCTCCTCGGGCGAGAGCGCGCGCATGATGCCCTCGGTGACGGCGACCACGGCGTGTTCCGGGTTGCGGCCGGTGGCGAAGGCGTTGGGAGAATCTTGCGGAATGAGGAAGATGCGCGGCTTGGGGATGCCCGCGTTGCGCGCCAGCTCTTCCACCATGGCGTGCAGCCAGGGGGCGTCGGCCTGGGCCAGCTCCCGCGCGTGGTACATGGAAAGCACGATCTTGTCCGAGTACCAGTAGCTGACGGCGTTCATGCCCACGGCAAGCACAAGCGCGATGAATAGTCCCGCGCGGCCGCCCGCGGCTTGGCCGATGAGCAACATGAGCCCCGTGAGCAGGGCAAGCAGAACGACGGTTTTCAGTTGGCTCGTCATGCGGGCTCTCCTTATGGTGTCCAAACGCCACCCGACCATGCGTAAGGTAAGGGCGCGGCGTCCCGCAGTCAATGCGCCCGCGCGGCGGCCCCCCTGCGAAAGCGGGTCATGTCCCACCCACGTGAAGGAAGATCGAAACTGCCTCGACGTGGGGGGGGGAACCAGCGACTGCGGCGGGGGCGTGCGCTTCCGCGAATAGGGGAATCCGCAAACGCCTGTTGACGGGTGCGGGCCGTTCCGTGGGCATTGCGCGCCGCGTTCTTCGCGCGCGGGCACCGACGCTTGCGCCCGATGGTCGGCGGCGGGCAGGGCCGTCAGCTCTTGGCCAGCAGTTGCTTCAGCGTTGGATATTTGCCGCAGGCGAAGCGCTCGGCCTCCGGGCAGTAGCCAAGGCTCTCGCATTTGGCCCCGGCGGCGCCGAAAATGGCGGGCAGCTCGGCCCGGCAGAGGGCGAGCATGGCGTCGGCCATGGCGCGGATTTCCCACTGGGCGCGCATGCAGCAGCGCAGCTCGAAGAAGTGAAGCAGGGCGCGGCAGTTCATGGTGATGACGATCTTGGTCTCGGCCGCCTGCGGCAGCACGAAGCGCGCGTCCTCCTTGGACTTGTCCTTGCGTCCGTGGGCTTCGAGGATGGCCTTGAGGTCGCTGTAGGCGCTGCCCACCTCGGCCATGAAGGCCTCGAAGCGCTGCCGGGCCTCGGGGATTTTGGCGATGGCGGGCGGCAGGATGTAGTCCATGTCCGTGGCGTCCACGTAGCGCTGGCTTTGCTGCGAATAGGAGGCGATGCGGTGTCGCACGATCTGGTGTGAGCACGCGCGCGAAATGCCCGCGATGGCGAAGGTGAAGCTAGCGTGCTCGACGGGGCTGTCGTGGCCGCTTTCCAGCACCTTGCGCACAAAGTCGGCCTGTACCTCCCGGGCCACCTCGCCGGAAAGCAGCCGGGGCCACATGTCGGCCACGAAGCCCGCGTGGTAGCATTGCCGGAAGGCGGCGTAGATGAGGGACAGGGCGTCTGGCGTTTTGGCCAGCAGTTCCACCTTGAGCGGGGCGACGGGCATGGGGGCTCCGGGGGGTTTTGGTGCGGGCGGGCGCCTATTGGCGCACACGCTCCAGAACATCGGCCACAACGGCGTCCAGCGGGCCGTCGGCCGGGGCAAGCAGATGCAGGGTCTGCATGAACATCGGCTCGAACGCCGAGCGCTGCCTGCCCAGGCGCTGGCGCAGGGCGTCCTCCTCCTGCGGGGATGCGGCAAGGCGCGCGGCGATGGCCTCCACCGCGGCCATGAGGTAGAGCACCCGCCCGGCCGCGCGCATGCGCAGGCGGAAGGGCTCGGCCGCGAGCAGCTTGTGCGGCACGGCGATGACGGCCTGCGCGCCCTGGCGGTCCGCCTCGGCCAGAATGGCGTCCAACGCGGCTTCGGTCCCGTCGAGCGGGAGCTCCGCGGCGTGGCCGCCCAGGGCCGCCGCGACGCGTTGGGCCACGGCGCTTTTGCCGCAGCCGGAAAGGCCGATGAGAAACAGTGCGCCAGCCGCGGCGCCGGGTCTGGCGGGCTTCTGGTCCTGGCGTATCACCGTCGTCTTGTCCGGGTCGTCCACATGGAATTCCCGGCGGATGAAATCTGTCACGTGCCCTCCCGTTTGGCCTGGCGCGGGGGATGTTGCCCCCGGCGAACAGGCAGGATATAGCCCAGGGTGCCCTGCGGGGCAAGGGGACCGGAACCACTGCGCGGAGCGTGGAGCATGCCCAAGGAGATAGTGCACTGGATGGTTGCGGAGCGCGCCGGGGAGCTGCTGTCCGGCGGTCCCTTCGGCCCGGCCCTTTCTCGTTGCCCTTCCGGCCTGCGGCTGGGCGCGGTGTTTCACGATGCGCTCTTCTATTTGCGTGGCGACCATCCCTCCGGGCTCATATCTCTGCCGCACCGGCTGCACGGCTCCCACGGGGAGGACAGCTACGACCTCCTGCGCTTGCAGGCGGCGCATCTGCATGCGCACAAGACGCAGCCGCTGCCCACGGCGTTTTTTGTCGGGCTGGCCTCGCACGTCTTTGCCGACGCCACCCTGCACCCCCTCGTCTATTACTTGACCGGCAACTACTACGACGCTGACGCGCGGCGACGCACTGCGGCCGTGCGTCGACACCGCGCCCTGGAGTCCCTGCTGGACATGGTTGCCGCGGGCGGCCCGGACGAGGTGCGCGAACAGTCGCTGCGGGCGCTGGTGAGTGGTCTTGAGGGGCCGCTGGCCCTGGCCTGTCCGCCGGAATCCCTGGCCGCGCTTGCCGGCTGCGACGCCAAAGCCGCGCAAAAAGGCCTGGACGACGCGCTGCAAACCTACTGCACCATGCAGAATCTTTGCCGCATGCCCGTGCTGGCCGGATTGCTGCGCGACCTTTCCGGCATTTTGCCCGCCAGCCTGCGCGAAATAGCCGCGCTGTTCTACGCTCCGCAATTATACGAGCAGCAGGGGGCCGTGGCTGGCCGCATGAACTACCGCAACCCCGCCACAGGCGACTGGCTGTACGGATCGCTGGCGGAGCTGATGGAGCTTGCCGCCCGGCGCACCGCGCGGTTTTGCGCGTCCCAGGCGCCAAGCCTCACTGCCGCGGGCGCTTTGAAGGACGAGGGTTCGGGGCCCACGCTCGACATGGGCCTGCCCGGCGTTCCCGTGACCCAGGCCCGCTACTTCTCTCCGAATCCGCTGCCAACAGACTGATTTTTCTTCACATCCGCGCCACTTGGCACGCCAGTGCCGCCGCACCCGCCGCAAAAAAATATTGCAGGCCCCCAAAAAAATATCGCGCTCCGGCTAAAGAATTCCTCCAGCAGGCCGATGAGGTGAGCGTAAAAACAATCGGATTGGCCCCGCGGGCGATGTCGCCAGGTAGAGGACCACCGAATGGCAAGGACGCCAAAAAGCTTTCACGGAGGAAAAAATCATGTCGCTCACAATCAATCACAACCTTTTGGCCGCCAACACCGCCCGCAACCTTTCATCCTCGTACAGCGCGCTGTCCACCTCGACCCAGCGCTTGTCCTCCGGCCTGCGCATCAACAGCGCCGCTGACGACGCCGCTGGTCTGGCCGTCCGCGAAATCATGCGCGCGGAAGTGTCTTCCCTTAACCAGGGCGTGCGCAACGCCAACGACGCCATCTCCATGATTCAGACCGCTGACGGCGCGCTGGGCGTTGTCGACGAAAAGCTGATCCGCATGAAGGAATTGGCCATGCAGGCGTCCACGGGCACCTACTCGTCCGACCAGCGCCTCATCATCGACTCCGAGTACCAGGCAATGGCTTCGGAAATCACCCGTATCGCCAACAGCACGGACTTCAACGGCATCCACCTGCTCAACGGCAACCTCTCCTCCGACACGCACAACGGCGCGGGGCTGAAGTCCACCGGCAAGCTGAAGGTCCACTTCGGAACCGGCAACGACTCGGCTGAAGACTACTACTACGTCCAGATCAACACCGCCACCGCCTCCGCCCTGGGCGTCGGCCTGAGCGCCACCGGCAACAACGGCAAGTCCATCTCCACCCAGGAGCTGGCGCAGAAGGCTTTGGAGGCCCTGGACAAGGCCATCGTGTCCAAGGACAAGATCCGCGCCAGCCTCGGCGCTCTCCAGAACCGTCTGGAGAACACCATCACCAACCTGTCGATCCAGTCGGAAAACACCTCGTCCTCCGAGTCCCAGATCTCCGACGTCGACGTGGCCACGGAAATGACCGAGTTCACGCGGCAGCAGATCAAGGTGCAGACCGCAGTGGCCATGCTTTCCCAGGCCAACAGCCTCGGCAAGCTCGCTCTGAACCTCATCCAGGGTTAACGGCCGACCTTGGTGGACCGGCGGCAGCGCCGGCAACGACAATGGAACAAAGGGGCCGCCGCAAGGCGGCCCCTTTCATTCTGGCACCGGCCTTGCAAACTCGTGGTGGACCAAAAGCATCCGGCACGTTTTTCCCGTAAGGGGGTTCGCCAGTGACGACTTCAACCAGCACCACGTCCGCAACGACGTCCTTCACCTCTGGTAAGATCAATATCAGCGGCCTGGGCAATGGTACGGACTTCAATTCCCTTATTGATGGGCTCATTGAGGCTGAAAGCACCAACCTCAACACCATGCAGGACTGGAAGACGACTTGGTCCGCCAAGGTAGAGGGGTTCCAGTATCTGAACACCAAGTTGCTCGCGCTGAAGACCCAGTTGCAGGGCATGGATACGGTCAACGAATTTCTCACCAAGACCGTGAGCTCCACCAATTCCTCCGCCGTTTCCGCCACAGCCGATGCGGACGCCATAACGACCTCGCATTCCATCGTGGTGGGCCAGCTTGCCACCAACGATATCCTGACCACCTCTGGCGGCGTCAGCGCCCTCACCAGCGTTGTCGCCACGTCGAACACGAACTTGACGTTCAGCTACGCCGGCACTTCGTACACCATCAGCAACATCAGCGCCGGCAGCACGCTCACCTCCATGGTGAGCTACATCAACAACAACGCCACCACCAACGGCAAGGTGCGCGCCACAACCATCTACGACGGCACAAGCTACCACTTGCAGTTGTACGGCATGGATCAGGGCGCGGGGAACCAGGTCGTCATCTCCAACACCGGGGCGTTGGTCTTTGGCGCAAGCTCCTTTGAAAACACCCAGAATGCCCAAAGCGCGCTGATCAAGGTGGACGGCTATCCCAGCGGCAGCGCCCAATGGATTTCCCGCGACTCGAACACCATCGACGACGTGATCCCCGGGGTGACGCTCACCGTCAAGACCGCAAGCTCGAACTCCGCCATTCAAATCGGCATCACAACGGATACTTCCGCCATTGAGTCGAATATCCGGGCTTTTGTGTCCAATGTGAATACCATCAGCAAGCTCATCCAGGCCCTGACGCTGGTGAGCAACACTTCCGGTTCGGCCACGGGTTCGCTTCTGACCGGCAACTATGGCGTGCAAATCATCCAGAGCACACTGCAGGACGTTCTCTCCGACATTGGCGTCGGCTTCAACATGTATAACTCGACGACGAAGTCGGGTGATTACTATTCGGCGCTTTCGCAAATCGGCATCAGCACCGACGCCGACCAGTCCTCAAACACCTACGGCCTGCTCATCATAGATAGCGACGCGTTGGATACCGCGCTGAACAAAGACTCAGACGGTGTGGCGAAGCTTTTCGCCGCGAACTACGAGGGCGAGAGCGACTCCAAGGACTTCTCGTACCTCAGCCGAATCAACGGCAAAACCAAGGCTGGCAGCTATGACGTGAAGGTCACCACCAGCGCCACGGGCATATCCAGCGCCACCATCAACGGCGTCAAAGCCGGCATTGATGGTTGGAAGATTACCGGGGTGACCGGCGACGCTGCCGGCCTCGTTATTCAGCTGAACAACTATACGCCCAATTCCACATTCTCCGGCACGGTCGATTTGAAGCAGGGCAAGGCTGGCGAGCTGGTGGACACGCTGACGCAACTGACAAACAGCACCAGCGGTCCGCTTGCCATTTTGGAAGACAATTACGGCGAAATCATGACGGACATCGACGACAAGATCACACGCGAAAAGCAGCGCCTGGCGACCATGAAGTCGCGGCTGCAGGATCAGTACGCGCGCCTGGACTCGTTGCTGAACACCCTCACCAACACGCAAACCCAGCTCACCAGCACCATCGCGGGGCTTTCCAGTAGCAGCAGCTAACCCCCGGAACGAGGAGAGTATGCTCAACGCCGCCAAGGCCTATCTGGCCACCCAGGTCTCCACCGCCTCTCAGGGAGACTTGCTTGTCATGTTATACGATACGGCCGTCAAGCACTTGCGGCTGTCCATTGAAAAAATGCGCGCGGGCGATATGGCGGGCAAGGGGATTCTCATCACCAAGGCCATCACCATCATCAGCGAGCTGCAGGAATCCTTGAATAAGGAACGCGGCGGAGAAATATCAAAAAATCTTTGCCAGTTGTATTTCTTTTGCAATACACGGCTGCTCATGGCCAACATGAAGGTGAAGCCGGAAATGGTGGAGGAGGTCATCACCATACTTTCCGGTCTGCGGCAAGCCTTTGCGCAGATCTTGCCGAATCAGGATGGTGTGGCCTCGATGACACAACCCGGCGTGGAAGCAGTGGCGAATCCGGATGGCGCGCAGCCTTTGGAAGGTTCCGCAGCTCCTGTTGTTCCGGCCGCCGCTTTGGCGGCTTCTGCTCCGACTGCTGATGCGGGCGCACCGGATTTTTCCGCCGCGCTGTATGTCCCGGCCCCTATGCCGCCATCCCATATGCCGTCGGACCATGCACCGACGGCTGCGGTGCCTGTCGCCGCCGCTCCGGAGAAGAAGCCCTCCGCGCCGCCTCTGGAAGCAACCGCAGCGCCGGAATCCATGAGTGAGGATGCCCCCGCACCCGGCCAGTCTGCACGCGCCCCAGGCCTGCGTTTGCGCGCAGCCAACGCTTACGCGACCTCGCGCTGAAGGCGAACACGCGTCGGAGGTGCAAAAAAAGCCCCTGGAACACTCGCTCCGGGGGCTTTTTTGCGCCTTACGCCCGTAGGGCGGGGCGGGCCATGATTTACACGGCAATGATGAGCGCCACCACCACGGGATCGCGCTCCAGCACCTTGCGGAAAAAGCGCCGCAGCGATCCGCGCACGCGCTCCTTGAGGCGCTTCAGGTTGGCCACGCCGACAATCTCCACTTCCTCCAGCACCACGCACTTGGCGTCTTCCAGCACATGGGCGTACTGCTGTTCGAACACGAAGCCCTTGGACACGATGTCCGGTCCGAGGGTGATCTCGCCGGTGTCCTGGTCAACCACCAGCAGCACCACCACCATGCCCTCGCCGGCCAGCAGTTGGCGCTCCTTGAGCACGCTTTGGCCCACATCGCCCACGCCTTTGCCGTCCACCAAAATGCGCTCGGCGGGCACGGCCTCCTCCAGGCGTATGCCCTGTGGCCGGAAGGTCAGCGGCTGGCCGTCCTCCAGCACCAGGGCTCGTTCTGTGGCCACGCCGCATTCCACGGCGAGCCGCGCGTGCTTCACCAAATGGCGGTATTCGCCGTGGACGGGCACAAAATACTTGGGACGCACGGTCTCCAGCATGATGCGCAGCTCCTCGCGGTGGGCGTGGCCCGAGGCGTGGATGGCCTGCACCTTTTCGTACAGCACCTCGGCCCCAAGCTTGTACAGCCGGTTGATGACCTTGGTGATGGCCAGCACGTTGCCGGGAATGAAGCGCGAGGAGAGCAGGACCAGATCGCCCTTTTTGATGTGCACTTGCCGGTGCTCGTCCATGGACATGCGCGAGAGCGAGGCCAGCGGCTCGCCCTGGCTGCCGGTGACGAGCAGCACCACCTCCTCATCCTTGAGGGAGCCGATTTCCTCCACCTCCACCAGCGTGCCGCCGGGAATGCGCAGGTAATCCAGCTCGCGGGCGAGCTCGATGTTGCGCACCAGGCTTTTGCCGGAAATGGCCACCTTGCGGCCGCAGGCGGCGGCAAGGTCGAAGATTTCCTGCAAGCGTTGGATGTGGCTGGAGAAGAGCGTGACGATGATGCGGCCGCGCGCGCGGTCGAATATCTCGCGCAGGGACGCCTTGATCTCGCGCTCGGTCAGCGCGAAGCCGTCGCGCTCCACGTTGGTGGAGTCGCTCATGAGCAGGGTGACGCCCGGCTCGGAAAAGCGGCGGATGGCTTCCAGATCGGTGGCGTGGCCATCCAGCGGGTTGCGGTCGATCTTGGAGTCGCCCGTGGGGGTGGTGCGGCCTCCCGGCGGTC
>Ga0183100_1000798_pt1 | contig 20017 bp, 15 predicted proteins | sample Biomet2_FD_127789 | JGI IMG/M metagenome (GOLD analysis project Ga0183100, IMG submission 127789) | Microbial communities from bioreactor (seeded with anoxic lake sediment) at LBNL, California, USA - Biofuel metagenome 2 | ecosystem: Engineered > Bioreactor > Anaerobic > Unclassified ...
ATATATGAAAAAATTCCTATTATAATAATGAATTATGTAAATAATTATATAAACTAAATTGTCATAATTGGAGGTTATATGAGGTTACGTTTGTTCGTTGTTACAGTCCTACTTGTTACTGTTGCATCTTTATCTACTTTTGCGCAGAAACAGGACAATTCATTCAAATCCAAATCTAAAGAAATTAAAGCTACTGAAAATAGTTTAATTCAGGGTAGATTATGGAATAATAATTTAAGTGTTCAAAATCTGAAAAATAACAAAGGTATTTTAGGTTATACCTTTCAGGATTTTGAAGGTACAGTTTTCCCACCAACCGGATGGAGCCTGTTAGCCATATCCGGCACCACATCATTTTGGAGTCGTGTTACTACTTGCAGTGGTTTTGGTATAGGTACTGCTGCTGCTAAATACAACTACTATGGTTCAACACCAGCAGGAAATACAGAAGCAGTAGTATCTCCTGTATTTACCCCTTCAGTTGCAGGAGACTTATTGGTATTTGATGTTGCTCATGCTGCATATTCTACAGAAGATGATCAGCTATGGGTAGAAGTATCTGCAGATGGTGGAACAACCTGGGCAGCTTTAGATACATTACACGGAAATGTAGTTGGCGATTTCAGTACTGCCCCGGCACAGACAGGTGCATTTGTTCCTACAGCTTCACAGTGGGCAACCAAAACATATTCACTTCCTGTTGGTACAAACAAGGTCAGGCTTAAAGCAGTAAGTGGTTATGGAAATAATGGTTATATCGATAATATTAAAATCGGAACTCCACCTGCAAATGATGTAGGTACTTTTTCCGTTGACTTTTCGCTTAATGCACAGCCGGGAGTTATTATACCTAAAGTTACATTCAAAAACTTTGGTAGCGCAACTCAGACATTCCCTGTTCAGTTAAAAATAGGAAGTTATACATCAACAAAAACTGTTACTGCTTTAGCTCCTAACGCTTCTGTACAAGTTACTTTTGATAACTATTCAGCAGCAATTGGTTCATATCCTGTAACTGCTTATTCACAATTATCAGGAGATGCAAATTCAGCTAATGATACTTTAACAGCTACTTTGAGTGTATCAAATAGTACCTGGGTAACCGGTGCTTCATTTGGTTTTACTACCTATATGGGCTCTGGTGCCGGTTATGTAAAGAATGATACTTTATATACCTTTGCAATCGGTGGCAATACTGAGCCTGCTGGTAATAATTATCTTTCAAGATATAATGCAAATTCTAATACCTGGACAACATTGGCTCCAATTCCTGTTCCAAGATTAGTATTCGCAGCTGCAGTTGCTCAGAATAAATTATTTGTTTTCGGCGGTGCCGGAACAGGTGATTATTCAGATTCTATATATGTATATGATATTGCTACTAATGCATGGTCATTGAATTCTCTTCATTTACCGGTAGCAAGAGGCTGGGACAGAGCAGCAGTTTATCAGGATAGTTTAATTTATATTTCCGGTGGATTAGCATCATCCGCTGGTGACCCAGATGGACTAGTCTTTTTGTATAATGTAAATAATAATACAATCAGACCATGTACTTCATTCCCTACACTTCTATTTGGCGGTGGGTTTGCAGTATTTGGCAATAAATTAGTTTCTGTTGGTGGTGCTACTTCTACTGTCCTTTCAGCTGAAACTTTTGTTGGTGAAATTAGCCAATTAGACAGAAGTGTTATTACCTGGACTACTAAAACTGCTTTCCCTGGCGGTGTTAGATTTAAAATGGAAGCTGGAACTTTTGGCTCAAAGGGTATCGTTGTAACAGGTGGAAATATTGGAACTCCTGATTATTGGACACCTCAGGCTGACCACTATATGTACAATCCTATTACTGACGCTTGGACAACTTTACAAGCAGCTCCTTATGCTAATTTAGGATATTGTTCATTCGGTGGAAAAATTGGAAATCAATTAATGTGGGTTCTTGCAGGTGGTTATGATGGTGCAGCTCCACTAGCTTCTACAATTATCTACAAAGATGTAGATCTACCTGTTGAATTAAGTTCATTTACTTCAAATGTAGTAAACAATGAAGTTCAGTTAAGATGGACCACAACAACTGAAAAGAACAATAAAGGATTCAGTGTTGAGAGAAAATCAAATAATAATTGGGAAGTTATCGGATTTATAAGTGGTAAAGGAACCACAACCGAAATCAACAATTATACATTTACAGATAAAGTAAATGGCAGCAAATACAGCTATAGACTAAAACAAGTAGACTTTGACGGAACATTTGAGTATTCACCAGTAATCAATGTAGATGTAACCGGACCAAAAGTATATTTGCTTTCACAGAACTATCCAAATCCGTTCAATCCAAGTACAGTAATAAAATTTGGATTAGCAACAGATTCCAAAGTAAGTGTAAAGATCTATGACGTATTAGGCCGCGAAGTAGCAACATTGATAAATGGAGCATTAGAATCAGGTTCACACGAAGTACAGTTCAATGCAAAGAATATCACCAGTGGTGTATATTTCTATAAAATTGAAGCAAACGGAGTTGATGGATCAAAATTCACAGCAACCAAGAAAATGATGTTAACTAAGTAATACTTAGTTACAATTATTTATAAAAAGCAGAGCCCTACGGCTCTGCTTTTTTTTATTATCAAAATTACTTCAATTGAATTAGGTTAATTTCAATTATTTAAGGAGTTAGGGGTGGTACTGGAATAAATTACATCAGTATCGTTGTCGATTGAGGATTTATCCTGAAGGGAATCAGTAAGATACATTTTTATTCTTCCTTCGTATGGGAGAATATCTTCTTTGAAAAAATGGCATTTGAAGTGATCTTTCACCAAGTTATAGGTACTTTCGGAAATATTCACTTTTCCCACCAGACATGATCGCTCCATAAAGCTGGCAATGTTTACATCATTTCCCCAAATATCATATACAAATTTGGTTTTACCTACAACACCTGAAATTACTGAACCAGAGTGGATACCTGTACGCATCTTCCACTTATAGTTAGAGTTACTATTTCTTTCCATTAAAAATTTCTGCATTTCAATTGCTGCATTTACTATTTTCCATGCATGTTGTTCATCGGGTAGTGGTAAACCTCCTGCTACAATATATGAATCGCCTACAGTTTTAAGCTTTTCTAAAGAATATTGATTTATGATGGCATCAAAATTCTTAAAAATATCATTCAATTCATCTACTAATTGATTTGGATGCATCAAGCTGGAAAGGGAAGTAAAATCCTGAAAATCCGTAAAAAGAAGTGTTACATTTTTATATTCGCGGGGTTCAATTGCTCCTGTTTCTTTTAATTCTTTTATTACCGGTTCGGGATATATAATTCTTAAAAGGTTGTCGGTTTTAATTTTTTCTTCTTCAAGTTCCTGAGTACGCTCCCTTAACTTAATACTAACAGTGTGCTTATATAATGCCATTTCAATAGCAGTATTAAGTGTTTTACTGTCAAAAGGTTTTAGCACATAACCGAAGGGGTCTGTAACTTTGGCTTTTTTTAAAGTTTCATTATCAGCTAATGCAGTCAGATAAACAACAGGAATATCATATTCCTGTTTAATAACATTGGCCGCTTCAATACCACTTGAACCGTTTGCCAGCATAATATCCATTAGGACTAAGTCTGGTTTTAACGAACCGGCTAATTCAATTATTTCATCTTTTGTCCTGGCAGCTCCCAGGCAATTATAGCCTAAAGCGCGAAGCGTTCCTTCAATATCCAGCGCAATGATTTTTTCATCTTCGGCTATTAAAATATTGTTATTTTTCATTTTACAGCAAATAATATTTAAATAAAAATAATTGAATATTTTTACAAATAAAACTTACTTTTTTATGAACTAAATAATTGATATATAAAAAAGGATAGGGTGTTTAGTAATAATAGAAGTTATCTCAAAAGCAGATCAATTATATTTAATAATTAGTGCTTTTGAGACAACTTAATAAGATACAATCAGTATTATAGAAAAGCAGTTAAAGCTATTTTTTACTTACATTTATATTACCGCCGGAAGTTTCAGCATGAAGCAAAGCTCCGCCATTATTTAAGTCTGCTTTAAACTTGCTCTGGGAGATTTTTTCAATATTTGAAGTATTCAGTTGGACTGATATTTCACCTCCGCTGGTATGAAGATCAGCTTTTGCGCCAAAATCAGATGGTATTTTAATATCAATGTTTCCACCGGATGTGGATAAATCTATTCCTTTATTTTCTCCTGAGTAAATCAGGGAGATGTTTCCACCCGAAGTGGAGGCATGAATTTTCGAATTACTACCGGCTAATTTAACATCACCACCTGAAGTTGAGGCATTAAAATCGCCGTTAAAGTTTTTTGCAATAATATCTCCTCCGGAAGTACTAATTTCTATTGTTCCTTTGATGTCATCAATATGAATATCGCCACCTGAAGTACTGCCGTCAATTTTACCCGTAATATTCTTTAATATAAGATCTCCTCCGGAAGTTCTAATATATTGCTCTCCGATAAGATCTTCAATTCTAACATCGCCGCCCTTAGTTAATAGTTTAGAATTAAAAGCCTTAGGAACTTTAATCTCAATCTTTACATTAAAGTTGTTAAAGTTTAAAAAACTATTGCTCTTTTCACCGGATATTTCCACAAATCCTTTATTCTCATTAATATTAAAACTCATTTTATCTTTGGCTTTACTATTGCCGGATATCTTTATATAAATTTCATTTTTATCCCAAGTTAGTATAGAAACATCGCCTGCATCGGTTTTTACGGCAATGTTTTTAATATCCTTTGCCTGAATAGTTTGTTCTTTAATAGTTTTTAAATCATTATTGGAAGAATGTCCATGATACTCAAATCTGCATGCAAGAGTGTTTACAGAAAGTATAGAAGCAAATATAAGCAAGAACAATGTACGTAAGTTTTTCATCTTGGTCTCCTGTTTTTTCTGTTAGACTTTTTAAAAGCCAAAAAGGTTACTATTACGGTATAAAGATATTTGAATTTTTTCTAAAATACAATATTTTTAATAATCAATATCTAAAAGATATTCTTGAATAAAAAAAATTAAACTGTAGTTTAGTCATATGTTATTTAAATATTTGTTAAGGTAGAAAATGAACATTCCACAAGTTATAGCTAAAGAGTTAAATCTAAAATTAGAGCAAATTGAATCTGTAATTAAATTATTCAGTGAAGACGCTACAATTCCGTTTATAGCCAGATATCGTAAGGAAATGACAGGCGGTTTAGATGAAGATTTTTTGAGGGCAATTGAAGAAAGGCTTAATTATCTTACTTTACTTTCAGAACGAAGAGATACTATTCTAAAAAGTATTGAAGAACAAGGAAAACTCACTGATGATCTAAAATCAAAAATCATGGAATGTACTAAGCTTCAGGAACTTGAAGATTTATATCTCCCTTATAAACCAAAACGTAAAACACGCGGTACAATAGCAAAGGCTAAAGGCCTGGAACCATTGGCTCTTTTTATTATCGATAATCCTGATTTTGCAGGTGATTTTGATGCCAAACTTGCTGAATTTATAAATGAAGAGCTTGGGGTCAAATCTATTGAAGAAGCTTTACAGGGCGCTAAAGATATTATTGCAGAAATGATTAACGAAGATGCTGAAGTGAGAAAGACTGTTAGAGAATTTTTAAAAGAAGAATCTTCCGTTAAATCTGAAAAAACAAAGGAAAAATCGACAGACCATATAAGTGAGAAACAGCAGGAAAAAGATAAAAAAGAAATTTACAAAATTTATTATGATTTTAAACTTGAATTAAATAAAGTTAAGCCCTATCAATTATTGGCTTTAAATAGAGGGGAAAAAGAAAAAGCTTTAAAAATATCTTTTGTCTTTGACAGTGCCGTTGCTCTTAAGAAAATCAAAAATGAGTATTTTAAATTTAAGGAATCAGTATTTACCTCAATTATAGATGAAATTACTGAAGATTCTTTTGACAGATTAATCTACCCTTCATTGGAAAGGGAGGTAAGAAACTTTTTAACTGAAGTCGCTGATTTACACGCTATCGAAATATTTGCATCAAATCTAAAAGCTTTATTATTGCAGCCGCCTTTCTTAGGGAAAATAATTATGGGTATTGATCCTGGATTTGTATCCGGTTCAAAGGTTGCTGTAATAGATGAAACCGGCAAGTATCTTGAAGGAATGACAATTTATCCTCATCCTCCGCAGAATAAAGTTGCAGAGGCCGCAAAAGTGGTTTTATATTTTATAAATAAATATAAAGTGGAAGTGGTTGCAATTGGTAACGGAACTGCAAGCCGGGAAACTGAAATGTTTATTTCAGAGTTAATTAAGGAAAACAAACTTGCCTGCAAATATATTATTGTTAATGAAGCTGGAGCTTCCGTCTATTCTGCTTCACCCGTAGCAAAAAAAGAATTTCCTGATTTGGAAGCAAGCCAAAGGGGGAATATTTCGATTGCCAGACGCCTGCTGGATCCTTTAGCTGAGCTTGTAAAAATAGATCCAAAATCTATTGGTGTTGGCCTTTATCAACATGATGTTGACCAAAAATTATTATCAGGTAAGCTTGATGATGTGGTGGAAAGTTGTGTAAACTATGTTGGAGTTGACTTAAATACTGCCTCTGCTTCATTATTAACGTATGTCTCCGGTTTGAATAAAAGGATTGCCGAGAGTGTTGTAAAATATAGAGAGGCGCACGGTAAATTCAAAAATAGGTTTGAATTAAAAGAAGTTTCAGGGCTTGGAGATAAAGCTTTTGAACAATCTGCCGGTTTCTTAAAAATTGCTGATGGTGAAAACCCTTTTGACAATACTTTCATTCACCCTGAATCTTATGAAGCAACTGAAAAATTATTGAATATGTTTAATGTCCCTGCCTTCAAAATCAATGAATCAGGTGCAGTTGTTTCATTAATGGCGGATAAAAAGGGTATTAAAAATATTGCTAAGGAATTAGGAATTGGTGAACCGACTTTAGTTGATATAATCGAGAATATTAAAAAACCGGGTAGAGATCCGCGTGAAGAATTGCCTAAACCAATTCTTAGAAGCGATGTACTAAAAATTGAAGATTTGCAAACCGGAATGAGATTAAAGGGTACTGTAAGAAATGTTGTTGATTTTGGGGCGTTTGTAGATATTGGTGTTAAACAAGATGGATTGCTCCATATATCACAAATTGCAAATAAATTTGTTAAGAATCCTTTAGAGCATATTAATGTCGGGGATATAATAGATGTATTAATTTTGGAAGTGGATAAACAAAGAGGCCGCATTTCTTTATCAATGAAGGATACAGGAAAAGCTTTTTAATTATCAAAAATTTGATAAGTTAAATATAATCAGGGCTTTAAATTCTTTGCTATTCTGCTTATATTTAAATACTAACAAGTTAAATATTATGCAGATTTATAAATATTTATTGAATACTATCAAGCAGAAGGGCGCTGCATATCTAATTTTAATTGATCCCGATCAATTGAGAGATGATATGTTAGAGGCTTTTATTAAGCACTGTGAGCGTTCCGGAGTTGATGGTCTTTTGGTCGGTGGCAGCCTTATGGGCGGTGTAGATTTTAACAGGTATATACATCAGGTAAAATCTGTTAGTAATCTGCCTGTAATTATTTTTCCGGGAAGTGAGTCCCAAATATCTTCTTATGCAGATGCAATTCTATTTATATCTGTGGTCAGTGGAAGAAACCCGGAACATTTAATTGGCAAGCATGTAATTAGTGCGCCAATAATACGAAGCAGTAATTTAGAGCCAATATCTACGGGATATATATTAATTGATTCCGGTAACACCACAACTGCTCAGTATATGAGTGGTAGTTTGCCTATTCCCAGGAACAAACCAAATATAGCGGCTGCAACCGCTTTGGCAGCTGAGTATTTGGGAATGAAATTCATATACCTGGAAGGTGGTTCGGGTGCTATTTATTCTGTACCTGATGAAATTGTGAAAGCTGTGTCTATGACTTGTACTATTCCTGTAATTGTTGGGGGCGGAATAAAAACACCGAAAGCTGCGCGCGATAAAATTGAGGCTGGTGCTAATATTATTGTAACAGGCAATTTCTTTGAAGATCAGAATAATTGGCATTTAGTAAAAGATTTTGCAAATGCTGTTCATATTAAAAATACAGTTGAAGTATAATTATTAACGATAAAATAAGGCAAAGAATTTTGGATAAGATAAAATATATTGAAGAATCGCTTATTGAAAGCAGTGAAACAAAATTAAAAATTAAAGAACAATGTATTAATGATATTTTAAAAGCTGTTGAGCTTGGTATTGAAGTTTTCAAATCCGGCAGGAAATTACTTCTGTGCGGCAATGGCGGCAGTGCTGCGGATTGCCAGCATATCGCAGCAGAATTTATGATTAGGTTAAGCCACAAAGTGCAAAGACCGGCTATGCCGGCCATAGCTCTAACCACTGATACTTCCAACTTAACTGCCGGCGGTAATGATATTGGTTATGACAATGTATTTGCCCGTAATGTTGAAGGTTTGGGGAACGATGGAGACTTATTATTAGCTATCTCTACCTCCGGAAATTCTCCTAATGTTATCAAAGCAGTTGAAAAAGCTCATTCTAAAAATATGAAGGTAATTGGATTTCTTGGCGGTACCGGCGGGAAGTTATTAAATATGGTTGATGTTCCAATTGTTATTCCGAGTACTAATACTCAAAGAATTCAAGAAGGACACATTACAGTTGCTCATATCTTCTGCGAATTAATTGAAACAAGTATTTATAGCAATTGATCTTTTATTGAACTTTTCCAGAGAAAAAATTGAACATTGATGTATTAATCATTGGTGGTGGTGCTTCGGGTACTGCTGCCGGTTTACAATCAGCTCGCCTTGGGGCTAATACTTTAATTATTGAAGAAACTCCCTGGCTTGGGGGAATGATAACCTCTGCCGGTGTTTCTGCTTTTGATGGTAATAAATATGCTGTCGGAGGCGGTATCTTTGGTGAATTAAGACAAAAATTAGAAGATTATTACGGGGGTGTGAAGAATACTTTCACCGGCTGGATTAGCTTGACTTGTTTTGAACCAAAAGTCGGCATGGAATTACTTACCGAAATGGCTGATGCTGAACCAAATTTATCCATTTGGTATCAAGCTAAACTTTTTAAAATTATTAAAGAAGACAACCGGTTGACAGGTGCCGTTATCCTTACTAAGGATGGCGAGACGGTTACTGTATATTCTAAAATTATTATTGAAGCTACGGAATGGGGAGACGTTCTAAAGCTTGCCGAGGTTCCATATAGATTAGGGCGCGATGCAAAATCCGATACCGGCGAACAAGATGCTTTGGACATCCCTGATGATGAAATTCAGGATATGACTTTTTGTGCAATATTGAAGAAATATGAAGGTAAAGCTCCAGAAGTTAGTCCTTCAAAAGATTATAATCCGGGCCTTTTTATAAATTCCACTTCAATAATTTGTTCATCAATGGATGAAAAAATTATTAAACATAAGCTTCATGATTGGAAAGGTCTTATATCTTATTCAACCCTTCCTAATAATAAATATTTATTAAATTGGCCGTTTTCTGCCAACGATTATTATCCTACGCCCAGAGAGATTTATGAAGACCCGTCAACAAGAGAGTATCATTTTAATAAAGCAAAAGAGCATACTCTGAATTATATTCATTATATGCAGACAGAGTTAGGACATCCTGAGTGGGGGTTGGCAATGGATGAATATCCTACAGAAGATCATCTGCCATTTATTCCTTATGTTAGAGAAAGCAGGAGGGTAAAAGGAAAAAAATTATTAGTGGAATCAGATGTAGTACCTGTACAAGGATCGTTCAGACCTCCTCTTCAAAAATCTGGGATTGCTGTAGGTGATTATTTCTTAGACCATCATCACGCCTCATTTTTTAATGAAAGGCAATTAATAGAAAATTTACCTGATAACGCTCCGTTTCAAATTCCTTTTGAGTGCTTAATTCCCGAAGGTATCAAGGGATTAATTGCAGCCGAAAAAAGTATTTCCGTAACTCATATAGTTAATGGGTGTTCAAGATTGCAGCCGGTTGTAATGTTAATAGGTCAGGCTGCGGGGGCTGCTGCGGCTTTAGCTGTAAAAAGAAATATTGAAGCAGAGGACGTTGATGTTGAAGAGCTTCAGGATGTTTTACTTGAGGCAGGTTCACAAATATATCCGTATAAAGATTTATATCCTACTGATAAGTCTTTTAAAGCAGCTCAAAAATTGGCTCTTAAAGGCTTGGTTATGGATAATAGTGATTTTCTCTTTATACCGGAGAAAATAGTTACTATTGAAGAAGATCTTGAATGGAAGGTCGTTCTAAATATATCGGAAGATATTGATTTAATTGGAATGACCCGGGCCGAAGCTTTCTTACTGCTGAATAATTTAGTTCCTAATAACTTGTAAGTAATTCTCTTAAAAATCCTTTTCGCTAAAGAAGAGGATTTTTCATATATCACAATATATAATTTCCAAAAAGTTAATTTTGCTTGTAAAAATATTTATTTATTTATTAATAAATTAAGGAGTTCTTATTTCTAAGATGTATCTCCTAATTTTTTAAATAAATATAAACAAACCGATTAACTAATTATTCTACCGTTTATAAATATCTTATGATAATTAAATATTTTCTATATATTTTTGTTTAGGAGAAAAAATTATTAATCAAGAATGGAGCAATTATGCGTTTTTTCCTTGGAATATGTATTCTTTTTTGTTTTACTGCTGAAAGTTATTCACAAAAAGTACTTAGTCTTAACGAAGCAATTAAAATAGCTGTTGAAAAGAATACACTTTTACAAAAGCAAAATAATAACCTTGAGTCTTCTAAATCCAGTATTAAAGCCTCTTTTGGTAATTTTTTACCTACTTTGGGTGCACAGGCCGGCTGGGAATGGACAAGATCGGAACAAGAGAGTGGTCAAAAGTATATTCAGAATGTCGGTGTAATTCCGGTTGGTAAAACAATAGTCGAGAACAGACAATATACTGCTGGTGCCGGCACTAATTGGACTTTATTTAACGGTCTTTCAAATTTTAATTCATATGACCAAAGTAAAGTAAATTATCAGGCTGCAGAGCTCTCAATTCAACGTCTTAAGCAGGACGTAGTTTTCCAGACAATTTCACTTTACTACAGTATAGTCAACTACCAAACTTTATTAAAAGTTAAAGAAGAGGACTTAGTCTGGAATCAGAAAAATCTTGAAACAGTTAATGCTAAAAACCAACTGGGCGCTGTTACTATGGCTGATGTTTATGCACAACAAGTCAGATTGGGAAATGCTGAATTGGATATGATAAAAATTAAAAACAGTCTTGAGACAGCTAAATCGGATTTGTTAAATTATCTGTCATTGGATGTCTTTAGTAATTATACTTTCCCTGATACTCTATCAATTTCGGGAAATACTATCCTGCAGCAGGATAATGAGACGATTAAAAACTTAGTAGATGAAGCAATAAATCATAGACCTGACTATCAGAGTGCAAAACTTAGTATTTTAAGTGCTTCGAAGGGCGTAGATATTGCCAAAGGGAGCTATTATCCTCAATTGACAAATAGTATGAATTATTATACTTCTTCTAATGCGATAAATAGTATGTTCAAATCAAATACTTACTCTATTGGTCTTACTTTAAGTATTCCACTATTTGAAGGGTTTAGTATAGACAACCAGGTTCAATATGCCGAAGTAAATTATAAGAATAAACAAATTGAATTGACTGAGTTAGAGAAGGATATTAAAAAGAAAATTCAACAAACCTATTTGGATTTGCAGGCTTCGCAAAAGTCAGTAGAAGTTAGTAAAAGAAATGTAATATCTGCTGAGGAGAATAGAAAAATTGAAGAAGAAAAGTATTCTTTGGGTTCAGGGACTTTATTAAATGTACTTATTGCTAATTCGGAATATAATAATGCCCAAACCAGCTTAATAAACACAATGTTTTCATTAACAGTTTTGAAAGAACAGCTTAATTATTATTTAGGCATAATAGATTATAAAAAATTTGAATAAATCTCCGGAGGATAAGATAAATGGCTAATGCTAATCAAAAAAAATCGAAAAAGAAATTATTTATTTTCAGCGGCTTGGGACTTCTGGTCGTAGTGTTAATAATAGTAGCAATTGTTGGCGGTAAAAAGGACGATATTATTTCTGTCCAGACTGAAAAAGTTCAGACAAGGGATATCACGCAGACTGTTACTGCCACAGGAAAGGTTAATTCTCAATTTCAAGTTATTATTACTCCGGAAGTAACCGGGGAAATTACGAACCTTCCTGTTAAAGAAGGCGATCAGGTAAAAAAGGGCAGCCTTTTAATTAGAATAAAAGGTGACATTTATAAAGCACAGAAAGAAAGAGCAGTTGCCAGTGTGCAGTCATCCCGTTCTAACTTGGCAATGAGAAAAGCTGCTTTGGATAAAGTTCTGTTAGATTACAACAGAATGGTGGAATTGAACAAGAAGAAATTAGCAAGTGATTCTGAATTAGAACAAGCAAAGAGTAATTATTTAACCTCAAAAGCTTCGTTTGAGTCAGCCCAGGGTGATGTTATGCAGATGGAAGCCGGGTTGAGAGAAATTAACGAACAATTGAGTAAAACCACAATCAATTCTCCTATGGACGGAACTGTAGGCGGTTTGAGTGTTGAGCTTGGAGAAAGAGTTCTTGGAAGCGGATATAGTCAGGGTACGACATTAATGACTATCGCTGATCTGAATAACATGGAAGCCACTGTTGAAGTTGATGAAAATGATGTTGTCCTGATTTCTATCGGAGATACGGCATTTGTAAAAGTTGATGCGTTCGGCGAAAGAAAATTTGTTGGTATCGTTACTGAAATAGGCAATGCCGCTAAAACAACTGCTCAGGGTACACAGGAACAGGTTGTTAATTTTGATGTTAAAATAAAGATATTGGATGCAGAAAAAAAATTAAAGCCGGGTATGTCATGTACTGCTGAAATCCGTACTGAAACAAAGACAAATGTTTTAAGTGTACCTATTCAAAGTGTAACTTCAAGAGAAGAAATGCAGAGCAAACCGGTACAAGAAGAAGGAAGTAAAGCCGTTACAGAGAAAAAGACAGAGAAAAAAGTTACCGAAATTGTATTTGTAATTGAAAATGGAAAAGCCAAGCAGAAAATTGTAAAAACCGGATTAAGTAATGATAATTATATTGAAATTATAGAAGGATTGAAAGACAAAGAAGAAGTTGTAAGCGGTAGTTATAAGGCTATTTCAAGAGATCTTTCTGACGGCATAGCAGTAAAGGTTGAAGATAAAAAGAAAATGCAGCAGCAGCCAAAAAGCTAATTATGCTTCTTTACTTTGAAGCTTTTATCATCCGTTAATTATTAAATAATTAAGAAAATTAACTGCTGATTATTACTTGAATTTTTTATGGAAAATAAAATGAATATTATAAATATCGAACATATTTCCAAAGTCTATAAAGTCGGTACTGAAGAAGTTCATGCTTTAAGAGATATCAGTATAAAAATAAATAAAAATGAATATGCTGCTATAATGGGACCTTCCGGATCGGGTAAATCAACCCTAATGAATATGTTGGGATGCCTTGATACTCCATCCACAGGTGTGTACGATTTTAGTGGAAAAAGTGTCAGCCAAATGAATGATAATGAATTGGCAAAAATCAGAAATAAAGAGATTGGGTTTGTTTTCCAGACTTTTAATCTTTTAGCTCGCTCCGATGCTATTCACAATGTTGAACTTCCATTGATCTATGCCGGAGTTCCTAAGGCTGAGAGAAGAGAAAGAGCTCAGCAGGCATTAATTGACGTCGGGCTGCAGGATAGAATGCATCATAAACCCAACGAACTCTCTGGTGGACAAAGACAGCGTGTTGCAGTTGCCAGAGCATTGGTTACTCGTCCCTCAATTATTTTGGCTGATGAGCCAACCGGTAATTTGGATTCAAAAACCGGGGAGGAAATTATGTATTTATTTAATCAGATCTATGAAAAAGGAAATACTATTATCTTAGTTACACACGAAGAGTATATTGCTGAACATGCTGAACGTATTGTTAGAATTAAAGATGGACTAATTGAGTCAGATGCGAAAGTGCTAAAAAGGTATATCCCAAAATTAGAAAAGATATCAGAAGGCGAAGGGATTTAATTATTCCTTTGCCCGTCTTTAACTTAAGTAATTGAGTAATAATATGAGAAGTATATTTTTTGAATTTAAAGAGAGCTTTCTGATTGCACTTAAAGCAATTAGGGCTAATAAAATCAGATCTATCCTGACTATGCTTGGTATTGTAATCGGAGTAACTTCTGTAGTACTGATGACTACTGCAATCAAGGGAATAGATAATTCATTTCAAAAAGGTATCAGTGCTTTGGGGTCGGATGTTTTATATATTGATAAATGGGCCTGGTTTTCTAACGATGAATGGTGGAAAATGAGGAACAGGAAAAATATTAAAATGGAAGACTATGAGAAGTTCAAATCACTTGCTAAATTACCTTTAGCAGTTGCTCCTGTTACAAATGCAAGAGAGACAATAAAATTTCAGGATAAGAAAATTGACGGTGTCTTTTTAAATGGTTCAACTTATGATTACCTGGCAACAACAAATTTTACTTTTGATCAAGGAAGATTTTATTCTGAAATTGAAAGCAAAAGCGCAAGATACGTAGCAGTGTTGGGTAGCGAAATTTCCAAAAGTATGTTCCCAAGAGGAAATGCCTTGGATAAAAGTATTAAGATTGGCGGTGTAGATTTTAAAGTAGTTGGTGTGCTTACCGAGCAGGGCAGCTTTATGCTTGGCAGTTTCAATCCGGATAATCAGGTTTTTGTACCAATTGGTACAATATTCAAAAACTTTATGAACGAACACAACAATACTATTACAATTAATGTCAGATCAAGAACTCCATTGTTGCTTGAAGATACTAAGGCAGAAGCTGAAGGTATAATGAGGCAGATTAGAGGGTTAACACCTGGCACCGAAAATGATTTTTCTGTGAATCAGCAGGAAGGACTGATGGACAATTATAATTCAGTTGTTGGTGTAATACAGATTGCGGGATTATTTATTACCGGGCTTTCCTTATTTGTTGGTGCTATAGGTATTATGAATATTATGTTTGTTTCTGTTAAAGAAAGAACCAAGGAAATTGGATTGAGGAAGGCAATTGGTGCTAAAAAACGAGCCATTCTTGGGCAGTTTATTTTGGAGTCTACTACTATTTGCCTGATGGGTGGATTTGTTGGACTCATTTTAGCTTCGGTTCTTAGTTTATTGATAAACAGATTTATACCCACATCAATTGAGTATGGTGTTGTTTTTCTGGCAATTGGCGTTTCTTTGGCTGTTGGTATAGCTGCGGGTTTTGCTCCTGCTTATACTGCTGCTAAAATGGACCCGGTGGATGCATTAAGATATGAATGATGGAACGGATATAATTGAGCTTGATGGTTATAGGAGGCATTTTATATGTTAGAAATATTAAAATTATCGCTGCAGTCAATTAAGGCAAATAAATTAAGAACTACACTTACAATTTTAGGTATCGTTGTCGGTATATTTTCCATTATCGTTATAATGACTGTTATTACCATGCTTCAAAACAGTATTGAAAACGGTGTTTCACAGCTTAATAAAAATACTTTTCAAATTCAAAAGTGGCCTTCATTTCAAATGCATGATGGTAATGATTCTAAATGGAGGAACAGAGAGGACATTACTCTTGTGCACTATGACAGACTTAAAGATGTCTTACCTACTGCAAAATATATTGGAGCTGAACAATGGCAATTTGGCAAAATAGTTAAATTTGGAAACAAAGAAACTAATCCTAATATACAAGTTGCCGGAGTAACTTTAGATGCCATTAAAACTAACAATTGGGTTGTGGATTATGGCAGGGAAATGCGGAGTACTGATATTAAGTATTCAGAGAATGTTTGTCTTGTTGGTAAGGAAATTGTTGAAAAACTATTTGTTAATCTTTCGCCGGTAAATCAAGAAATAAAAGTTAATGGCTTTCCATTTACTATTATAGGAGTACTTGAGAGGCAGCCGCAGTTATTTGGTCAAAGCAGGGACAATTACATTGTCGTTCCTATTACTACTTTCCAGTCTTTATATGGCAAGTACAATAACAGTATCAATATTACTGTAATGTCAGCTTCTAAAGAAGATTATAATACTCTGATTGAGTCCGCTACCGGGGCAATGAGGGCTATAAGAAAAGATAAACCGGGAAATGATAACAGCTTTGATGTTTTTAGTAATGAAACAATTATAGGACAAATTAACAATATAACTGGCGGAGTAAAAATTGGGGCTCTGGCTGTTTCCATAATTGCCTTACTTGCTGCAGGTGTTGGAATTATGAATATAATGCTTGTCTCGGTTACTGAACGTACTAAAGAGATAGGTATAAGAAAAGCAATCGGGGCAAAAAGAAGAAGCATTTTGGGTCAGTTTTTGTTTGAAGCAATAATATTATGCTTAATTGGAGGATTTATCGGAATCTTCCTTGGTGTTAGTCTGGGTAATCTGGCAGGCAGTTTCCTAAATGCTAAAGCTGCAATACCTTATGACTGGGTAGCTATAGGTTTAACTTTATGTGTATTTGTTGGTGTTGTGTTTGGAACATATCCGGCTTATAAGGCTGCAAATTTAGATCCAATTGAAGCTTTGAGATATGAATAAAATACTTTATATCATAAAATAAAGAAAAGGTTTTCTTATGCAGGTTTCGCAAATATTTGCACTTTCTTTACAATCAATAAAAACAAATAAATTAAGAACAATTCTTACTATACTTGGTGTAGTAGTCGGTATTTTCTCAATTATTGTTATTATGACAGTTATTACAATGTTGCAGAATAGCATTGAAAGCGGGATGCAGTTTTTAAGTAAGAATACTTTCCAAATAAACAAATTTCCGGCTATTCATACGGGGGATGCCGGTGAGTGGGCTAAATACAGAAACAGAAAAGATATTACTCTTGATGATTTCTATAGATTAGATGGATTGCTTAAAAATGCAAAATATGTTGGTGCGGAACAAGGCCGGGGTGGACGGACTGTAAAAATTGGAAATAAAGAAACTAATCCGAATATTTATATATTGGGTGTAACTATGGGGGCTTTCTACACACATAACGTTACAATAAACGAGGGACGGCCTCTGCGGCAGACTGACATTGATAATTCAACAGATGTGTGCATTTTGGGGAATGATGTAGTTACAAAGCTTTTCCCCTTTGGCGGTGCTCTTAATAAAACTGTAAAAATTGATAACCGTCCATATTATGTAATTGGGACTTTTGAACCCATGCCTTCTTTCTTTGGCCAAAGTGAAGACAATTTTGTTATTTTACCAATTTCCTCATATCAGGCGCAATATGGAAAGACCGGAAGAAGCGTAAGTATTACAGTAATGTCAAATTCAAAAGTGGATTACAATCCTATAATTGAACAGACTATCGGATATATGAGAACAATCCGGAAAGTTAAGCCGGGAGAAGATAACGATTTTGAAATTTTCAGCAATGAATCAATTTTAAGCCAAATAAATAACATTACCGGCGGGGTTAAAATTGGCGCAATGGCAGTTTCTATTATTGCATTACTTGCCGCCGGTGTAGGTATAATGAATATAATGCTTGTCTCAGTTACAGAACGAACAAAAGAAATTGGAATTAGAAAAGCCATTGGAGCCAAAAAAAGTACCATACTTACTCAGTTTCTATTCGAAGCAATTGTTTTATGTATAATTGGTGGTTTCATCGGTATCTTTCTGGGGGTGAGTATCGGCAATATTGCCGGCAGCTTTTTAAAAGCTGAAACGGCTATTCCATATGGCTGGGTGGCTATTGGTTTAGGGTTATGTATATTAGTGGGAATAATATTTGGCACCTATCCCGCTTATAAAGCAGCAAATTTAGATCCGATTGAAGCATTGAGATATGAGTAAGTAAAATTATCTGCTTATATTTTCGAAATCTTAAAATAAAAAAGACAGGCAATGGCCTGTCTTTTTTTTATTTAATTATCAATTCGTACTATAATAGGTTACTTAAGAAAAAGCATTTTACGTACTTTTATAAAACCGTCTGCCTGAAAACGATAAATATAAAAGCCGCTATTTAAACCTGCTGCATCAAACTTTAAAGAATAACTGCCTGCCTTCTGAATCCTATTTACTAAAACAGATACTTCTTGTCCTAATAAGTTAAAAACTTTCAGCGAAACAAAAGTTTCATGGGCTACATCATATTTGATTAATGTTGAGGGATTAAATGGATTTGGATAATTCTGATATAACTCAAAACTTCTTGGAACTTCATCATTTTCTATATTTATTGCATAAGTTTTGTTCTTGTGTGGTACGTAAACATTTGCAGGGCTTTTCAAAGAACTTAACACCAAAGCCTGAGCATTAACTAACAAATTTCCAAATCTAACGGTTTTATACTGAGCCGCCAAATTTCCAAGTAATGTAAATAATATTATAATAATTAGTAAAATTTTTTTCATCATATATATCTCCTGAGAAGGAAAAATTCAATAAACAAATATACAAAAAAACTATGTAAAAAAATAGGGACTACTGTTCAGCTTTTTATATATAAAAATTTTCTTGTTACAAATCAACATTTAATAAAATATATTAAATTTTCCTATGTCATTCCAAAATAATATCATAGTATGATACTAAAATATTGATAGCTGTTTTTGTCTTTGTGTAGTAATTTTAATATTAGACGTATCAAAGCATTAAAAAGTTTAATTGATAGAAAAAAGTCTTAATCCGTCAGGCAGTGTCCGGTATTTTGAATATTTAATAAAGTACGTCCTAAACTAAAATTTGGGTTGCGGCCATTTTATTTCATTCTGCGCTAATAAGTCACTTAAAAAAGCAGGTTTTACTTTTATTGTGTTATTCTCCAGCTTATGAATATCAATTTTAATCTTATTTTCTTCAATATTTACAAAATTAATATTAATCTCATTTAGATTTCTCCCTTTTATTGTAGCACCTGCATTTAAAAACCTAATTCCTTTTCTCATGTATTCAGCAGAGTTATGATAATGGCCATGCAATACTAAGTCAATTTTGTGTTTATCAAATAATTCATACAGTCTTTTCTTTTTCCTAAGTTTCATCGTTTGCTTTTCAATATTTTGAAATAATGAATTAGACCTGGTGCTGTCAGGTTTAAATTTTTCAAAATGATGATGAACTAGAACAAGCTTGGTTTTGCAGAATTCCGAAAAATCATCTAATAGCGAGTTTAGTGAATTAAACTGATCCAAAGAAATTTCGCCGTTAGAGGCAAAGGGATTGGTCAATTTTGAGTAGGGGATAATTGAATTCAGGCCCGTAAGTAATACGTCATCAAGAATTTTTGCAAAGGGAAAATATGATTCATCGTTTTTAAAAACGCACTTCGAAAAAGTCTCTCTAAAGTAATCCGTAAATCTTTTAACTTTTGCAGAATAATCAGTATCCATACATTTACCCGGAAAAGAAAGGATATCCTCTGCTGTTTGTACGCCTCCAAAAATATCGTGATTCCCTATAACAACTGAAAGGCGTTCAGAGCTCATCAATCCGAATCCGTTAAAAAGATTCCTTAAAATTTCAAAATCTCTTTCAGCAGCATTGTCAGTTAAATCACCGGTAATTGCAATATGATCAGCTTTTTGAGAAAGGATATATTTTAAAATAATTTTTATTTCATTAAAATAGGAATTAGAGTAAAATGTATTTAAATGAAGATCGGAGATATGTGCTATTTTCATACTATATTCATTTTTTTGAGGCAAATTTAACTATCCTGCATTAACAAATTGTTAAGTGAATATAATTAAAATATTATCTCTTTTGCATATGTATATTTGTCGTCTTTTAGTTAATTAATAAATAAAATAGAATATTATAATTAAATTGATTATATCTATTTAATCCCATATATTTTGATTCTTAATTAAAA
>Ga0183100_1000799_pt1 | contig 20012 bp, 18 predicted proteins | sample Biomet2_FD_127789 | JGI IMG/M metagenome (GOLD analysis project Ga0183100, IMG submission 127789) | Microbial communities from bioreactor (seeded with anoxic lake sediment) at LBNL, California, USA - Biofuel metagenome 2 | ecosystem: Engineered > Bioreactor > Anaerobic > Unclassified ...
ATCCCATTCCGAACTCGGAAGTTAAGCCCGCCATCGCCGATGATACTGCGGTTTAATCGTGGGAAAGTAGGTCGCCGCCAAGACTTTATTTCAAAGGCCCCGGTTCATTGAACCGGGGCCTTTTGCTGTACTGTTGGGCGGCCAGTACCGACAAACACAGGCCCGAATACGTAGTGCTCTGCTGTTGACGCTCTGGTAGAGGGACTATAGCTTTCTATAAAATCAGCCCGAGGTTTCAGCCAATGCCAGACTTCGCCACCAGCGAATATGCCCGGGCGCAACGCGCTCCTCAAGATGTTGTGCTGGCACAATACAATACATTCATAGGCACTCATTGCCGCGCCTTCTTCGATACCTTGCCGACCATGATCCTGGCGCTCAACTGCTTCCGCCAAGTGGTCTTCGCCAACCGCGCCGCCACCGCGTTTCTGGGCCGACCCGATGTGGAAAATGTGCTTGGCGAGCGGCCTGGGGAGATATTGGGCTGCGTGAACGCCGCCGACGGCTCCGCTGGCTGCGGCACCTCAAGACATTGCCGCAATTGCGGCATGCTGCGCTCCATCCTCCGCGCCATCGAAGGCGCGGCGACCACCGGCGAATGCAAGCTCCTCCGGCGCGAGCAGAGCATCATCGAAGGCCTGGATATGCACGTCAACGCCACGCCCCTGGTTTTCGACGGTGAACAATACATCATCTTCGCCATCACGGACATCTCTCATGAATCGCGCCGCCGCAGCATGGAGCATATTTTCTTTCACGATGTGCTGAACCTTGCTGGCGGCATCAACGGGCTCATAGAGGTGCTGCTCGCCAGCAAGGTGCCCGGGCACGACAACGAGCTCTCCGTGCTGCACTCCGCAAGCCAAACCCTGGTGGACGAGATTATCGCCCAACGTGAATTACTGGCGGCGGAAAACAACGAGCTCAAGCCTGAATTTGCACCCATTAGCGCGCGCGAAATGTTGCACCAAAGTCAAGGCTTGTACGAGTCTTCGCCGGTGTGTATTGGCCAGCATATTCATGTTGACGAAAACTGTCCTGCGCCGCATCTCGTCACCGATGGCCGCCTGGCGCAACGCGTTCTTGGCAATATGCTCAAAAACGCGCTTGAGGCCGGCGAGCCCGGCGACACCGTCATCCTTTCCTGTACTGATGAACTGACCTCCGTGCGCTTTGTGGTCCGCAATGCCGCAGTCATTCCCGCCGAGGTTCAGGAGAACATCTTCCATCGCCGCTTTAGCACCAAGGGCGAATCCCGTGGGCTTGGCACATACAGCATGCTTTTGCTTACCGAGCGTTACCTTGGTGGATCCGTCGGCTTTACATCCACTGAAACGGACGGAACGTCCTTCTTTCTGCGCCTTCCCAAGCATCCAGAAAAAGGATACGAGAACGTTGCCGTGTAATAGCGCAGCAGGAGTGCAATGATGGAAACGCCACGCGCAACGCTTTTCAGTGGTGGGGCCAAGGGCTCCGAGACGACCTTTGGGGCCGCTGCGGAATCCCATGGTTTGGAGGAGGTGACCTTCACCTACGCCGGGCATGAGCCCATGAGGCAACGCGGCTTGCGTGAGCTTTCCCCCGACGATTTGGCCCTGCGCGACGTGAGCGTGCAATATGTGACCAAACTCATGCGGCGCGACTACCCCAGCCACACCACGGATGAGACAACTTTTCGCAAGCTACTTCAAAGTATTTGCTGGCAGGTGGCCTCAGGCCAGGAAATCTTCGTCGTGGGGGAGATTCTGCCGGATATGACCGTGCGAGGCGGCACGGGCTGGGGCGCGGAATTCGCCAAGCTGTGCAACAAGCCGCTTTTCGTTTTCGACCAGCAACGCCTGGGCTGGTTCCGCTGGGAGCCTTCGCGTTGGCTTCCGGTCAAATCGCCAAGCATCACCCGGCGGCGTTTCACCGGCACGGGCACCCGCTCCCTCACCGAAGCTGGGGGCCAAGCCATCACCGAACTCTTTGACCGCAGCTTCGGCCGCTAGCCCCGCCCCGGGCCAACCGCGCGACGCGCTTCTTTGAGCCATAGCACCCGGACGCCGGGCTGCGTTAGCTTTTCATTGTACCGGCGCTAAACGTCCTTGCCGCCGCAACCCTTCCACCAGGCCAAAGCTCCCGGTGAGCATCATGTCTCCGCCGGGGGCTGGGAACTCCGCTCCATAATCTTCCAGCACGCCCCGTCTGGGGCCTATGACCAACGTGTCCGCGAAGCCGCCCGCCGCCTGGGGCAATGGCAGGTGCATGGCTCCGTGTCCGCGGTCATCGAAAACCTCCTCGAAGGAGAGTACCCCCGCGCGAAAACGCGTCAGGTGCCACCACAAGCGCTCAGCGTCGATGAGGCCGGTGTGGTGCTCATACACGCCATGAACCCGGTCCTGGTAGACCAGAAAGGCCACGGTGTGGCTATTGCCGATGTTGACCAGCGTGAAGCCGCGTTCCATCGAACGGCGGCGCAGGGACGGCTCAAACAGGGCGCCCAGCACCGCCGCCGCGCCGGTATCGGCCACGGGCCCGCCGCCGATGCTCGCCTGGAGGTCGGCCAGCCGCGTGAAGCACGACGGCACATCCTGGTAGAGAAGACTTTCCGGGCGTCCATCCGACTCGTGCAGCAGTTGTTGCCACAGCACAAAGCGCCCCCGGCGGTTGCTTTGTCCCGGGTGGAAGCCGTGGTCCTGGGCGCAGGCCGCAACCATGGCCGGACGCGGCAGGCCGAGGGTGTCCAGGGCACGCGTCCAGAAGGCGGGGTCGTAGTCCACGGCAAGCATCTCAAGCGCGCCTTTCGGGGCATCCTCACGGATGACCACGCCGCTGGCTTGCAGCGCGTCAAGATCGTCGGCCACGGAAAACGCGGCCGCGCGCGTGCAGGAGAAGGCAAGGTTGGCCGCCAAATGCGCGCGCATTGCCGAGTGGAAGCCGCCGCCCATGTTGCACCCGGTGAGGTGCACGGCGAGCCCTTGCGCAGTGGCCTTGCGTATGCGTCCGGCCAGCACCTTGGCCGGAGCGGGCAGCACCAGCTTGGGGCAGTTCTCTATTTCCCGGTCGTTGAAATAGAGCAGCACGTCCTGCGTGCCGGAGCCGATGTCCAGGCAGAGGATGGGACCTTGCGCCGGGTGCTTTGCTGCGTTGTGGAGCGGTGGCGGGGAGCTGGCGTGTGCGGGCATGTGGGACCTGCTAATGGATGCGCGCGCCATCGGGCGCATACGCGTCCGGGGCGAGCAGGGTGATGTGTCCGGCCTGCGTGGCCGCGCCCAGCACAAGCACTTCGGACTTGAAGCCCGCTATCTTGCGCGGGGGGAAGTTCACCACGGCCACAACCTGCCTGCCCGCGAGGTCCTCCGGGCGGTAGAGCTGGGTGATCTGCGCGCTGGACCGGCGCACGCCGAGTTCCCCGAAGTCTATCCACAGCTTGTAGGAAGGATTGCGGGCCTCGGGGAAAAGCTCCGCGCGCAGCACGGTGCCAACGCGGATGTCTACATGAAAGAAATCCTCGGCGGTGACGCTTTCTAGCGCTTTGGGTGGTTCCATGTCTCTCTCCATCTCGCCTGGATGACAGGCTGTTTCGGCCATGGTACACAATTGCCGGGGTGGCAGGCAAGAACCGCGCCCCCGGGAGGACCCCTTCTTTTGGCTCAGCCCATTGCCGCCATTGCCGCCGCCGCGGTTCTGCTCTTCATTCCGGCGCTGACCGGATTGCTCTCCTTTATGGAGAACCGCCGCCTGGGCCAGTTAGCCCGCCAGCGCGCCTTGCTTGGCGGCCGTCTTGCGGCTGGCCTTGCGCGGGCCTTCTGCAACGCCGTGTGGACGCTGTGGCTCACTGTGCTGGTCCTGCCCATGGGACGGCTGACCGGTTTTGACCGTTCCGGCGCAGGCGGGGAAAAGCACCCGCCGGTTATCCTCGTGCATGGCTTGTATCACAATCCCGCCGCCTGGTTCATTATGCGCCTGCGGCTGAAGCAGGCAGGCTTCACCGATGTGCGTTGCTACAGTTACGCGAGCTTTGGATGCGCATTTGCGGATATCACCGCCGGATTGACTGAGCTGCTGCTTGCAACCGCCGGGGAAAGCCGCGACGGACGGGTGTTGCTCATGGGGCACAGCCTGGGCGGCTTGGTCATTCGCGCCGCCTGTGCCGATGTGCGCGTTGACGGGGCCGCCGGGGTTGATGTGGCCGGGGTGGTGTCGCTGGGAACGCCGCATCGGGGAAGCACTCTGGCGGGCATGCTCGGCGTGGGGCGGCTGGCGCGGGGGCTGGCGCCCCAGGGCGAGGTGCTGCGGCTGCTGCGCGCAATGCCTGTGCCGCGCGCGCCCTGGCTGAGCCTGTATACTCCGACAGATGGCATGGTGCTGCCACTGACGGGCGCGCTTCTTGGGGCGGATGAGCATGGGGCGGGCTGGGTGGAGCGGCCTGTTCCGGCCATGAGCCATGTGGGGCTGCTCTACAGCGGAACCGCCGCGCGCCTGGCGCTGGCCTTTTTGAAGGACTGCGCGGCCGGAAGGCAACGCGCGGGCGGCTGAGACGCCGCATGGCTCGCCGGGGGGGAGGCCTAGCGCCGGGCGCTTGTGCCTAAAATGAAGCCCAAGGCCACCGCACGTGTCGGCATCTTGCCGAGCTGCGCGCCGCAGGCGGACGCAAAAAAGCCGACAGGTCGCCCTGTCGGCTTCATGAATGCGGCTTTTGTGGGAAGCGCGCTTTGCGGAAGCAAGCGCCCGGGATGGCGCTAGCCAGCGGGTTGCGCCGCAAGCAGTTGGCGCAGGGCGGCCTTGATGGCCTCGGGCCTGAACGGTTTGGTGATGAAGGCGGTGACGCCGGCCTTGGTGGCGACATCGCGCTGGGAATTCTCCGACTCGGTGGTGACCATGAGAATCGGCACGTCCTCGTAGCCGAGGGCTCCACGCAGTTTGCCCACCAGCTCCACACCGTCCATTATGGGCATGTTCATGTCCGTCACCACCACATCCGCAAATTCTCCGCTTTCCACCAAGGCATAAGCTTCTTGGCCGTTTGCCGCCAGCAAGGGCTCAAAGCCCATGTCCGTGAGAATGCTGCGGTACAGGGCCAACATGCTTTTGGAGTCGTCGACCGCCAGGGCCTTGCGCGTGGCGGTTTTGGCGCGTGGCAGGGTGGCTGCGTCGTTCTGGGCGGCTTGTGTGCCCATTTGGCCCAGCCGCTGGGCGAAGGCGTCAAGAATTTCCTGATCCTGCGATTGGCGCAGGGCGGTCATGAGGACCGTTGCCACCGCGGGATCTTTGTAAAGCTCTTGGAACAGGCGCAGCGCGCGCGAGGCGACGATCGCCTTGGCGATGCGGGGGCTGTTCTCCGTCCCGGAGGTGATGCGCTCGGCGATGGTTTTCAGCACGCCTGGCGCGGCGTGGCGCTCCAGACCGGTCACCACGGCCATGAGGATCAGCTCGTCGTTCTCCTCCAGGCCGTCCACAAGGCAGACCAGACCCTTCAGGGTGCCTATGCGGCCCAGGGCCTCGAAGGCGGCGTAGCGGACGTTGGCGTCGATGAAGCAGCCGGTGTCGAAGGCGCGCACCAGCGCATCGGCGCCTTTGCGCAGGCCGATGAACCCGGCGATATTGCAGGCCAGGATGCGGTCATCCAGGGACGGGGCGCTGTAAGCCTGTTCCAGGTAAGGCAGGGCGGTTTCGCCCAAGCGCACCAGGGCGTCGGTGATGATGCGCCTGGCAGTGGGGTTTTTGTGATGCACGCACTCCACCAAAAAGGCGATGCTCTCCGGCGTGGCTATGGCCGCCAGAGCGTCTATGGCCTTCCAGGTGGTTATGTCGCAGGTGTCGAATTTGTCGGTCGCCTCGGCGCCTTTGAGGGTGTCCATGAGTATGGGCAGGGCGAGGGGATCGGCGTAGACGCCGGCCATTTCCATGGCCATGGCGGCCAGCATGGCGTCCGGGTGCTCCAGAAAGGCGCGGAACACGGCCGCGCCGCCCGCCGGGCGTATTTTGGCCAGCGAGGCCAAAATTTCAACCAGCAGGTCGGGGTCGGTTTCGCTCGCGGCCATGGCGGCCAGGGGCGCTGCGGCGCTGGGGAAGGCGTATTCCCCTGCGGTGCGGATGCATAGGGTTCTGAACGGAGCGCTGCCGCTCGCAAGCCCTTCGATGACGGCGTGTTCACTGGTGCCCAGCACGGCGTTCAGCGCGCCGATGACCATGTAGTCCACACCTGTGTCGCCCGTTGGGGTGGCGAAAAGGTCGATGAGCGCGGGAAGATTTCCCGGGTCCTTGCTCCCGGCAACATCGTTCAGAATGGTGATCTGATCAAGGAAGTCCTTGTTGCGGAATCCTTCAAGCGTGGCCATTCGCGGTCCTTCTCTTGCGCCTTGCAGCCAGGGGCCGTTATTCGAAACAGAACTCGATGGTGAAATTCCCCTGGTCGGTCTCGAAAGGGATGGCCATTATGGGGGACTTGGCGATGTGGGTGATGCTGTGGTTGTCGCCCATGATCACGGTTGGGGTGGAGCCCTGGAGCACCAGTCCCTTTTCCGCCAAGCCCGCGCGCGCCTGGCCGGAAATCATGTTGGTGATTTCGCCCACGGCGTCTTTCACGTCCTGCAGGATGTCCTGAATGTCATCGCCGAGCATGTTTTTGACCATGGCCACGGCGCATGACTTTTGAAAAGAAATGGACACGCTGCCGCGCTTGCCGTCGCCAGTCAGCCCCACCAGGCCGGTCACATCACCCGTGGCGATGGTGTTCTTTTTGACAAAAGGTTTCCCCGCACGGGGGGTGATGAAGGCCATGGTGCCGATGACATCCACTGCGGCCTTGACGAAAGGTTTGGCCAGTTCCACGTCCATGCGGGTCGTCTCCTTCCGGGCTCGTGTCTCAACGCTGCGCTCATGATAACAGAATTCAGGCCATAACGCGGATGCGCCTGGACTGGTAAAAAACTGGGATAAGCATGCACGAAAAGTTCTACGTGTGGAAGGGAGGCTGGTCAAGTGCTTTGCGGCCTAATGCCCGCAGCGCTTCTTTTCTTGGTCTGCGGCTCTAACCGAACGCCAGGGCCAGCGCCACCGCCAACACCAGCGAGGGCAACAGGTTGGAGAGGTTCACGCGCTTGATGTCGAGCAGGGTGAGCCCTATGCCCAGAATGAGCAAGCCCCCTGTCGCCGTCAGCTGGCTGATGACAAACGGGGTGAAGTGCTGTTGGAACAGCCCGGCGAAAACCGTCAGCCCGCCCTGGTAGACAAGCACAGGCACAAAGGCGAACAGCACGCCCGAACCGAAGGTTGAGGCCAGCGCCACGGAGGCGAAGCCGTCGAGGATGCTTTTGGTGTACAGCACCGTTGCGTCGCCGCGTATGCCTTCGTCAAAGCTGCCCACAATGGCCATGGCGCCTATGCAGAAAATGAGCGAGGCGGTGATGAGCCCTTCGGTGAAATCGGGGTTGGCGGAGCGCAGGGCGCCCTTGGCGCGCTCGCCCAGCCGCTCGAAGGCCGCGTCCAGCCGCAGCAGTTCGCCCAAAAGCCCGCCGAGCAGAATGGAGAAAATGAGCAGCAGCGGGTTTTTGACGGTGAGGGCCATTTGCAGGCCGATGAGCAGCACGCATAGCCCGAGCCCCTGGAAGACGATGGTCCTGAAGCGTTCCGGGAAGCGCCCGTGCAAGGCCATGCCGACGAGGCTTCCGGCGATGATGGCGGCGGCGTTGACGAGCGAGCCGGTGGGCACGACCATGTTCAGGATCCTTTTCTTTCGCCCTGGGGGCAGGTTGCGCGGGACGTTTGGGCTAGCACGGCGGCAGGGCGCTTGCAAGCCTGCCCGCTGTGCGGGCTCGCTCGCCGCTTCACGGCTTGACACGGCGTGTGCCTTCTCCTATGAAATCCGCTCACGTGCCGGGATGGCGGAATTGGTAGACGCAGTGGACTCAAAATCCACCGGTCGCAAGGCCTTGGGGGTTCGATTCCCCCTCCCGGTACCAATAGTAATTACAGGGTCTTATGCTCTGCGTTTGCCGCAGTCATAAGGCCCTTTACTTTTTGCCCCTCTCTGTTTGTCCCGGATCAGTCCCAAACGCCTCGACAACCCCGTTTCAACGACATTTTGTCCGATAATGGCGCGATAGCGCCAACGATTTTCCTCGTTTTTCTTCTTGCGCACCCTGCACTCTTCGCTTGCGCCCCTTCACCCCCACTATTAAGAGGACACAGTCCAAAGGTCCAATCCGGCGAGATTGCGCCCCCGCCTCCCCCAGACCGGGGGGCCCCACCCTGCCCTTTTCTGCGGCAATCCACCCGCGCGGAGGGCAGGTCGGGCCTCTGGAGGGCAAACAGACCCCTTCCCGGTGCGTGCCTCGCAATGGACTTATGTAGGAAACTCAAAACATATCAAAACTAGCTAGATATGGGCATGGAGCCTTGACATGCGAGGCGTGGCGTGGTGCAGTTTTGCCAGAAACAGTAGGCGGCGTCACCTCAAAGGTTGGAGATTATGCACGGCAGAAATAGCGGCTCAATTAGTGTCTTCCGTTTTGAAACACGTGACGGCAGTGAAGTCCCGTGTATGGTCATCAATGCCCGACACAGACGACTTGGAGACTCCAATCGATTTGCTGTTGACGAACACGTGCGCCTTCCAACTGGTCACACTATTTGGATGCCGCGCGGCGGACATGACTTTGTCGGCGGCAGATTCAAACCATACACGGAAAAGTATTCCGAGGCTGAATCCAAAGAGCTTGCAGAAAGCATCCGCCATGCCTCACATCTGTTCAATGAATATGTCACGTTTGTGTGCTTGCCAGACAAAGCTACCGTTCGCAGCCTAATTGTTACCTCTAACGGTGAGCGGAAGATATTCCACGAGGCACAATATAACCATGCCCACACAACTGCGGTTGCTGCGGCAATAGATTATGCCAGAAACGGCGCAACAGCGACAATCACGGAGAGTAGTGATGTAAACGCTGTTCGTCCATATGGTTCGTTCATTTCTGAAGACTACGTTAAGCGATGGATGAAACAATATGCACACCAAAGACTTGCGGTTGTCATCGAAGAAACGCAAGGAGGCATCTACTCTTGTGTTCCTGCTATCATAGATGAAATTGTGCCTCGACTTGGGCGTATATATTTAAAATCACCGCCAATACATCAATTATCGTGCGCCTTTTACTTCAGCGGAAAACATTGTCGGCATCCAAAAGGTCAAACCAGAATGTTGCCTCCGGCCTCAAGCATTGCCAAATACGTCTTGTCTCTCGATTACCATGATGTATGGATGCAAAATTACGGGCACTTATTGGATGCATTGCGTCATCAAGAACAAATTCCATTTGATGAAGTTGCGGCGTTTGGCGTACGCGCAGTACGGCGTCCTTGGCTGGCGTTCCATCGCTAAACGCAAAGCTGTGTATTGAATTAACCCACTGCATTAATTTGTGTTTGAGTTTCCTACATAAGGGCGCTCGCAAGGGCCCCGACCGGAGGGCACCGCGCCGACGACGGCTGTGCCTGCCGTTCGCCATGTCTCTCGACTGGAACCCGAAGCACACCGTCAACATCGGCTTCATCCGAGGCACCATCGGCGACTGAGGGACTCTTGAGCTCATGGCGAAGTGGATCATGAACGGTTCGAAGTGGTAGACGGCATGCCGTAATTGGCGCGGGCACAAGCCCGCAGAACCATAACCGCCGCGGGCCGCAAGCTCCGATGGTGAATGAGGGAGGAAGGGGCGCACCCGGCTCCCTCTCGCCATATGGGGACATCTGTGCTGCCCTTTTTCAACCGGGAATTTTCGTCTTTTTCCCGACCAGAATCGGGCCATTTTTATCCTCCGCATAAAGCTTGTACCATATTCCATTGGAAGGCCGAAGGCGGTCGGATATGGAACGGGAAGCACGCGCGGCGGATTGTGGACGAATGTGAGCGAGGATGGCAAGCACGCCGCCGCTGGCATGGACCTGGGCATGAGCCTGTGGCAGGTGGGCACCAAGCCCGGCGGCGGCGGCGAGGAACAGCCCTACGACGACCACGGACGTTACCTGGGCACGCTGTACGCGACCAACGGCCGTGCCAAAACGGCCACGGAAGCGGGCGGCCGGACCACGCAGAAGTCCGCTGGGCAAGGTTGAACGTGGCCAGAGAGTCGGCAAGGGCGAAAACCTCATCCACATCATGCCCGACACGCCTTCGCGTCGGAGCGCGCGGACGACGGGCCAAAGCTCGCGGATGCGCGCCGACGTGGCTTCTTTCATCGGCATGCACGTGACGTTTTGCGCGACATTTCGCGCCGCCCGCACCGCACTGCGTGCCATCAGGCCAGCTGACGCAATTGTGTTAGTCGGGTGTGGACTGCGTCTCCTGCTGCTGTGATGGCGGATACGACTTGCCTCTTGAGACGCCGCAGGGTATTGCATCAGTCAAAAGGCGTTGGAATATTATTGTTTCTGTATATATCTGATGAAGTGTATCAATGGGGGTTGCGGTGCCATTGAATATTAAAATAATTGAGCAGGGCGATTATGTTCGCCTTGTGTTGACGGGGGATTTTCCGTTGCAGCTTCCCGAAACTGTGGACGCGTTCGCCCGGATATCCGCCTTGTCGAGCGCCACGGGGCATGCTCGGTTTCTTTTGGATGCTCGTGGGGTGGTCGGGCGGTTGAGCATCCCTGGCATCTTCGAGTTCGTGACCATGGCTTACCCGGAAGAACTCGGCAATGCCCGCTCCGCCGCGCTCGACGTGCCGGAGCATATGGTGAGCGCGCGTTTTTTCGAGAATCTGATGCGGAGCCGGGGGCGCACTTACCGAGTGTTCACGGACGAGGCCGAGGCTTTGGCCTGGCTGCTTTCAAATAATCCCTAGCGTCGGTCCAGCGTCAGCACGAACAGCTCAGCCGCTGGAAGGCCGTGGCGAACTGCGCCACAAACGGCTCCGCGCGCAGCCGCCAACGCGCTGCGGGCAGGGCTGTCCAGTCGCCGTTGATTTTGGTGCGCAGGCGCGCGCCCGCCGCGTCGAACTCCATCTGCAGAGGGGTTATCTCGCGGTCGCCGTCTCCGCAGAGACTCTCGCGCAATTCCGGCTCGAAAACAAGCCGGTCGCCCTCGGTTCCCTCGGCCACCACGCGCGAAAGATTGGTGCGCACCCGCGTAACCGTTCCATCAGCCGAGAATTCAAGCGAATTCGCATCGCCGCATATGCCGATGGCGTCCAGGTCGTAGGCCATCACGCGCCCGGCCTGCGTGGCGACCGGCTGCGGCTTGGCGGGCTCCAAAGAGCGCAGGGTCCCATCCGGCCGGAAGGCCACCCCCACGCGCGCGGCGAGCGTTCCCTGCGGCGTCGGCACATCCAGCGTCTCGCCTGGCCACAAGGTCAGGCTCAACAGCTTGCCCGCGGGATTGAAATACAGTCCGATGAGCCGCTTTTCGATGCTGCCCAGGGGCGTAAGCGCGCGCACGGGCTGGGCCAGCCGACCCTCGTCCTCCTGCGTCCACATGCCGGAAAGCTTGCCGTTGAGCGGAAACACGCGGCACAGCGAACCGTCGGGGTGGAAGGTCACCAGCTCGGCCATGATCTCGCCCGCCGGCGTGGCGACGCATGTGGGCCGCTCCAGCGGCAGGGCGCGCAGGTTTCCTGTGGGATGAAAGGAAATGGCCTGCACGGTGCGCCGACGCAGATCGTCCGTTGTGAACTGCGGCGTGAGCGCGCCGCAGGCCGTTTGCAGCAGCACTTCGCCTCCGGGGGTGCAGGACATGACCCCGCCATCGGCGTAGCGCTCCACCACGCCCACGTGGGGAATGGCTCCATAATGCGTGTGCAGGGTTTCCATGCATCCTCCCGCCCTGTGTTGGGCAAGGGGGAAGAGCAAGAATGGGGCCATCCCCACCGGCTATGATTCAAGGTGGTTGCGCGTTCCTCACGCGGGTGGCGACACGAATCCACCAACAAAAACGCAGGAAGCGACAGAATTGTCGCCTCCCGCGTTGTCTTGCCTGCGCGCCGAAGCGTGCTTCGTTTTGCTACAGCGCGTGTTTGAGAATGGGCAGCCGCCGCAGCACAAAGTGCGCCAGGGGGAAGGTGATGCAAATGCCCAGCACGGAGACGATGAGGAACTGGGCCAGTGCGCCCAGGCCGCTGCCCGCCAGCGCATACTGGATGAGCGTGACCACGGGCACATGGAAGATGTAGACGGCGAAGGAGCTGTCGGACAAGGCCTTGGCCAGCTTGTTCTGATTGGGCAGATACTCCCGCGCGAAGGACAGCAGGCCCACGCTGAAGCCCACGCAGAGCAGGCTTTCCCACATGGCGCGGTTGGCGGCGGCGATGGAGAAGCCGCCGATCCACTCGGCGAAGGGCAGGCCGGCACCCCGGGCCATCCACACCACCACGCACGAAAGGCCCACGCCCAGCCACACGCGTCCAACGCTGGCCGGAATGCGCTCGAACCAATTGCGCCGCGCGGCGATGATGCCGAGGGTGAACATGGTGATGTACTGCGGCACGTGGGCGAATTCGATCTCCCAAATGGCCAGCAGCACCTTCCAATCATCCACCGGGTGGGCGATGCGCACGTAGAAGGTGGTGCCGAAAAGCCACAGCACCAGCGCCGCAAGGGTCAGGTGCGCGGTGCGCGGGGCTATGGGCTCGGTGGGGCGCACGGCGGGCTTATGGTCGCGCTTGCCCGCCAGCAGGCGGTACAGGGCGTACACGCAGCCATAGATGAACAGGTTCTGGATGAACCACAGGTGCACGAACTCCAGATGGATGCCCGGATCGCCCGGCCAGCCGATGGGCCTGGGGGCGACGCCCAGGTACGCCCCGGTGTAGAAGTTCCAGTAGCCGCAGGCGGGCAGGCCCTTGAAGAGGATCTCGTGTTGGTAGATGAACAGCGGGGTGATGCCCAGAACCATGATGACGATGGGCACGCCGAAGCGCCACAGCCGGTCAAGCACGAATTTGAGCGGTCCCTTGCGGTCCAGGCTGCCGGGATGGAAGTAGCCGGCCATGAGGAAGAACAGGCCCATGAAGAAGGCCTCGTTGACGCCGAAGAACAGGAATATCCAGTTGCTGCGCAAATCGCACTGGAATAGCCACCAGCCGTCGCTGCCGTAAGGCTGGCCCGCGTGGTGCGCCACCACCAGCATGGACAAGAAGATGCGGACGTTGTCGATGTAGGCCAGACGCGGCTTTTGCGGCGCGGCCGGGGTGCTGCTCATTGTGTGTCCCTATTCCTGAACGGGCACGCCGCCCTCGCGCAGAATGGAGAAGGCGATGTGGTTGTACTCGTTGTTGAAGTGGTGCCCGCCGGGCAGCACCATGCTTTTGACGTTGGGCGCCTGGTAGTTCTGGCACAGGGTGCCCTCCTCCTCGCTGCCGCACACCAGCAGCACCCGGGTCTTGGAGAGCTTCTGCATTTCGGGAATCATGGGCGCGCCCTCGGGCACGTTCTCGGTGGTGAGCCAATTGGAGAGGTGGAACTCGAAGTCCGCGTGGGTGCCGGGCCCCAGCATGGCCACCACGGCCAGCTTGTCCTTGGTGGCGTCGCTCATGCGTCCGGCCATGAAGGGCATCACGTCGGCGCCGATGGAGTAGCCGACGACGATGAATTTGTCCGCGCCCCACTTGGCGGCGTAGTGGGTCAGCGTGCGCTCCAGGTCGTGGGCCATCTCGTCGGGCTTGCGCGCGTTCCAGAAGTATTTGAGGGAATTGAAACCGATGACCGACACGCCGTGGGCGGCCATGAGCTCGCCCATCTTCTGGTCGATGCCGGCCCAGCCGCCGTCGCCGGTCACTATGACGGCCATGGTCTTGCCGGGCTGCGCGGCGGGCACCTCCACCAGGGGCAGGTCGCTCACGTCACCGGCGGCGGCGTCGCCCTGGATGGCCTTCTTGACCGGGGACACAGCGTCCAGCGCCTCGCGGAAGGCCGCGCGCCAGAGCTTCGGGTCGGCCGCGGGGTTCTTGTCCGCGCCGTCGATGGTGTGCACGGCCGCGCCGGGCACTTGGCTGGCGAAGCTCTCGGCCTCGGCCGGTGTGAAGGCCGCGTCGTCCTTGCCTTGCAGGATGACGAGCTTGCCCTGCGGCTTTTCCACCGGGCGGAAGACCACGCCGCCCGGCTGCTGGCCCGCGGCGGCGGGCGCGTCGTCGAACTTGAGGCCGTTGGCCGCGCAGAAGGGCTTGCCCAGGGCCAGCCGGGGCGTGAAGCCCACGGGAATGGCTCCGGCGAAGGTCTCCTTGGGGGCCTGCGCCAGGGTGGCGTAGGCCACGCCCGCGCCTTCGCCGAATCCGGCCAGCACGGGCAGGTGGTAGCCCTTGAAGCCGAGGGTCTTCTGCACGATTTTGGACAGGCCCTCGAACTCCCAGGCCTGGTAGAAGCACCCCGGCGCCTTGGCCCGCAGGGGGGCCAGCAGCCGGGCGGTGTCTATGCCCACAACGGTGGCGTCCATGTCGGCGATGGCGCGGGCGGCCTTGTCCATCTTTTCGTCCCACGCCCCCTCGGAGAGCAGCAGCACGGCGCGGCCGGGCTCCTCGGTGTTGCGGTAGATGAGCACCTCGCCGAACACGCCGAAGGTGAGCTTCTCCGGCGCTTTTTCCTGCTTGGCGCAGGCCGGGGTAAGGCACAGGGCCAGCAGCAGAACGGCCAGCCCCAAGGCGGAGGTGATGCGTTTCATTTGGCGATGACTCCCCGCACGCCGCCCGAAACCAGGCTGGCGATGTTGGCCAGCACGCGCGGCGGAACCGTGCCGCCGGGGCTGGCCAGATATTTTGATTCCCACACGGGATCGAACTTGTCCTTGAAGCGCCGCAAACCCTGGAAGTTGTACAACTGGCCGCCATAGCTGTAAAGCAGCGAGCCCAGCCGCGTCCAGGCCGGGGCCAGGGCGTGGTTTTCCAGGCCGGAAAAGGGCGCCATGCCCAGGTTGAACCACTGGTAGCCCTGCTCGCGTCCCCACTGCATGAGCATGATGTAGAGATACTCCATGACGCTTGGCGGGGCGTCCGGCGCGTAGCGCATCAAGTCGACGGAAAGCTCGTGGGGCACGCCGCCCATGGAGCCGCCCCGCCAGATGTTGGCGAAGGCCACTATCCGCCCTTCCTTGCGCACCAGGGCCATGGGCGTTTGCTTCAGGTATTCCTCGCTGAAGAAGCCCAGGGAGAATTTCTTTTCCCGCGCGTGCTTGACCGCCAGCCATGCGTCGGAGACGCTTTTGAGCTCCGGCAGCAGCGCGGGCACGGCCTCAAGGGGGGCTATCTCGAACACGGCCCCTTCCTTCTCCACCATGTTGCGGGTGTAGCGCAGGCCCTTTCTGGCCTGCCCCGCCAGGGAGAAGCCCGGCAGGGGCACGCGCGCCTCCTCGCCGATCTTGCTGAGCGAGAGCCCGAGGTCGAGGTACAGGGGCAGATTCTCCTTGCCCGCCTGGTAGAACACGGTCCACCCGGCGTAGAGGTCCACCATTTCGCGGAAGCGCCAGGCCAGCTCCGCGCGCGCGGCGGGGGGCCCCACGGGGTCGCCCATGCTCACCCAGCTGCGCCCGCAGATGCCGTACATGAGGAAGCCGTCCTGCGCGCGGCTGACGAGGAAGCTTTTGTCGCGCAGCAGCGCCAGGTAGGCAGGGGTTTCCGGCGCGGCGGCCACAAGCCCCTGCACGATCTGGATGTCGCCCTCGCAGGGCGGGGCGTACCGGGGCTTGGCCGAGCGCATGAGCCGCAGCGCGGCGATGATGAGCGTGACCACGAGGATGCCCACCGTGGCGCGCATGAAGCGGCTGGCTTCGTCCTCGAAGGTGAATATCCACCACAGCTCGCTGTCCAGGGTGGCGTCGCCGTAGGCCATGTAGCCCAGCAGCACGCTGGTCGCCAGGGCCACCAGAATGGCCATCACCCAGCCGCGGGTGAAGCCTTCGCTCATGAGCGAGGCCTTGCGGTAGAAGAACTTGTGGCAAGGCAAGAGCGCCAGCAAAAGCACGGTCAGCAGCAGGGCCTCTTCATAGTCCAGGCCTTTGAGGAGGCTTGCGATGATGCCCGCGAAGAGCACGCAGGCGGTGATGAAGTAGGCGGCGTCGAGCCTTTTGTGCAGGCCGCGCGCCAGAATGAGCAGCCCCAGGCCCGCCAGGCTGCCGATGAAGTGCGAGAACTCCAGCACGCCCAGCGGCAAAAAGTCCTCCAGCCATTGCAGGCGGGAATGCACGGAGGGCGTCGCGCCCGAGAACAACAGCACCATGCCCGCCAGAAAGGTCATGGCGGCCAGCACGCGCGGGGCCACCACGGGGAACCACTGCATGAGGAAGACGATGATGTTGCGGGCGTGCTCCCGCGCGGCCATGGCCTCCCGCGTGGCTAAAATGGCCGAGGCCAGCGCCAGCGGAATGAGGTAGTAGACCACCCGGTAGGCCACCAGCGCGGCGAACAGCGCCGGGGCGGGAATGCGCGGGGTGAGCAGGAACAGCAGGCACGACTCGAACACTCCAAGGCCGCCCGGAACCTGGCTGACGAGCCCGGCGATTTGCCCCAGCAGAAACGCGCCGAGCACCAGCGGAAAGTTCACGTTGGCCCAGGGCGGCAGCAGCGCGTAGAGCACCGCCGCGGCCAGCGCCCAGTCCAGGGAGGCCACGGCCACCTGCAAGAGCGCGCTGCGGAACTGGGGCAGCAGCAGCGTCATTTTGCCGATGCGCCAGGGCGTTTCCTTGCGCGCGGCTGCGTACAGGTAGGCCAGCGGCGCGGCCAGCAGAATCAGTCCCAGGGGGCGCGTGGTGCCGAAGGGCAGATGCACCCACCCCGGCAGGGGCAGCGGCCTGAGGGTGAAGATGATGCCGCCGATGGAGAACAGGCCCAGCCACAGGGTGAGGGTGGTGAAGACCACGATCTTGGCGATTTCCCCGGGGGTGAGCCCCCAGGAGGAATACAGGCGGTAGCGCACGGAGCTGCCCGCCAGCGTGGAGAGGCCGATGGTGTTGCTGAAGGCGTTGCCCGCGAACGAGGCCAGCACCGGGCGGTACGCGGGCAGGGGATGCTGGATGTAGGCCAGCGCCAGGATGTCGTACCCGGCCAGCACGATGAAGTTGGCCGCGGTCAGCCCAAAGGCCAGGAAGATGTCGCGGTCCTTCTCGCTGAGCAGGGTGCCGAGGATTTCCTCAAGGTTGTACTCGGCCAGCTGTGCGTGCAGGGCCCATACGGCGGCGGCGAGCAGCAGCAGGGCCAGCGCCGGGCCAACATAGGGCTTCAGGCGGCCGAACATGTGGTCTCCATGCGCCCCGTCAGCGGGGCGGCGAGAGTATCAGGCGGCGTTTCGCGCATGGTTTCCATCGGTGGGAGTGCGCCCGGGCTTACGCCAGAGCAGTCGTATTTCGTAGCACGCGGGTCGCGGGGCCGTCAAATGCCGCGATGCGCGGTCTGGTTTCCCGCGCCGGAGAAAATGGCCTGCCACAGCCGCTCAAAGGCGTGGCCGGTATTCCGCGCGTCGTCCGGGTCGGCCAGGATGAGCGCCAGGGCACGCTGGTAGAACGCCAGCGGCCGCGCCAGAATGCGCTCGCGCCGGACCAGCATGTTGCCCGTGGGCGCGCGGGCGATGAAGGCGCGCGGCGCGGGCGCGCCGAACAGCGCCTCGAAGGTGGCGGCCACGGGGATGTCGCGGCCCCAGCCCTTCCAGCGGCCCTTCTTGGCCGGGTCGGCCAGATCGTGGGGACGGCCCAGGCCGTCGCAGCGCAGGCGGAACCAGGCCAGCCCCTCGAAGGGCTTGTCCTGCGCCGCCAGCGCCAGCAGCCGCCCGCGAAGTTGCGCCGCGGTCAGCCGGGGCTGCTCCGGCGGGGTCAGGTGGGCGAAGGGATCGCCCTGCAGAAAGGCCGTGTGGCGCGGCAGGGCGGAATAATTGGCGATGATGTGTGTGAGGAAGGTGTGCGCCTCGCGTCCGACGTTCGGCAGGGAAACCTGCGCGAAGCCTGGCGGCAGGGCGTCATTTGTCAGGGCGGGGGGCAGGGCCGCGCCCTTGTTGTAGACCACGCCCGGCAAGTCAAGCGCGGCCAGCCACGACACGTTCTCGCTGTAGCGCGCCACCACGAGGCCGAGGGGGGCGTCCGCCGCCTCCCGGCCCTGAACCGTGTCGCCCGCGCCGGCCGCGCCGCCCGCATCGTCCATGCCGTCCGTCCGGGGCATGCCGCTTCCTCTCCCTTCGGTCCTTCTAGTCCTCGGTGAACCTTTTGCCGTTGGTCATGTGCGCGTTTGGTCCATAATACGGGTGCCCATGCGGGCCGAACACGTCGCCCCGGCCCCGCGTGGGGCCGATGGGCTCACCGGGATCCACCGCGCCGGTGCGCTCTTCCGAATCTCCGCGCCGCGCGCGGCGTGGACCTTCCTCCACAAGGAAGGCCCGCAAAAAGGTGGGGTAGGCCCCGGTGGAGTAGGTGCCCGAGCCATAGCCCACGGCCAGGACCGAGCCCAGCGGCAGCGGCCCGTAATCCTCGGCCAGGGTTTTGACCACGGCCAGCCCCGTGGGCGTGGCCAGCTCCATGCCGGACTCCGTGGCGAAGGTGCGCATGCCGCGCGCCAGCTCGGCCGAGGCCGGGGCGGGCACGGGGAAGCGTCCGTGGGAGAAGGTGACGAATCCCGACCCGAGGTTCACGGGCGAGGCCACGATGCGCGAGGCCCCCGTGGCGTGGGCCAAATGGATGGAGCACAGCGCGTCGACGACGGTGTCCACCGCGCCCACCTCGTGGAAGTGTATCCGGTCCAGGGGCTCCCCATGCACGCGCGACTCGGCCTCGGCCAGCCGGGTGAGGGCGGCCAGACCCAGCTCCTTCACGTCGGCGCTCCACACGGATTCGGGCGCGGCGCCGACAATGTCCGTCAAGTCCTTCAGGTGTCGCAGGGGCTGGGCGGTTTCTTCCAGCACCTCCACCCGCCGGGTGCGGATGCCTTGCACCATTTGCTCGGTCAGGCGCACGGAAACTCCGGCGAGGTCCAGGGAGGCCACGGCCTGTTCCAGCACGCGGCCGCCTTCGGGGATCAGGTCGCTGAGCGCGGCCAGCAGCATGTCGCCGGAGACGCCCAGCGAGCATTCGAGATACAGCGTTTTCACAGGCGTCAGTCCTTGTCGGTATGGCTGGCGGTTTGCGCCGCGCCGTCATTGCGCGCGGCCTCGCACTGTTCGTTTATCACATGGGCCATGTACCCGGCGCCGAAGCCGTTGTCGATGTTGACCACGGAAATGCCCGGCGCGCAGGAATTGAGCATGGTCAACAGCGCGGCCAGGCCGCCGAAGCTTGCGCCGTAGCCCACGCTGGTGGGCGCGGCGATGACCGGCGCGGCCACTGCCCCGGCCACGACCGAGGGCAGCGCACCGTCCATGCCCGCCACGGCCACCACGGCCCGCGCGTCCAGAAAATCGTCCAGCACGGAGAGAAAACGGTGGATGCCCGCCACGCCGCAGTCGTAGCGGCGCAGAACGTAACTGCCCAGATGTTCGGCCGTTTGCGCGGCCTCCTCGGCCACGGGCAGGTCGGCCGTGCCCGCGCTCACCACCACCACCTTGCCCACGGGGGTCACGGGTGCGGTCTCCACGCGCAGCACGCGGGCAAGCGCGTCGTAGCGCACGCCCGGCATGTGCCGCACGGCCTCGAAATGCTCCGCCCCGGCGCGGGTGCCCAGCACGCGGCCCGTGCGCGCGGCCAGCTCGGCGAAAATGGCCGCCACGTGCTGCGGCGTTTTGCCCTGGCAGAACACCACCTCGGCCTGGCCCTTGCGCAGCAGGCGCTGGTGGTCCAGCCGGGCGAAGCCGGAATCCGCGATGCTCTCGCCCAGCAGGCGGCGCTTGAGCTCCGAGGCGGGAATGCGCCCCTGCCGGAAGTCTTCGAGCAGGCTGTCCACGTTCATTGGCGTTCTCCCAGCGTCAGCTCGCAAAAGCCGATGAAGCTTGCGCGCTCCAGCAGGCGGGGCAGCTGCCCCTGCGCGAACAGCATTTGCGCGGGCCGCACCAGCAGGCGCACGGCGTCGCCCCGGCCGTTGCGCGGCACAAGCCGCGCCCGCATGTCCACAAGACCCAGGTCCCGCGCCGCC
>Ga0183100_1000800_pt1 | contig 20001 bp, 19 predicted proteins | sample Biomet2_FD_127789 | JGI IMG/M metagenome (GOLD analysis project Ga0183100, IMG submission 127789) | Microbial communities from bioreactor (seeded with anoxic lake sediment) at LBNL, California, USA - Biofuel metagenome 2 | ecosystem: Engineered > Bioreactor > Anaerobic > Unclassified ...
GGAAAAAACATCGACGCGGCACTTGACTTTTTACCTCGCTCCAAGCTAAATCAACGCCTCTTACGCGATGGAGGTATTCGCAATGTTCGCAATTATCGAGACCGGCGGTAAGCAATACCGCGTGGAACAGGGACTCGAGTTCAAGGTGGAGCTTCTTCAGGCTGAACCCGGAACCGATGTCGAATTGGACAAGGTGCTGCTGGTGGCAGATGGCGACCAGACCAAGATCGGCGCGCCCTATCTGGACGGCGCCAAGGTCGCTTGTGAAGTCCTCGGCCATGGCCGGGGTGAGAAGATCTTCATCTTCAAGAAGAAGCGCCGCAACGACTACCACAAGAAGACCGGCCACAGGCAGGATTACACCAGCCTGAAGGTCAAAACCATCCAGGCCTAACGGGCAAGGAGGGATAACATGGCTCACAAGAAAGCAGGCGGCAGCTCCAGAAACGGACGCGACAGCGCCGGGCAGCACCGTGGCGTGAAGCGCTTTGGCGGCCAGCAAGTCGTGGCCGGCAACATCCTCGTGCGCCAGGTCGGCACGTCCATTCACGCGGGCAAGAATGTCGGCGTCGGCAAGGACTGGACCCTTTTCGCCCTCATCGACGGCGAAGTGAAGTACGAGAAGTACACCCGCAACAACAAGGTCAAAACCCGGGTGCATATTCTGCCCGTGAGCGCCGAAGCCTAGCAGGCGGCTCCAAAAGGAATCCACACGCGGGCAGGAGCGGCTTTACGGCGGCTCCTGTCCGCTTTTTTATTAGGGAGTTATGGCCTATGCGATTTGTCGACGAAGCGAGCATTGTGGTGCGTTCCGGAAGGGGCGGCAGAGGCAGCGCGTCGCTTCGGCGCGCCAAGAACGTGCCCAAGGGCGGCCCGGACGGCGGAGACGGCGGCAAGGGCGGCGATGTGATTTTTCGCGCCAGCCCGCGCCTGCTCACCCTGTACGATTTTCGCGCCCAGCGCCTGTTCGAGGCGGAGAACGGCGGCAACGGCCAGGCTCAGGACAAGAACGGCCGCGGCGGCGAGGACCTCTACATAGACGTGCCTGTGGGCACGCAGGTTTTCCTCGACGACGAGGACGGCGAACGCACCCTGCTGGCCGACCTCAAGCGCGTGGGGCAGCAGTTCACCGCCTGCCCGGGCGGCGAGGGCGGTCGCGGCAACCTGCACTTCAAGAGTTCCGTGAACCGCGCCCCCAAGCGCGCTGAACCCGGCTGGCCCGGCCAGGAAAAGCGTCTGCACCTGGAGCTCAAGGTCATCGCCGACGCCGGGTTGCTTGGATTGCCCAACGCGGGCAAGTCCACCTTTTTGACGGCGGTTTCCGCCGCGCGTCCCAAAATCGCCTCCTATCCCTTCACCACCCTCACCCCCAACCTCGGCGTGGTGGAGGCCCTGGAGCCGTCCATGGCCGGGCGCAGGCTCATCATCGCGGACATTCCCGGGCTCATCGAGGGCGCGAGCGAGGGCCTTGGCCTGGGGCACAAGTTTCTCAAGCATGTGGAACGCACGCGTTTTCTTGTGCATATTTTGAGCGGCGAGGACGCCGACCCCGAGAATCCGGCCGCGGGGTACGTCATGCTCGACGAAGAATTGCGGGCCTTTGATCCTGAGCTTGCGGAGAAGCCGCAGATACGCGTCATCAACAAAATCGACATCCTCCCCGCCGAGCGCATGGCAGCCCTGCGTGCAAACGCCCCGGCGGACGTGCTCTTCATCTCTGCCCTTACGGGCGAGGGCCTGCCGGAGCTGATGGCCGAGATGTGGAGCCGCATGGGCGATGCGGCGGCTGATGAAGACGAGGACGGCGGCGATGCCGACGCCGCGAGGGAATACGCCGCAGGATTGACCGAGGGGATTGAGGAGGAGTGATGAGCGTCCCGGCTATGCAGCTGCGCGCCGACCTGCTGAGCCGGGCGCGCACGGTGGTGGTGAAGGTTGGCAGCGCGGTCTTGACCTCGCGCGAGGGCTTGGCGCTCGAAACGGTGCGCACCCTGGTGGAACAAATCGCCGCCCTGTGCGACCGCGGGCTCAAGGTGGTGCTGGTCAGCTCCGGCGCGGTGGCCGCCGGGCGCATGCGCATCCGCGCCAGCGTGCCCGGCGCGGAAGGCATCGACTTTTCCGAACTGCCCTCGCGACAGGCCGCCTCGGCCATCGGCCAAAGCCGGCTCATGCACGAGTACGACGAGTGCTTCAGCCAGCTGGGCAAAACCGCCGCGCAAATCCTGCTGACGCGCGAGGACCTCAAGAGCCGCTCCCGCTTTTTGAACGCGCGCAATACCATGCAGCGCCTGCTCGACTGGGGCGTGGTGCCCATCGTGAACGAGAACGACACAGTGGCCGTGGCCGAGCTGGAATTCGGCGACAACGACACCCTGGCCAGCCTCATGGTGGACCTTGTCGGCGCGGACCTGTTCGTCAACATCACCAGTGCTGGCGGCGTGTTCGACAAAAACCCGGACAAGCATCCCGACGCCTGCTGTCTTCCGGTCATCGAGGACGTTGAAGCGCTGGACATCGAGGGCATGTGCGACGGCAAAACCAGCGTGGGCTCCGGCGGCATGTATTCCAAACTGCGCGCCGCGCGCCGCGCCGCCCAACTGGGGGTGGCCACGCTCATCGTTTCCGGCCGGTCGGAAATCCCGCTGGACCGAATCTTCGGCGGCGAGGACCTGGGCACCTTTGTGCTGCCCTGCCGCCGCACTGTGTCGCACCGCAAATTCTGGCTGGCCTATCACGACAATCCGGCCGGGTGCGTGGCCGTGGACGCCGGGGCCGCCCGCGCCCTGCGGGAGCATGGCAAGAGCCTGCTTCCAGCGGGCATCCGCGCGGTTGAGGGACGCTTTGCGCGCGGGGCGCTGGTGCGCATTGTCGACGAGGCCGGGGCCAACGTGGGCGTGGGGCTCTCCAATTATTCCGCTGCGGAGCTGCGCCGCGTCATGGGCAAAAAAAGCGGAGAGCTGGCGGACGTTCTCGGCCAGGCCCCTTTCGCCGAGGCCGTGCACCGCGACAACATGCTGCTGGACGCCGCGCTGTAGGCCGCGCAAGCAAACAAAACGGGCCGCCTTCTCCGGTTAGGGGAGGGCGGCCCGTTTTGTTTGCGCCGAAGCGGTGGTTAGGCCGCCGTCACCAATATGGGCTGTCCGCGCGTGATGACCAGCGTGTGCTCGTAATGGGCGGAAAGGCTGTGGTCGGTGGTGCGGTAGGTCCATTTATCGGGTGCGAGCGTTATGTCGCCGCGTCCGGCGGCGATGATGGGTTCGATGGTGATGACAAGGCCTTCGTGCAGCTTCGTGCGGAAGCGGGGATCGTAATGATTGGGCACGCAGGGTTCCTCGTGTATGGCGCGGCCCACGCCATGGCCGCACAGGTCCTTGATGACGCTGAAGCCGCAGCGCCGCACCTCTTTGCTTACAGCGCGGCCGATGTCGTTGATGCGGTTGCCCGCCACGGCGGCGGTGAGCGCATGGTTGAAAGCGGACTGCGCGCAACGGGCCAGCGCCTCGGCCGTCGTCGAAACCTGGCCCACCCGCACCGTCACGGCGGAATCGGCCACAAAGCCGTTCTTCTCGGCTGTCAGGTCGAGCTTTACCAAATCGCCCGCGCGTAGCGCACGTCCGCCGGGAATGCCGTGCACGGCCTCGTCGTTGACGCTGATGCAGACAGCGCCCGGAAAATTGTAGGTCTTCGGCGGCGAGGATTCCGCGCCCTGACGCGCCAGGGAAGCCGCGCCCACGGCGTCAAGCTCGGCCGTGGTGACGCCAGGCTCCACCGCGGCGGACATTTCGTCCAGCGCCAGCCGGACAATTTTGCCAATGGACCGCAGCTGCTCAAGCTCGGCCGGTGATTTAACCGTCATTTCTGACTCCTTACTCTTGGCGGATTTGGGGCTCATGGGTGGAGCCCGTCAACAACGAAAGCGTACCCGCAACACGCGTCGAGTCAAGGGCAAGGCCGGTGGCGACGGCGGCCTGTGGAAGCGCCGATTCCGTGAGCCGAAGCGCCCTCCAGGGGTTCTTCGCAGCCGTCTCCTGGGCCGGATGTCGAAAACGCACGCGCATCTAGCCGGAAAATAATCTTCTACACGATGTCTAGAATTATCCATGAATCTGCGATGCCGCGATTGTTCATTCTCTGTGGAGAATACATTATTTTTTCTGCTAATTGCTTCTAACCGCCGTCAGTCGTCGAATTTGAGAGTCAAGACCCGGCGGACGCGCCAGACTCCCTGTACAGAAAAACGTCGTTGCGGTAGATTGAACTTTGTCGCGGCGGCAGGAGCTGGCGGTGCAGAGCCAGCCCGGATTTCGTCGCAAGAACCCGTAAGGATGCTTATGAGATGAGCGAAACCGCCTGGGATCACCTGCGGGGCTTGACGCCCTTGAGTCTCTGCGACTGGCCGGGCCACCCCTGCGCCGTGGTGTTTTTGGGCGGCTGCAACCTGCGCTGCCCCACTTGCCACAACGCGGAGCTGGCCTGGAACATGGAACGCCTGCCTGTGGTGCCGCAGGCGCGGGTGCGGGCCTTGCTCGCCGGACGGTCGCGCTGGCTCTCCGGCGTCACGGTGACGGGCGGCGAGCCCACCTGCGTTGCGGGCATCGGCGCCATACTGCACGAATTGTCGCTCTCCGGGCTGCCCATCAAACTCGACACCAACGGCATGCGCCCCGATGTGTTGGAGCTAATGCTGGCCGAGGAGCTCGTTTCGCGCTTTTTTGTCGATGTGAAGGGCCCGTGCGAAAAGTATCCGGCCCTCACCGGAGGCGCGGTGACGGAGTCCGACGCGCGGCGGAATCTTGCGCGCATTTTTGCCCTGGCCGAACAACGGCCCGAGGCGTTCTTTTTTCGCACCACCTTGGTGCCGCTGTTGACAGAAGACGATCTGACGACCGTGCGTGGCATGCTGCCCGCCGGTTTTAGCCTGACCACGCAAGCCTATAAGCCCCCAAGGAGGCCACATGCCCTTACAGATTCTGAAGCGCGACGGACGGCTGGAAACCTGGTCGACTGACCGCATCGCCCAGGCGATTTTCAAGGCCCTTTCCGCCAGCGGCATAAAGGACCCGCTGCTTGGCCGCCGACTGGCGCAGAAGGTGGAGCAGAAACTGAAGGATGTGGCCATCCCCGAGCAGGAGCACGTGCAAGACATGGTGGAGCTGGTGCTTATGGAGATGCGCCAGTACTCCGTGGCGCGCAAATATATCCTCTACCGCGAAAAGCGCCGCCAGTTGCGCAACCAGCATGAGACCTTTCTCGACATCAAGGAAACCATCGACGAATACCTGGACAAGAGCGACTGGCGCGTATCCGAAAATTCCAACATGAGCCATAGTTTCCAGGGGCTTATGCTGCATCTTTCCGGCACGGTGCAGGCGCGCTACGCGCTGGAGAAATACCCGGAGGAGATCCGTCTCGCCCACGAGCACGGGTACTTCCACATCCATGACCTTTCCTTTGGCCTTGCGGGGTACTGCGCGGGCTGGAGCCTGCGCGACCTTCTGCTGGAGGGCTTCAACCTGGAGGGGCGCTCCAGCGCTGGCCCGGCCCGGCATTTCGATTCCGCCCTGGGCCAGATGGTGAATTTTTTGGGCACGCTGCAAAACGAGTGGGCGGGCGCGCAGGCTTTCAACAACGTGGACACCTACCTCGCGCCGTTCATCCGGCACGACGGCCTCTCCTATGACAAGGTGCGCCAGGCGGTGCAGAAGTTCGTGTTCAACCTCAACACCACCAGCCGCTGGGGCGGGCAGAGCCCCTTCACCAACCTGACGCTGGACCTGACCCCGCCCAAGCACATCGCCAAGGAAGCCATCATCATCGGCGGCGAGCTGCAAGACTCCACCTACGGCGAGTATGCTGTGGAAATGGAGATGTTCAACCGCGCCTTTCTTGAGGTCATGCTCGACGGCGACTATTCCGGCCAAATCTTCTCCTTCCCCATCCCGACGTACAACGTCACCGAGGATTTCCCCTGGGAGACGCCCATCGGTGAGCTTTTGCTCAAGCTTACGGCCAAATATGGCGCCCCGTATTTCCAGAACTTCATCAACTCCGAACTCTCGCCCGAGGACGTGCGCAGCATGTGCTGCCGCCTCAAAATGGATCTGCGCGAGCTGCGCAACAAGGTTGGCGGGCTATTCGGCGCGGGCGACCTCACCGGTTCCATCGGCGTGGTGACGCTGAACCTGCCCAAGCTGGCCTACCTCTCGCAGGGGGAGGATGAATTCCTCTCCCTGGTCGAGGAATACGCCACCATGGCCAAGGACTGCCTGGAGTTCAAACGCAAGCTCATCACCGACAACTTGGAGCGCGGCATGTTCCCCTGGACGCGCCGCTACCTTAAGAATGCCTTTCGCGGTCACTTTTCCACCATCGGCCTGCTGGGCGGGCACGAGGCCTGCCTGAATCTCATCGGCAAGGGCATTGAGACCGAGAACGGCATGCGCCTCATGCGCCGCACGCTGGGCCGTCTGCGCGAGATCACCAGCCGCTTCCAGGAAGAGACGGGCAACCTCTACAACCTTGAGGCCACCCCGGCCGAGGGCACCAGCTACCGCCTGGCAAAAATCGACAAGAACCTCTACGCCGACATCATCACCAGCGGAGACGGCACCCCGTACTACACCAACTCCACCTGCCTGCCGGTCGACTACTCCACCGACGTGGTGGCCTGCCTGGAGCACCAGGACCAGCTCCAGCCGCTGTATACCGGGGGCACGGTGTTCCACACCTTCCTCGGCGAATCCGTGGCGGATGTGGCGAGCCTGCGCGAGTTCATCGTGAGGAGCTTCCGCAACACAAAACTGCCGTTCCTCTCCATCACGCCAACGTTCTCCATCTGCAAAGACCATGGCTACATTGCGGGCGAGCACGAACAGTGCCCCACCTGCGGGGCCGACGCCGAAGTGTTCACGCGGATTGTGGGCTACTACCGCCCGGTTTCCCGCTGGAACAAGGGCAAACAGGCTGAGTACAAGGACCGCGTGGTGTATTCCAGCGTGTGCGACTGCGGCAGATAGCAGCGGGAGTGGAAGCAAAAATGGGGCGTATCATCTATCCGTGAAGGAAATGATGCATCCCCCGCCTTTACGGCAGCCGAATGGGCTCCAGGTGCAAACCGCGCCCGGAGCCCTTTCAATTGGGGAGCGGGGGAGACGCTTCTCTCGTCGTCATAAACAGCGGGTTAAAGCCATTCTTGTTTCTGGCGTTCCGTGAGCGTCTCCTCGGCGAACCACCGCTGATGTTGTCCGACGAGCCCGCTTTACGCGAAATGTTGCGAGGGGGGGACCGTCTCGGAAAATCCAGGCCGCTCGTCCGCTCCATACACGCAGACCCGCCGGAGCGTCATGCTTCGGCGGGCCTGCGTTTTTTTGGGGGGGGCTGTGCGCCGGGGACTGTGCTTACTTCCAAATAACGGGCTCGGGCGTGCGCGGGGGCACCAGCGCATAGCGGAACTTGGGCACGCCGAGCATGAGCGCGCCGCGAACCGCTTTGTTCTTGGGCACGCCCGCCATGGCGGCGAGGTCCGGGTTGTTGGTGAGCGCGCGCTGCACGATGCCGCCCCAACACGTGCCAAAGCCGTGGGCTGCGGCGGCCAGCTCCAGGTAGCTGATGGCGATGGCCGCGTCGGTGAGGCCCCATTCGCTGTCGGCGTTCGCCAGGGCCAGCACCAGATTCGGCGCACCGCGCAGGACGAAATCCTGGCCCTTGGCGTGCAGATCGACGTAGCGCTCCATGCCGGGCATGGGCAGCATCCACTGGGCGATGGCAGCACCGAGGGCGTTGGCGCGGGCGGGATCGGCGATGGCGAGGAAGCTGACCTGCATGGTGTTCTTGGCCGTGGGGGCGAAGCGCGCCACGTCGAGCAGTTCGGCGAGGGTCTCGCGCGGGATGGGCTGGTCTTTAAATTCACGCACGGAGCGCCGGGATCTCATAAGGGCCGCGGTGTGGGCGAAGCTGGCGCGGTCGCGCTGGGCAGGCAAAAAGTTTTGCATGGGCAGGCTGTTGTGAACAAGCGCTCCATGCGGGCAAATGGCCACGCAGTGCCCGCAGCCAATGCAGCCAGTGTTTGCGGTCTCCACGGGAAAGCCCTCGGCATCGGCCGTGAGGCAGCCGAGCGGACAGGCGGCGATGCATATGCCGTCCTTGCGGCACATCTCCTTGTCAACGCTGATAAGTTCCATATCCGTCTCCTTGCTGTGATGATGGCATGAGGTTCATGCTGTCTTTTGAGCCGATATGGACAAGGGCGCAAGGAGGCACATTTGCGTGCATTAGTATCATTGCGGGTACGGACGCACACGGTTAGCCGCATGGATACTTGCAGTCATCCAGGATGCTTGGTATTTAATGGAAACAAAGGGCCGTAAGTGGCGAAACACACTGGGATGTCCAGTGAAAGCCGCGCCAGGCGGGAGGAACTCATGGGTGACGCATCGCACGAGTGCGGCCAGCGTTGCTGCGCCGGCAAACGGTATTTCTGCTCCGTTGAGTTGGCATTGCAAGTCATTGGCGGCAAATGGAAGCCGATAATTCTTTGGCATCTGCGCGGCGGCGACCGGCGGCGTTTCGGCGAGCTCAAACGCTTTATGCCCAATGTGACGCAAAAGATGTTAACCCAGCAGCTGCGCGAACTGGAGTCCGACGGGTTGGTGGATCGCCGCGTTTATGCGGAGATTCCGCCACGGGTGGAGTATTCGCTCACCGAGATAGGCCATAGCGTTTTGCCCGTGCTGGACCAGCTGAGCCGTTGGGGCACGCACTTTGAGGCGGAGATGGCCGCGCGGCCGGGCGTGGAGCCCGCGGCATAGGCGGGCGTAAATTGGCGGGGCGCACAGAGGTGTTGGAGCGCAAAAAAAAGACGCCGGACCAGGCTGGTTCGGCGTCTTTTTTTGCGGCATGGGCTCGGGCGGCTACCCGTCCGCCCTGGGCAGGCCCAGCGGCAGCGGGTTGGAGCAGCTGTCCGCGGGGGACCGGTTGAGCTTGAAGAAGCCCACCGTGGTGAGCAGCTGCTCGGCCTGCGTGGAAAGCTCGGCCGAGGTGGAGGCCATCTGCTCCGAGGCGGAGGCATTTTGCTGCACCACATGGTCGAGCTGCTGCACGGCTTTGTTGATCTGTTCCGCACTGGAGCTTTGCTCGCTGGATGAGGCGGCGATCTCCTGCACCAGCTCGGCGGTGCCCCGAATGTCTGGAACGATGGCGGCGAGGGTTTTCCCGCTGCGTTCGGCCACGGCAACAGACTCCGTGGACAGGATTGCTATTTCGGCTGCGGCCTGGCCGCTGCGCTCGGCCAGTTTGCGCACCTCGGCGGCGACGACGGCGAAGCCCTTGCCGTGCTCTCCCGCGCGCGCGGCCTCAATGGCTGCGTTAAGGGCCAGCAGATTCGTTTGGCGGGCAATCTCCTCAACAATATGTATCTTTTCCGCTATCTGCTTCATGGCGCCCACGGTGCGGGCCACCTCGCGGCCCCCTTCATCCGTGTCGCGCGCGGCCTTGGCGGCCATTGTTCCCGTGCGTTGGGCGTTTTCCGCATTGCGCTTGATGGTGGCGGCCATCTCCTCCATGGCGGAGGAAATTTCCTCAACGCTGGCCGCTTGTTCCGATGCGCCTTGCGCCAGCGAGCCGGATGTGGCGGAAAGCTGCTGCGATCCCGTGGCCACGCCGTCGGCTCCGGCGACCATGCAGGCCAGCGTGCCCTCCAGGTGTTGGACCATGTTTTGCGCAGCCTTGGCCAGCTCCTGAATTTCGAGGGGAAAGTGCGAACCATCGACCCGGGCGGTGAGGTCTCCCCGGGCGATGCGGCCGATTTGCGTCTGCACAGCGCGCATGGGCGCGCCTATTCGCCGCCACGTGACGAGGAGCAGGACATTGGTGGCCACAAGCAAAAGCAGCGCCGCGCCTAGCGTCAGCATGTTCGCATTGGCCAAACGTGTGTTGCTGGCCTCCAACTCGGCGGCGTTGCTTTTGGCCGTGGTCTTTATGCGGCCAAGAACGGCGGCTTTGATCTCGCGCCAGATGGGCGTCTCTTCGCCGTTCATCACCTGGGCCGCGCCGGGCAAATCACCCTTGAGCGCCAGCTCCTGGGCCTTCAGGCGCAAGGTGTGGGCCTGGGCCCAGCGGGCAGCCAGGGCGTCGTACTGGGCGGCCGCCTCGGGGTCGAGCTTGCGCGCGCGCTCCAGCGCGGCGGTGAAGTCGAGGTTGGCGGCCTGGTAGTTGGCCACGGCTTTTTTGTCGGCCGGGTTGAGGATGATGTTGCGCGTGGCCTGCTCGGTTTGCAGGCCGTGGGCCCAAAGCTCATGCAGGGCGTTTTGCAGCGGCACGTCGCGCTGGCTGATGTTGCGGAACATGCCCGTGGCGTTGTTGCCGCTGATGAACACGAGGGTCATGTTCGCCGCGAGCAGCGCGCTGATGATGCCGGACATGGCCAGAAACAGGGTTTTGAGCGACAGAGGCTTCGGCATGGCGTTTCTCCTGAATGGGTGTGCGCCGCCGGCTTGCGGGCATGCACTTACGCAACGTACGCAACACGCGCTGGCGCGGTCAAGGCCGACGCGCAACATGTGAAGACATCGCGGTCCGCACCCTGTCATTTCCGCGGCTCTCGTGCTATGTTTTGCTGCCTAAAGGCTGGCGCATGATATGAAAAATCAATAAATTTGGAGGTGCGCGATGCTGGGGGGATTGGTTCCCGGGTTGTTCGGGTTGTTGGTGTTGTTCGGAATTTTTTGGCTCTGCCGCGAACTGTTCTGCTGGTACTGGAAGTTCAACCGGATGGTGGAGCTGGCCGAGGCGCAGCGGCAGGACATCGCCGCGATACGGGGCCTGCTTGCGCGGTTGGTGGAGGATAAAGGCGGCGCGCCAGGTGTGGGGGCGGGGGGGACACCCCAGTAGTCCGTGTGCTTTGGGTTACGCCTGCCCGTTGGGCTTGCACTTCCTGGTTGGCAGGGCCTGGGGCAGCGCATGGCTTGGGGCGTGCTGGCCGCGTCTGGAAAGCCTTCTGGAACCGTTTGACGACATCGCCGCAGCCCGCTTACAAACAAACAGGCGGGAGGTGACGGCATGAGCGCGCAAACGGCATTTTTTCTCTTTATTGCTTCGGTGTTGCTTCTTATTCTTGTCGGGCGCAGCCGCAACCGGCCGCAAGGCGCGGATGCCGCCATCACCGCCGCCGTCACCAAGGCAATCGATGCGGAACTGGCCAGAGACTCCCCCTTCACCAATAGCCAGGTCGATGTGAAGACCTTCGACGGCGTGGTGATTCTTGGCGGGTTCGTGCGGGAGTTCGCGCTGGCGAAGCGCGCTGTGGAAATCGCCAAGGCGACCCCCGGGGTGAAGTCCGTGGACAACCGCATCTCCGTGCGGACAGGTGACTAGCCGCGCGCTGGCGGGCGCCACTTGGCGCAATCATACATGCAAAGGTGAGGAGGAACGCACGTTGAAACTGTGGCAGCAATGGAAATCCATGGCGGTGAAGCAGCGGCTTATCCTGATCGGCATGCTGCTTATTCTGCTGGCGGCGATAGCCGTGCGGATCAAGGCATTCTGATCGGTCAAGGACCTGTTGGCCCTGGCGCAAAGCGCTCCGGCTTTCACCAAGGCCTCGCTCTTCCATAGACGCAAAGGAGAAGAAGGAGCCGGTTCATGCGCAAAATTCTGTTTGCAGGCGGGTTCGCGGTGGCGGTGTCGCTTTGCGCAAGCCTCGCCAGCGCGGAGGTCATCGATCCCAGCATCAGGGAGGACCTCGCCAAGGCGATCCGCGCGCGCGGCTATATCTGCAGAACCTGCGAGGGCGGCCGCCAGTGGGCGGAACCCACCGGAAGAACGCTGCTGCAGGTGTTTTGCAACGGCAATTCCCTCTCCTACCGGGTCATCGTCAGCCCGTCGGAGAAGGTTTCCTGCATTGAACCCTGGGATGACGAGGGCAAAAAGTGCAAATAGGCGGCAGCCAGGCCTGACCGCCGCCGCGCCGGCGCGGAAACGCCCGCGCTTCAGCGTTCTTCAACGCGCCCATCCGCCTCGCAGCGGCAGCTGGGGCTAAGCGAGCCGTCGCAGCAGGCCACTCGGCCGTTTTGGCAGCCGCATTGCCCTTTGTGGTGGGAGCAGCAGCCGCGCCCGGCGAGGACCTGCCCGCCCGCCGCGCAGGTGGCCGTGGCCTGCCGGAGCGCGGACGCGTGGAAGTCCCGCGGGGCTGCGGGCTGTTGCGCCTCGGCCGCTGGCGCTTCTTGTCGCGTGGCGGCAAAGGCCGACAGTGTCCGGCCCTGAACGGCGATGATCGGGGCGACGGCCAGGGCGAGAGTCAGGGCGATGGCGAGGCGCATCCGCATGTTTCGGCCCTCCGGGTGCTGTTCTCATAGCACGGGTAAGCGGCCGTCGCCAGACCTGGCGTTGTAGGGTTCCGATGGGTTGGCGAGGGCGCTGCGCGGTTGCGCTGGTCCGGCGCAGGCAAAAGCCCCGCCGCGAACGCCATCGTTCGCCAGCGGGGCTTATTGTCTCCTTGGTGCCCAGGGCGGGGCTCGAACCCGCATACCCGCAAGGAGTGAGGGATTTTAAGTCCCTTGCGTCTACCAGTTTCGCCACCCGGGCAACCGGGCATAGTCCTACATGCAGGGACGGGCCAGCGTCAACGCGAACCCCTGTGCGCGCCGCGCCTTCTTGCCGCCTGGGGGCGACGTATGCTACGCGTTGGGCCAGCCCGACACAGTCGGCGCTGCAACGAGCAGCAAGGAGCAGGAACTATGCGTAAAGGAATCATACTCGCCACCCTCGCCATGGCCGTGCTGTTTGGCGCCGCTTTCGCCCAGCCCGCAGCGGCCTCGGGAGCCAAGCTTCGCGTGGCCTTCGTGCTCCTTGGCTCCATAGACGACCAGGGTTGGAACACGGCTCAATACGAAGGGATCCAGGTGTTGAAGAAGCGGCTGGGCAAGCGGGTGTCCATCGCCTTCACCCAAAACGTGGCCGGTCCGGCTCGCGCGGAGGAAGTCTTCCGCGACTATGCGCGCAAAGGGTATGACATCATTTTCGGCACCACCTTCGAGTACATGGAGCCAATACTCAAAGTGGCTGCGGAGTATCCGAACGTGCGGTTCATGCACTGCGCTGGCTCCAAGACCCTGCCCAACCTTGGCGTGTACATGGTGCGCATTGAGCAGGGCGACTACCTTGCGGGCTATGCCGCCGGGCTCATGGGGTATAAGAATGTGGGGACCGTCGCCACCATGCCCATTGCCGAGGTGACGCGCGGCATAAACGCCTTCACCCTGGGGCTTGCGCGCGGCTTGGCGGAAAGTGGGACCGCGCACGATCCAGACCGCATCAATACGGTTGTTTGGCTGAACTCCTGGCGCGACGCAGTGCGGGAGAAGGCCCTGTCCGAGGAGCTGGTCGCCGCCGGGCATGATCTGCTCCGTGAGATGGCCGACACCTCCGACTCCTCCAAGGCCGCCTGCGCCAAAGGCGTCGCCTCCATAGGCTACGGCACGGATTCCGCGCGCTACGGAGCGGCCTGCGCGCTCACCTCCACCAATTTCGCCTGGGGGCCGGTGTATGCCCGCATCGTCCGGCAGGTGCTGGCCGGAACCTGGAAGAGCGGCGAAACCTTCGTGGGATTTGAGGGCGGCGGCGTGGCGCTGGCCCCATTCGGCAAGGCTGTGCCGCGGGACGTGCGGCGCAAGGTCTTGGCGCTTAAGGCCCAAATGGCCAAGGGCGAGGACATGAGCTTCGCCGGGCCAGTGTTCGATCAGGCGGGAACGTTGCGCGTGCCCCGGGGGGCAAAGGCCCCGGATGCGGCGCTGCTGTCCATGGACTGGCTGGTCAGGGGTGTGAGCGGCACGCTGCCAAACTAGTCCGCGGAGCGGCCGCCGCGCCTACAACGCTCCAGACTGCCGCAGGTAGTTGGCGTACAGCCGGGGGGAGAGCCGTGAGAAGCGGTCGAAGTCCGACACCCATTCCAAACCGGGCACCAGCGCCCGCACGGCCGGAATGCCCAGGTCGGCGCGGGTCAGGTCGGCGTAGGTGGGCGCGTGGCCGTTGGCCAGCAGGGTTTCCTCCAGCACGATGACATCTCCCTCGGCGCTGCCGGTGGAGTGGTCGGGCAGGTCCTCCCAGCGGCGCACGGGCAGGCCTTCGGGCGCGGGCGCCGTGGCCGGGCCGGGGAAGGGGTAGGGAATCTCCGTCATGGCCGAGAGGGCCGCGCGCGGACCGCTGAGCCCGGCTCCCATGCCCTTGTTCACGTCGCCCCGGATGCCTGTGACGATGGCCTTGTAGCAGGGCACGCCGAACTCCGGCGTGCAGTCCATGAACCACACGTGCATACGGCAATCTTCATAATCTTGTAAAAGCTTGGCCACGCGCGGATCGGAGGCCTCCAGCCGGAAACAGCGCGAAAGATCGAAGGGCGTCACAGCCTCGGCGTCGCGCTCAATGACCTCGCCCAGCGCGTGCACCTTGGCCTCGGCCATGGTGTTGCCGGAGGCCAGCCCCGTGGAGCCCAGGGCGCTGAACAGGCTCTGCTCCTCCAGATTGGCGAAGAGATAGACGAACTGCACCGGCACGAGACTGTCGCGCAGGCCCTCGGCGCAACGTTCGCGCGCGGGCATCCAGTATAGCTTCTGCCCGGCATAGGGGGCCTCCAGCCGCACGTCGTCCGGGTTCAGAGCCCGTCGTCCGTCCGCCGTGACCTCGGCGTAGCTGCCGTGGACGAGCGGGCAGGGCGCAGCCAGGCCAGCCACGCCGCGCGCGCCGATGCTGGCGTAAGAGCTGACACGCTCGGCCACCTCCATGCTGTACGAGGCCCGTGCGGACTCCATGTCCAGCCCGCGGCCGTAACTGGTTTGCATGCCGGAAAGGGTGTAGGCCATGCGGCCGCTTTTGACCGAGATATCCACCATCCAGTGCCGCAGCAGGGCCACCGGCGAAAGCGAGGCCTTGTGGGCCATCTCCGGGCCAAGGAACACGTTCTTGGCCGTGAGCTGCTTGATGGCGTGGGCGTATGTCTCCGTTGCCGGGCGGCGGGGATTGGCGGGCGGCAGCGATGCGGCCAGCCGGGCGCGCACTGCTGCGGCGGTGACGGCCGGACTCGTGGGCAGGTCGTCTGCGGCGTAGGGCGGCGTCAGGCCCATGTCTTGCGGCGCGGGCAGGGCCTCGTGCTCCATGATGTTGGCTTGCATGCGCGTGACCCAGGCGTTGTGCAGGGGCTGGTCGTCCAGCAGGTGCGAGCGCAAATGCAGGGCGGGCGTGTGCCGGGACAACTCGACCATGTCCAGCCCGGCCATGCGCGGCAGCAGATGGACGAAACGCTCGTGCGCCAGGCAGGCCTCGTACAGCAGCGCCGCCAAAACCGGATCGACGATGCGGTCGCCGTCGCGGACCTCCTCCATGAGCTTTTCCACCTTGCGCGTGCGGTGCTCGCCCATTTTATAGAGCAGGTGCTGGTGCATGAAGTCGTCCAGCGGGTATTCGCGCAGGTGCTCCAGCATGTCGTTGAAGCTCAGGTTCGGGCCGGGGTGGGCGGCGAAACAGCCCACGCCGGAAAGGGTGTCCATGAGGCGGAGTTCATAACGCATGGGGGCTCCCTGGGCGCTTGCGGTTCAATTCAGACAAAAAGAGGCGGATGGCCCGCCGCAGGCGACAGTAGGCCATAGGGCCGCCAGGCGCAAGGCGGCCGCGCGCGGGAGCCTTGCGCTCAGGCGAGAATGCGCGGGTGCGGGTGCGCTACCGTTTGCGCTGCACCTGCGGTGTCACCCGGCGCACCTCTTTGTGCGGATTCTTCACCGCGCGGGCCTCGGCCGGGGAGCCGGGCGCGACGTACACGTCCTCGACCCGGTCGCGCAGGGGGCGGAACACCTCGGCCATGAATTCCTCCTTGCGGCCCTCGTAGGCCAGGCCTCCCGCGCGCCCGGCCGGGCACACCGCCATGCAGTACCCGCAGCGGTAGTTCATCTTGTACATCAGCGACTGCCACATGGAGGCGGTTTCCCTGTCGTGGAAGCGCCCGCGGAAGGCGGCCAGATCGCCGGAGGACAGCACCGCGTCGATCATGTCCAGAAAGCCCAGCACGTTGTCGCGGTAGGCGTGGGTCATGCAAGCCATGAGGTCGAATGGCGCGTCCGCGTGGATGGCTCCCACCGGGCACACGGCCTGGCACAAGCCGCAGTGGATGCACGGTGATTGGTCCAATGGCGCGCCGTAGGCGTCCAGCTCGGCGTCGATGAGCAGGGAGCCGAGCCGCACGAAGTTGCCGAAGGTGGGATGGATGACCAGGCGGTTGACGCCCATGCGCCCAAGCCCGGCCTGCTCGACCATGATTTTGTGGCTGACGGGCCAGATTTTGCCGGGAAACTTGCCCATGTCCATGGGAAAATCCGCCGGGACGACGACGCCGCGCACGCCCAGCGCATTGAGCCGCCGCAGCAGCCTGCGCGAGGTGGCGGCGATTTCCTCGGAGGCGTCGTGCACCTCGGCGGAGGAGAGGTTGCGCGTTGGGCTTCGAATGTTCTCCGGGTTCATGGGAAAGACCATGGCGATGACGGTGCGCGCGTGGGGAAAAGCGGCCAGAATGTCGCCGCGTTCGGCATTGAGCGCCGGGCGGGATATTTCCACAAAGCCGCAGTCGCCTGCGCCGGCGTCCAGGCACAGGCGGCGCACATCGGCCGAGGCAAGGGGCGTGGTCGGTATCGGCGCGCAAGCCGGAACGGCTTGGGATGTGGTCGCGTTCATTGGAGCCTCCTTGTTTGGCCTGTTCGGCAAGATTTTTGAGTCCGTCGAGGAGCGCATCCAGGGGCTGCGCGCCTATTGGGGGGATGCTGGCATCCAGCCTGCGCCATAAATGTGTATATACACGCATATCGGGACGGTCAAGCGCAAGGGGGGGGAGGCGAGGGGGGGCAGCCATGGTGTCGGGGAAAGGTCGTTTGGGCTATGTGATCAGGGGCACTGGGCGGGCGTTTCTGGGAAAGGCCAGCATTCCACGCGGTTCCGTCCGCACTGCTTGGCGCGGTACAGGGCGCGGTCCGCCTTTTCAATCATGTCCTCAAGGATGTTCGCGCCGAGCTTCGGGTCCTCGTCATACTCGGCCACGCCGACGCTGACGGTGTTGTTGACCGCGATGTTGTTGCCGAGCTGGAGCGGATGTCCAGCCACGATTTCGCGGATGCGCTCGGCCAAGTTGCGGGCCTCCTCCAACGAGGCGTTGGGAGCCAGCACCACAAATTCCTCCCCGCCGAAGCGCGCCGCCATGTCTGATTCGCGGATGGTCGAGAGGATGCACGCCGCGATGTGGATGAGGAACTTGTCGCCCACGGGGTGCCCGTACGTGTCGTTCACGTTCTTGAAGTGGTCGATGTCGAGTATGAGGCAAGAGCACGGCCTGCCGGCGCGCAGGGCCACGCCCAGCAGCCTGTACCCCTCGGCCATGAGGTGGCGGCGGTTGCACATGCCGGTCAGCTGGTCCGTGCGGGAGGTGGCCTGGATGGTCTGCACATGTTGCAGCACCGTGGTGGACATGCGGTTGAAGGCGCGCATGAGTTGCTTGAATTCGATGGGCGCGTCGCCCGCCTCGCTGAGGTCGATGACGTGGCCGTATTCGCCGTCCTGAATTCTGTCCGCTCCTTGCACCAGCCGCCGCAAGGGGTCGAGGATGGTGTGCGCGATGGCGTGGCCCAGCACTGCGGAGGCCACCACCACGAGGCCGACGCAAAAGAAGAGCAGCCAACCCAGGGTAAGCGGCGGACCTTCTATGTCGCCGGCGATCCAGTAAAGGGAAAGGGGCAGCACGGGCAGCAACAGCAGCAGCACGCTGTAAAGGCGCAGCAGGCCCAGCACTCCCAGTCCCTTCAGACGCAGGCGGGGGAAATGGTCGCGGAGATTCAACTGTCGAGGTTCCTTGTGGAGCTTAAAATTACGAAGTACCTGTTTTTGGTATCAGTAATTTCGAGGCGGCGCAAGGAGGTTATTGTACGACGGGCGCTGCTGCGGCTGGTTGCTCCGCCCGGCGGGATTTGAAGGCGCGCAGCCGGTCGCGCAGGTGTTCGGCCGCTTCGGCGGCCTTGCCGCCCTTGCCCGTGTAGGCGACGTTCTCTCCGGAGGCCGCGGTCATGGTGAGCACCTTGCCGGAAAGCTCCACGGCCGTGATGTCCGCGTAGAACACGTCGCGGGTGCCCGCGTCCTGCGTGTCGTACACCACGGGGAAGTAAGACTTGAGCGGGAAGATGCGGCCCGTGCGCGCGGCCAGCACCACGAGGTCGTCTTTGGGAGCCATGACCGTGAAGCTGATTTCGGCCTTGAGGTCCTTGAGCATCCAGTGGCCGACAGCCCCGCTGATTTCATAGAAGGGGTAATGGGGCTGGCTTTTGTCGATGCCGCAGGCGCGCAGGCATTCGGCCTCCAGGTTTTCCAGCACGTCTTCCTGAAAGGCCTTGTGGTTGTCCTTGACGAGAAAGGCTCCGTAGACATCGAGCCCAAGGGGGATGAGCAGAAACACGAAGCCGCTGAATCCCCCCGTGAACAGGGTGATGCCGATGAGTGTGAGCACATAGGCCAGGACCTTCACCTTCAGGGTGGAGCAGAAAAGAATGGGGAGGGCTTCGCGCAGGTCCATGGCTCATCCGTAGGCAATGCCGAAGAAAATGGCAAGACCGGGGCCTGCGCGGCCGAAACGCGGTTCGCGGCTACCCCAGCAGATGCAGGGCGAAGCGGCTGGAAAGCAGTTCCTGCAATCCGGCTACCAGCTTGAAGGCTCCGCGCAATGCCTCGCGCTCCAGCTCGCCCAGCTCGTCCGGGCGCAGTTCGTTGTCCGGGCGCAGGCCGCGCGCCAACGCCTCGGCCTGGGCGCGCATGCGCAGCGTCTGCAAGAGGTTCAACGCCTCGCCAAGGTCGGCGGCCAGCCCCGGCTCCAGTGCGCCTGTTTGCGCCAGGGTCCCCAGCCGGGGCAGGGTGCCGGTTTCCGCGAGGCCGTGCTCCAGGGCCAGGGTCTTCACCCCCAGGGTGATGGGGAACACGCCGCCGCGTTTTATGTCCAGGCTGGCGCGGCCCGTTTCGTCGCGCTTTGGGGCCAGCCCCCGGAACAATCCCAGCGGCGGGCTGAAGCGCACGGCCTCCCGCGCCATGAGTTTAAGCAGCAGCGCGCTGCCGGAAAAGCGCCGCGTCAGTTCCGCGCGCAGGCTCGCGCCAAGCTCCGGCGAGGCCTGCCCGCCGACTTGCCGGGCGGTTTGCCCGGTGGTTTGCCCGGCGGGCGCGGCGTCCGCCTTCAACTGCGGCGGCGCGGGCAGGGGGCGCATGTCCGCCAGCAGCGAGGCCGCAACGACGGCTTCGGCGTCCGGGCGTTCGGCAAGGGCTTCGGCGTCGTTCAGCCAGGCTGTTGCGCTTTTGCGCCAGGCCGGGTTGTTCAGCATCACCTTGCGCGGGCAGGGCGGGAAGCCCGCCGCCAGCAGCAGATCCGTGAGCTTTTCCCCAAGCACGGCGAACCATCGCCCTGCCGTGGCCTCTTCCGTGGCGCCTATTTCATAAACCATCGCCAGGTCCTGATCCGTGGCGAGGTACTGCTCGCGCCGGGCCTGGCTGCCCAGAACAACCACGGCGTGGGGCGCGGGGGCCGGACCTTGCGCCGCCTCCACCTCCGCCAGGGCCAGCCCCCAGGCGCGGCTCATGATGCGGTCATGCATTTCGCTGATGAGCCTGCCCACAGGCTCGCTGCCGATCCCCTCGGCCACGCAGCGGGCGGCCAGACGGCCCAGCCGGGCGAAGACTCTCGCCAGGCCCCTGGCGTCCGGGGCCGTGTCTATTTCCCGCGCCAGGGCCAGCGGGCTTTCCCCGCGCGCGGCCAGAATGTCGCCCTCGCCAAGCAATCCCGTGGGCTGGCTGTCGAGGTCCATCACCACAAGCCGCCGCACCGTGTGGCGCACCATGCGGGCGTATGCCTCGATGAGCAGCTCGTCCGGCCGGGCGGTGAGCACCGGGCTGGACATGACCGCGCCGACGCCGAGGGCCGAGGCGGCGGGGCCCCGCCCCGCC
>Ga0183100_1000801_pt1 | contig 19899 bp, 13 predicted proteins | sample Biomet2_FD_127789 | JGI IMG/M metagenome (GOLD analysis project Ga0183100, IMG submission 127789) | Microbial communities from bioreactor (seeded with anoxic lake sediment) at LBNL, California, USA - Biofuel metagenome 2 | ecosystem: Engineered > Bioreactor > Anaerobic > Unclassified ...
GCGGCCGGGGTCGCGATGAGGGCCCCCACACGCCCACGGCCCAGCGGGCCCGCGGTGAGCGAGGCGCGCCTCGCCGAGCTTGACGGCGTCATCGCCGAGGCCCGGCTTCAGGCCGAGGACATCCGCGCCGGCTGGCAGCGCGAGCTTGCGGCCGCGAGAGTCCTGGTGGACGCGCGCACTGCCCTGGCCGAGGCGCGGGCCGCCGAATCGTCTGAAGCCGTTGAACCGTCCGGCCCCACCGACCCAGCCGCATCGGCCGAATTGGCCGAACAGGCCCTGGCCGAAGCGCGCGCCGCGTTCGAGGCCGCCCGCTGGGGCGAGGGGCTGGTGTCCATCGAGGTGACGCCGGACGTGGTGGCCCGCGTGGTCAGCGACTGGACGGGCATTCCGCTGGGCAAGGTGGCCCGCGAGCAGGCGGCGCTGGTGGCCGATCTGGAGAACCGCCTGTCCGCGCGCATCAAGGGCCAGGAGGTGGCCATCGCCGCCGTCACCCAGGCCGTCAAGGCCAGCAAGGCGGGGCTGCGCGCGCCGGACCAGCCTGCGGGCGTCTTTCTGCTTGTGGGCCCCTCGGGCGTGGGCAAGACTGAAACCGGGCTCACACTGGCCGATATGCTTTTCGGCGATGAGAAAAGCGTGGTCACCATTAATATGAGCGAGTTTCAGGAAAAGCACACGGTCTCGCGGCTCATCGGCTCGCCCCCCGGCTACGTGGGCTACGGCGAGGGCGGCATGCTCACCGAGGCCGTGCGCCAGCGCCCGTACTCCGTTGTGCTGCTGGACGAGGTGGAGAAGGCCCACCTGGACGTTTTGAACCTGTTCTACCAGGTGTTCGACAAAGGCACCCTCACCGACGGCGAGGGCAAGGAGATCAACTTCCGCAACACGGTCATCATGCTCACCAGCAACCTCGCTTCGGACGTGATCCAGGAGATGACGCGCGACGGGGCCGAGGCGGATTTGGACACCTTGCTCGGCGCGGTGCGGCCCATTCTCTCCGAGCACTTCAAGCCCGCGCTGTTGGCGCGCATGACCATCGTGCCCTACCGCAGCCTCTCGGCCGAGGCCATGGGGCGCATCGCCCTCCTGAAGCTGGAGGCGCTCAGGCGTCGGCTGCTGGCCAACAACAAGATGCGCCTGACCTGGACGGACAAGGTGCCCGAGACCATAGCCGCCCGCTGCACTGAGGTGGAGACCGGCGCGCGCAACATCGAATACATCCTCTCCGGCACCATTCTGCCGCGCATGTCCCAGGAGATTCTGGCGCATATGTCCGGCGCAGGCATGCCCTCGTCCGTCGCGCTTGATGTTGGCGAGGACGGCGGCTTCACCATGACCTTCGCGTAAGGGGACTGTTCATGAAGAAAAGCGTCTTCATCACCATGCTGGACGACAACGAGAACCTGGCCCGGCTGTTGTTTCAGGAGATGGCGCGTTACGGCCTCACGCCCGGCGGGCACCTGTGGCAGGACGATCTGCCCGGCATGGCTTGGGCCGGGGCCATTCCCGAGCTGGCTCAATCCGCCTGCGGCTGCTGGGTCATTGTCGGGCAGGCCGCCCGCTTCGCCGAGGCGGACACGCGCAAGGGCCTGGCGCTTTTGGCGCTGGCCGCGCAGGCGTCGCACGGGCACGGCTTTCCCATCCTGCTTTCTCCCTCGGGCGGCAAGCTCGATGTTGCCGCCTTGCCCACGCCGCTCAAGGGGGCGGAAGTCGTGTCCTCCGGCCTGGGAGTCAAGGCCGTGGCCAAGGCCAACGCGCCGCGCAAGGCGGAAAACGGCGAGTACCGGCTGAACGTGCATCCGCTGCCCGGTCTTGGCCTGTGGCTGGAGCTGGGCCCCGGGGCCGATCCCTGGAGCGGGGCCATGCTGGGCGCCAGCGGGGCCGCTCCCGACGCCCACGGCGTGGGGCCGGCCGGGGCCGTGCCGCAGACTTCGACCCTGCACTACCCTGTGCGCGGCATGAAGCTGGAGCTCGGCGGAACGGCGTTCGAGGCCTGGGGCGTGCATAACGAGCTAACCGTTGCGCAGTCCTACTTCGTACGGCTCACCGCCGCGCCCGAGGCGCTGGTTTTCGGCTCTTTCCCCGATGCTGACGACCCCAGTGTCTTTACTGTTTATTTGGCGTAGGGTAGCGTAAACATAATGGGAATGGGGTGTGGATGAGAGCGCTTGGCGAACAGGAAAGCGGACAATGGCGGCTGCGGGCCGTCCGCTTTTGGTGTGGCCTATTCGCCATTGCGGCGTGCCTGGCGCTGGCCGCCTGCGGGGGGAGCAAGCAGCAGCCCCCGCCGCCAAAGCCATACGAAATTCCCCAAAACGCCGAGAGCCCACAAACCGTGAAATGGGGCTATATGCCCGGCGCACTCACGCTGAACATCACGGCCGACGCGGGGCTGAACACGTACGAGGGCTTGCCGCACAGCGTGGTTCTGTGCATTTTCCAGTTGAGCGAGCCCTCGGTCTTTGAGGAGCAGGCCGCCACCGATGGGGGCATCCGCCGTCTGCTCGCCTGCGACCGCTTCGACAAGTCCGTGACGCACTATGAGCGCCGGTTCGTGGGGCCGGGCAGCAACGCCACCATCCCCATGGACCGCTCCGAGGGCGCGCAGTTCGTGGCCGTGGTGGCGGGCTATTACGATTTTCAGCCCGGCATGGTGACGCGCACCTGGCAGATTCCGCTCAAGGTGTCGCAAACAGGTTCGCTGTTCTGGAAATCCGACGTGTACAACCCCGGGGGCCTGACCATGGACCTGCTCTTGGGGCCGAACTCCATTCAGCGCATGGGAGGCGACTAGTGCCCGAGGGTCCCGTCTACTGGCATCACGGACTGTTTTTGCAGCCGCAGCATTTTCAGCTCACGGACCGCCGCATGGCGGAGTCCCTGGCGGCGCTGCTCGGCGTCGTGCGTCCCTGGTTCTGGGGTGTGGCTTCGGTGGAGGTGGATCTGGGCGCGCTGGCAGCAGGCCGGCTGGAGTTCGCGCAGCTCAGCGTGCTGTTTCCCAACGGCCAGGGGGCGCTGCTGGCGCATTACCCCGGCGATTCCGTGTGCGCGGCGCGGCGCGTTCCGGCCGAGGCCATTGCCGCGGGCGAGGGCATGACGGTCTATGTGGGGCTGCGCGGCGTCAAACCGGACGAGCCCAACGTCACCGTGGTCGAAACCATGGACGCCCTGGCCGAGGCCCCCACGCGCTGGGCCGTGCCGGCGCAGTCCGAGAGCGTGGGCGATGCCTACGGCGACGGTCCAACGGCGCAGGTGCAGCGTATGCGCAACGTGCTGCGCATCGTGTTCGAACCGGAGCTGGCCACCAAGGGCGACTTCTCCCTGGTGCCCGTGGCGCGGCTGCTGCGTGAGGGAGACACCCTGCGCCTGGACCCCGGCTTCGCCCCCGCCTGCCTGACGCTGGCCGCTTCCCCCTGTCTGCACGCCTGCCTCACGGAGGTGCGTGACCGCGTCATCGGCAAAGCGCGGCAGTTGGAGGGCTACAAGAACCTTTCGGCGCGCGGCGGCGCCCTGGGCGAACTGTCCGTGCTGCTCATGGCGCTGCGGTCTCTTTCGCGCTTCGCCGCCAGACTGGATTTGGCCGTGCGCTCCCCGGCGCTGGCCCCCTGGGAGGGATACAGCCTGCTGCGCGAGCTGCTCGCCGAACTGTCCGTCTTTTCGCTGGAGGTAAGCGCCTTGGGCGAGAATTGGGAAGGGGAGCAGCAACTGCCGGCCTACGAGCATGAGAACCTCGGCCCATGCTTCCGCGTCTTGCGCGACCAGACCGTGCGCCTGCTGGAGAGCATTTCCGCCGGGCCGCGCTGGATTGGACGCTTCGTCTACAACGATCCCTACTGGACTGTGGAGGTGCCGCAGGCCGTGCTGGCCGAGGGCGGCGAGTTTTGGCTCGTGCTCACCTCCGAGAAAAGCGATTCCGAACGCCTGCGCGCCTCGGCCCAGAGCATGCTCAAGCTCTCCGCCACGGCGGGCATCGCCTCGCTTTTGGTGCGCGCCGTGCCCGGCATTCCGTTGTTGTTCAGCGAGGTGCCGCCAGCCGGGCTGCCGCGTCGGCCTGGCGCGCTGCACTTCCGCATCGGCACGGAGAGCCCCCAGTGGCAGGAGGCGGCGCTGGGCCGCAGCTTTTCCATTTACTGGGACGACGCCCCCGCCGATCTGGACGCCCAACTTGCGGCCATAGGGCGGTAAGCCATGGCTGAGCTTGTTGACCGCTTCCTGCCCGCCGTGGCCTTTGCCGCGCTGCTTGCGCGGGAGCCGCAGATGCGCGAGGTGCCCTTCGCCACCGCCCGGGCCGACATGGACAGCCTTCTTGAACAGGCTGTTGCGGGCGCGGGCTACCGCCCGGAGGATGTGCAGAACGCCTTGTTCGCCGTATGCGCCTTCGCCGATGAGTCCGTGCTGGCCTCGCAGTGGCCCGGCCGGAGCGAATGGCTGCGCAAGTCGCTGCAACGGGAGCGCTTCGGCACCGTCAACGCGGGCGAGGAGTTCTATGTCCGCTTGGCGGCCCTGTGCGAGCAGGCCCGGCCCGGCGTCGGCGTGGAGGGCGGGCTCTTCGCCGACGAGGACGGCCCCGCACTGCGCGAGGTGCTGGAGATTTACGCGGCCTGCCTCACGCTCGGCTTCACCGGCCGCTACTACGCCGAAACCGAGCGTGACAAGCTGGCCGCCATCACAAGGGAGAGCCTGGATGGCCTGCTGGTGCAGGCGCCGTCCCTGGATGCGCGCATGTTCCCGGAAGCCTACGCCCAGCGGCGGCCCGTGGCGCCCCCCGGGCGCTTCCGGCGCGCGGTTGGCCTGCTGGTGCTGGTGGGCGTGCCCGCGCTGACGGCGCTATACCTGCACGCGGCCTACGCCGCGCTGCTTTCCGCATGGGTGCTGGATTGGATGAAGGGCTTGGGGTGAGTTTCGCCGCGGAGCAAGGCTCCGCGCAAAGGTATTGAGGTTCCATGTCCCGACTGCTCGTCACCGCATTGAAGATCTTTCTGCTCCTGGTCCTGGCCGCCGCGGTGGCTGTCGGGGCCGTGCTGCTGGCGCGGTACATGGGCTGGCCCATGTGGGTGGCTGCTGTGCTGGTGGCGTCGGTGCTGGCGCTGGTGTTTCTCGTGTTGTTCCTGCGCCGCCTGTTCTACCGCCGGCGCGAGGCCTCGTTCATCCGCCGCGTGGTGGCGCAGGACCAGCAGGCCGTAGACGCCGCGCCGCTGCACCAACGCCGCGGGCTTACGGACCTGCGGGAGCGTTGGACCGAGGCGGTCAGAACGCTGCGCGCCTCCAAACTCAAAAGTCGTGGCGATCCGCTCTATACGCTGCCCTGGTTCATGGTCTTCGGCGAAACGGCCTCGGGCAAGTCCACGGCCATCTCCCACGCGCGCCTTACCACCATTCTCACCGACGCCGGCCCGGCCAAGGGCATTGCCGGCACGCGCAACTGCGACTGGTGGTTCTTCGAGGAGGCCGTGGTGCTCGACACCACCGGCCGCTACGCCATTCCGCTGGACCAGGACGCGGACCGCGAGGAATGGGAGTGTTTCCTCACGCTGCTTTCGCGCTATCGTCGGCGGGAGCCGCTTTCCGGGCTGGTGGTGACGCTGCCCGCCAATAGGCTGATTGGCGAGGACGAGGATGCATTGGCCGAGTATGGGCGGTCCATCCGCCTGCGGGTGGACCAGCTGATGCGCGGTCTGGGGGCCAAGTTCCCGGTCTATGTGCTGGTGACAAAGCTGGACTTGGTGCTGGGCATGACCGCCCTGTGCGACTTGCTGCCGGAGAACGAGCGCGGGCAGGCCATGGGCCTGCTGAACGATGAGGACAGCAAGGGCCCGGAGGAGTTCGCTGGGTCGGCCCTGGCCCACGTGTCGCGACGGCTCAAGGAAATGCGCCTGTTGCTGGCCGAGAAGACGGGCAAGGCCGACGGCAAGGCCGCGCTGTTCCCCGACGAGTTCGAGCGGCTGACTCCACTCATCGGGGCCTTTGTGCGCGGGGCCTTCAACGAGAATCCGTATCAGGACACGCCGTACCTGCGCGGCATCTTCATCTCCAGCGGCCGTCAGTCCGGCATGACGCGCTCGGGCGTGCTGGGCGCATTGGAATCCTTGAAGGATAAAACCTGGCGCCTGCCCGATACTGGCCGCGGCCTCTTTCTGCACGACTTTTTCTCCACCATCCTCCCGCACGACCGCGGGCTCATCAGCCGGCTGGACGAGTACCTCTCCTGGCGGACGGCCACGCGCAGCCTGGGGTTGCTGGCCTGGATGCTCGCGTTGATCGCCGTGATCGGATTGTCCTCCATGGCGTACGTGCGCGTGCGGGATGCCATGGAGCCGGTGCGCGCCGCCTTTCCGAGCTCGCCGCGCCTGGGGCAGGGCCTTGGCGAGGACTTGGTCCATATGGGCCTGCTGCGCGACAAGATCGAAGAAATGGATAAGCGCCTGCACAGCGGTTATTGGCCCACCATGGGCTTCACCCAGGGCGAGGAGACCTTGGCGGCGCTGAAGCGGCAGTACTGCGCGTGGTTTTTGCAATATGCGCTGGGGCCCATGGATAAGGCCATGAACGGGCAATTCGCCACCCTGGGCAAGCATGGCCGCGACGAGGATTTGGCCAAGGCGCTGGAATATTTGGTGTGGCGCGTGGACGTGCTGAACGCGCGGACCAAGGGCGCGCCCCTTAAGATGGGCGGCGAGCCGGTGGACATTCTGGCGCTGGCCTTTGGAGGCAAACTGCCGGAGGTGGCAGCGTTTTTCCCAGTCATGTACAGTTCCTACGTGCAGTGGGAGGAGAACCCGCAGCTTTTGGAACGCGAACGGCGCGAGCTGCAGACCTGGTCCGCGCGGCTGGTGGAAGTGCAGGGCGCCAATCTGCACTGGCTCACCCAATGGGCAGACGCGCGTCCCGGCCTCAGCCCCGTGACGCTGGGCGATTTCTGGCCGGGGCTGGAGCAGACGAACCAGGGGCCTCGCATCAGCCCGGCCTTTACGGCCAAGGGCAAGGACGCCATTGAGAAGCTGCTGGCGGGCATTGAAGAAGCCGTTGTCGACCGCGAGAATTTCGACACCCGCTCCGCCTCGTTCTGGCTGTGGTATCAGCAGCGGTTTTACGAGGAGTGGAAGATTTTCGCCACGGACTTCGGCACCGGGCAGGACAAGCTCACCGTGCGTGAGGAGTGGTTGAGCGTAGGGGCCTCCATGTCCAGCCTGGACAATCCGTACTTCAAATTCATGCGCCGTATGAAGGACGAGTTCGACGTTGTGGAGAAGCTGGGCCCGACGCCCGGCTGGGTGCATATTCCCGAGCGCTTCGCCGCGTTGGTGGAATACTACCGCTCCCAACAGAAGTCCGCCAATCTCAAGGACAAGGTGTCGGTGGAGGCCAAGGCTGGCGTGGCCTCGGTGCTCGCCGCCTTCGATCAGGACGTCATGGGTCGGCTGGACCAGATCGTTCAGGGCACCACGGCGTTTCAGGACTACATGAAAAACCTCGCGGCGTTCCAAGTCGTAACGGCCTCGCGCGACACCGCGTTCCGCTTCGCCTACAGGCACTTCGGCAGCGCCGGTGCAGACCTTGGCGGCGCAGGCGGCCCGGATGCCCAGGCTGGCGGACAGGCCTCTCCGGCGGCTGGCGGGCAAGGTTCGCCTGTTGATGATGCTGTGACGGCCGTGCGGCATATGCGCACGCTTTTGGGCGACGGCAATCCCGTGGAGGAGCCCGTCTGGCAGATCGTCAGCGGACCGGTGAATTTCCTGGTCTCGCTGGCAACGGAGGAATCGGCCTGCAGCCTGAACCAACTGTGGGAGGCGCAGGTGCTGGCAGAGATGCGCAACGTGCCCGATGGCGAGCAGTGGGAAAAGTTGTTTGGCGCCAAGGGGTTGGTGAACGCCTTTGTGCAGGGCCCGGCAAAGCCGTTTTTACGGCGCAACACACGCGGCTGGTACTGTGGCAGCTGGATGGGCGTGTCCTTCCCCTTCGAGGTCACCTTCCTGCAGTTCCTCGATTCCGGCGCGGTGCGCCGCCAACAGTTGCAGCCCAAGTACACGGTCTCCATTGAGGCTTTGCCCACCAATGTGAACGCCGAGGCGAAATCCGAGCCGAATTACGTGACGTTGCGCATGGCCTGCGCGCCCAAGGCCCAGCAGCTGGATAACTACAACTATCAGGACGCCAAGGAATTCGTGTGGGAGCCCTCCACCTGCGGCGACGTGACTCTTGAAATCGTGTTCCGCGAGACGACACTCAAGAAAACATGGCCCGGGGCCTTCGGCTTCCGTGACTTCCTGCGCGACTTCCGCGCCGGGCGGCAGGTTTTTGTCCCGCGCGACTTCCCGAACAGGCAAAGCGTTTTGGAGGGGCTCGGCGTCACGAACATTCAGGTGAACTTCGCCATCCACGGCGCTGGGCCCGTGCTCAACCTGAGCGATTACCCGGCCTTGCGGCTGCCGCAAAACGTGGCGACCTGCGCTGGCGGCCTGTCTGGCTCCGCCGGGCCGACCGCCGATGGAGGCAGGCAATGAGCAGATTGCGCGCGCGCGCGATTCCCTGGCTGCTGCTGGCCTGTTTTCTGGCTGCCGCCTTCACCCTGTTTTCTCTGGCGGCCGGGAGCGACGCCGTGCGCCTGAACGGCGTGCTCAGCCTTTCCACCCTGTGGCGCGGCGACGGCGTGGCCGAAGTGCGGCAGGCCGTTTCCCGCAAGGTCGCCATGGAGCAGGGCGGGCCGCCCTGGCTGCGCGAGCCGGATGCTGACGCGGCTGACGAGGGCGCGGCGGTGGATGCCCTGGCCTCGGCCAAGGAACGGCCGGAAAAACGCGGGGGGGCAATGGCCTCGAAGCCGCAGCCGCAGCCCACGGTCGCCTCCGGCCTGCGCATCGAGTCCCAGCGTTTCCGCGAAACGTCCGCGACGTTCAAGGCCATGTTCCACACCAGCGGCAAGCCCGGCGAGGCGCTCGTCTATTTCCGGCGCAACCCGGCCCGCTGGGTGGTTGACCTGAAGGGGAAATGGAACAACGCTTCCGGCAGGCTCGCCGATTTGCCTGGGCGGTTCATCCACAGGGTGAGCCTGGAGCCGCGCGGCGAGTTTTTGCGCATCCTTTTCATCTGCGCGGACCAGAACGCCATGGCGGGTCCGCCTCCCAAGTTGGAGCGAGATGAGAAAGGCTTCACCGTGACCATCCCCAGGCCAAGCCAGGGCGCCCGGACGGGCGGAGATTCCGAGCAGGGGGCAAAAGAGTCATCGACACAGTAACGCCGTCATGAGGAGGGCGTCTTATGCCGCAACTGTCCGAATACGCGTTTGAATTTCAGAGCAACGCCCTGGGCCGACACACCTTCGTGGTGGTTCGGTTTCATGGGGAGGAAGGGCTCTCGCAGCTCTACAATTTTGAGATTCTGCTTGTCTCCGAGTCCGCCGATTTGGACCTTGAGGCCGTGCTGCAAAGCCCTGCCGTCTTCACCATCAAAAGCAAATACGGCGACTTGCCCTACCATGGCATCCTGGCCTCCTTTGAGCAGCTGCACAAGGCCGACACCTGGGTCTTTTACCGGGCGGTGCTGCGGCCCAAGCTCTGGTGGCTTACCCTGACGCACCACAACCAAGTGTTTTTGGACAAGAAGCTGGACCAGTTCCTGGGGGATGTGCTGCAGGACGGCGGGCTTTCCACCGGGCTGGACTTCCAGTTCCGGCTGCAGGGCAGCTACCCCACCTGGGACTATCTTTGCCAGTTTTCGGAGTCGCACTTTGGTTTTTTCTCGCGCTGGATGGAGCGCGACGGCGTGTACTACTGGTTCGAGCAGGGACAGCAGGGCGAAAAGATGATCGCCGCGGACACGCTCATTGCGCACACGCCCATGCCCGGACGCGAACGGTTTTATTACGCCCCGCCCACCGGCCTGGACGCGGCCCACGCCGACGAGGTGGTGAAGGCCTTTAGCCTGCGGCGCACCCCTATGCCCAAGTCCCTGCTGGTGAAGGATTACAACTACGAGAAGCCCAGCCTGGACCTTTCCGGCCGGGCCATGGTTGCGGAAAAAGGCCGGGGCGAAATCTACATCTACGGCGAGCATTTTCAGGATCTCGCCGAGGGCAGCCGTCTGGCCCGCGTGCGCGCGGAGGAATGGAAGTGCCGCGAGCAGATCTTCAGCGGCATGTCCAACGTGCCCGCCATCCGCCCGGGCTATACCTTCAGCCTGGACCGCCACTACCGCGCCGACTTCAACCAGAACTACCTGACCACAAGCGTGCGCCACGAGGGCAGCCAGGAGCGCTACCTGTTGGCGGGCCTTGGGGTGCACGGCCTGGAGGAAAAGGACAATCTCTTCTACCGCAACCACTTTGAGTGCATTCCCGCCACGGCGCAGTTCCGCCCCGTGCGCGAAACCGAGCGCCCGCGCATCCACGGCAGCATTTCCGCCAAGGTGGACGCCGCCAGCTCCGGCCAGTACGCGGAGCTGGACAGCCAGGGCCGCTACAAGATCCTGCTGCCCTTTGACCTTTCGGGCCGGGGCTCGGGCAAGGCCTCGGCCTTTGTGCGCATGATGCAGCCCTATGCCGGAGCCGACATGGGCATGCACGCCCCCCTGCACAAGGGCACGGAGGTGCTGCTGTCCTTCATTGACGGCGATCCCGACCGGCCGGTCATCGCCGGGGCGGTCTCCAACCCCGAGACGCCCGGCCCGGTGAACGACGGCAACCAGAGCATGGTGCGCATCAAGTCCGCCAGCGGCAACGTCATCCACATGGAGGATCAGGCTGGCAGCGAGCGCATTTTGCTGCACACTCCCGCCGCCGCCGGCTCATTCATCCGCGTGGGCCACCAGAACGATCCAGATGGCAACGAGGTTGACGATCCGCAGGGAAAATGCATGTCGGGCAACGTGGAGGGCATCAAGGCCAAAAGCGAAGGCAACATGACCTTCGAGAGCGAGGACTCCTGCACCATCGTGCATGGCGACGAGTTCATCCGCGTTGAGGGCGACGAGCGCTATATCATCGAGGGCATGACCGAGGAGTTCGTTTTCGGCCTGGAGACCACCATGGTGGGCGACAACGCTTTCGAGGGCGTGCTGGGCGCCAGCGAGGATGTCGTCATCGGCATCAAAACGGACCTGGCCCTGGCCGAGGTGTTTGAATTCAACGCCGGCATGAAGTGCGAGGCCGGGTTCGGCCCCAAGTGGACTTACAGGGAGATGGAGGAGCAGTTCATTCCGAAGAAGGACACCTTCGAGGGCTTCAAGGAGGAGTTCCAGGGCATCTACTCCAACCTCGTCGGCACGCACGACGAACTCAAGGGGCAACTGAACGAGCTGGTGGGCGAGGTGCAAAAGGTCAACGGCGCGGTCAGTGATGTGACCGGGGCCGTGGATAAGGTTGGCGCTGCCCTGATGACTGCATGCGGCGAGAATACGGAGATGATCCTCGAGGATATGGCCGTGGCTGGCTCGAAGGTCGAATCGGCCGGGGACGCGACCGAAGTCTGCGCCGCAAAGCTGCAAACCTTGGCGGACCAGACCAAGGTGGTCGGCATCGAGGAAATCATCTGATGAAGATCTTCAAGCAGCGCCGCCACGCGCTCTTCAACCGGCCGATTGAGCTGGCGGGAAAGCAGTACCTGAGCCTTGGGGTGATGCTGTACTTCGACCTGACCGCGCCGGACGACCTGCACACCGAGCAGGAGCTGTGGAAGGAGCTTGTGGCCTTGCTCGGCTCGGACATGGTGCTGGACCAGGGCTGGCCAAAGCCCCACGCGGAAGTGCTTTGCGCGGGCCATGCCTGCGCCCTGGGCGGCAAGCCCACGCCCGCCGCGCGCGTGCGCCTTAAGTGCGGGCCGGTGGACAAGACCTTGCGCGTTTTTGGCGACCGCTTCTGGGCGCGCGGCACCGACGGACTGCTGCGACTCACCGAGGCCAGCCCCTTCACGGCCATGCCCTTGGATTGGAAGCACGCCTTCGGCGGGCCGGATTTTGCGGACAACCCGCTGGGCAAGGGCATAGCGCCCGTGACGCGCCCCGACGGCGCGCAGGTCATTCCCCTGCCCAACGTGGAGGGGCGAACGCTCATCGGCGCTCCAACGGACCGCCCGAGCCCGGCCAGCTTCGGCCCGGTGGACATGATGTGGCCCTTGCGCGCCAGGAAGAACGGCACCTACAATGACGCCTGGGTCAAAACCCGCTGGCCTGCCATGCCCGACGACATGAACTATGAATATTTCTGCATGGCCCCGGAGGATCAATTCCTGCCCGGACATTTTGTTGGCGACGAGGCCATTGCCATCGAGGGCATGCACAAGGACATGCCTGTGGTCGCCTCGCGCCTGCCGAAGTACCGCGTGCGCGCTTTCGTCACCCGGCGCGACAAGAAGCAGCCGGAGGACGTGAGCAAGGCCAGCTTCGAGGAGGTCGGCCTCAAGCCCGAGACCCTCTGGCTTTTCCCCGAGATATTGCGCGGCGTCATCTTGTGGCGCGGGCTGGCGGTCTGCTCGGACGACGAGTATTCGGACCTGGCGCGGCTTTATGTGGCCGACGAGCCCGTCGGTTCCGAGCCCAAGGCCATCGAATTCTACCGCGATGACCAGCTCAAGAAGGCTGATCTTTCCGTGCCCATCGACCCGGCCATGCAGTTGGAGTTTCAGCGCAAGATGGCGGACGGAGCAAAAAAAGTCCTCAACCTGCCGAAAAATATAAAAGAAAGCATTGCCCGGCAAAAGGGGCAGGCCCCGTCTATGGTGATGAGTCCGCAGCAGGTGGGCAGCGTTCTGCGCGCCAACTTGACGAACATCCGCGCCACCCTTGATTCTGTGGAGGGCACGGCCAAAGGGCTGCACGAGCGCTTTGGCCATATGGCCAGGGTGAACATGGCGGCCTTTCCCCGCGCCCGTGCCCAGGCCGACGCCATGGAGGCGAAGATCGCCGGCATGCTCGAGCGCGCCCAGGCCTTCGAGCAACGCAAGGCGGCGATGCAGGACAAGGCCCGTGAGATGCTGCGGCGGCCGCAGATGCAATTCATGGCCATGGAGAAGCAGAAGGGCGACCTGGAGGCGCTGCTGGCCGAAAAGCCGTCCGGGCCGCCGTTTCACGTTCGCGGCTTTCCCCTCGTGGTGTCCTGGCGGGTCGGGCTCGATATCGATCGGGAGCGCCAGAAGGCGCTTGCGGTCCTGGGGCTTGGACGCGACGCCGTGAAGCGGCGCTGGCTGGCCTGGAATCCGCAACCGCTCGAGGAACGCTGCGAAGATTGGGGGGTGCCGCCAAAGGATGGGCGGGAGACGTTCACGATCCCCGCCGGGCTGGTGCTGCCGCGCTTCGATGGGGCCATGCTGAACCGCTTGCTGGTGCGGCCCTGGCCGCCGGAGTGCGCGCTGGACGATGCGTCGGCCGACGCCCTCACGCCGGGTTCGGCCGAGGAGCCGCTGTTTCTGGAAGCTGGCACCGAGAGCGGCGTGGTGGCCATAACTGCCGATGAGCTTGCCGCCGCGTATGTGGAGCAGGAGGCCGGGGACTTTGCCCATGTGGCCGTGTGCGCAGCTCCTGGCCAGCCGCTGCCCCAGCAGGCTGCGGAGGCCGTCAAGAAGGGCGCGCTGGCTGTGATCGTCTGGCCGGAGGTCGGCGTTTGGGCTGGCCGCGAGGCGGCGTTCGAGGCGGCCTTGCCCGGGTGTCGTTTTGCCCGCCTGCCGGAGGCGAAGAACGTTTTTGACGCGCGCAAGAAAGGCCAGGACGTGCGCCAGGCCATTGTGGAGCAGTTGCCGCCGGACAAGGCGCGGGAGCACAGCCTGCTGTTTGACGCGCCCGGCGCGGAAAAGAAGCCTGGCGCAAAGAGATTGCAGGACATCGTCTCTCCCGAGGCGATCAAAAAGCTCATCTCCGGCGGCGTGGACGATGCCCGCGCGGCCCAGGAGGCCAAGTTCGCCCCGATGCTGGCGGCGTCGCGGCAGCGCGCCGAGGCGGCCACCGCGCGCATGGGCCGGGAGGGGTTTGTCGCCGAGGTCAAGCCGCCCCTGCCGCCCGGGAGCATAGCCCAGCATATGAACCGCGGCGCGGAAAAAACCGAGGCCATCCGTGAGCGGATGCGCAGCATGGACTTTCTGCCGCCGGAGGCCGAGGCCAAGCTTACGGATTTGGCGGCCAAGCTTCGGGCCACCGGGCCCAAGCTTGATGCCCAGAAGGCCGAGCAGGTGGCCCGGCTGCGGGCCTTTCAACCCACGCCGGAGATGGCCCAGGCCTTTGCCAACGTGGGCATGGATATAGCCAAACTGCGCCCGCAGCCGCCGGAACTGGTGCTCGCCGCAGCCAAGGGCGAGGCCGGGGCAAATGTGACCGGCGCGACCATCAAGGACCTCGACTTCTCCGGTCAGGATCTCTCCGGGCTGGACCTTTCCAAGGCGCGTTTGAGCAACTGTCTGTTCAAGGGCGCCAAACTCGTGGGGGCGCGCCTGGACGGGGCAATGCTCAAGGACTGCGACTTCACCGGGGCCGATATCTCCAGCGCCAGCCTGAACCGTGCGGTGTTTGTGAAATGCAAACTGGACAAGGCGTCGTTGCGGGGGGCCGCGGGCGACATGCCCGTCTGGAAATCGTGCGGGCTTGCGCAGACCGACATGTCCGAGAGCCGATTCCTTCAGGCCTTGGTGCAGCAGAGCGCGCTCACCAAATTTTCGCTCAACGGCGCCAAATGGCGGCTGTGCATCATCTCCGATGGCGACGCGACAGGGCTCGTGGCCGACGGCGCGCGCTTCGAAAAGTGCGTGTTCAAGAAGGTGAAGCTCGATCAGGCCAGCTTCAGGGGCATCAGCACGGACGCGCTGCTGCTGCACACCTGCGCGGGCGAAAAGGCCAGCTTCGCTGGGGCCGAGCTGTTCAAGTTTCGCATCTCGCACGATTCGGCCTTTCCCGGCCTCAACCTTGGCGGCGTGACCTGGAAGAACGGCTATTGCCGCAAGGCCGACCTCACCGGAGCCGACTTTGCAGGCGCGGAGCTGGAGCGCACCATCTTCGACTCCTGCGCCATGACCCGCGTTAATTTCGCCAAGGTGCGCCTGCGCCGCTGCCGCTTCCCCAAGTCCGACATGGAGGCCGCGGTGCTGCACTTCGCGGATCTGTACATGGCCTCGCTGCGCAAGACGCGGCTGGTGGGAGCGGACATGCGTGGCGCCAACTGCTACGCTGTGGATTTTCTCAAGGCCGTGTTCGGCGAGACCCGCATGGAGGGCGCAAACCTCAAGCGCAGTCTCATCGACGGCCACGAGGAGGCCATGCGCGCCGAGAGGTTGATCGTATGACCGACGCACATGATTTGACCCGCATGACCGCGCAGGAAGTGCAGGAGGCCGTCCGCGCCAACAGGACTGTGGAGAACGCCGACCTGGCGGGACTGGATTTGACGGGGCTGAACCTGCACCTGGGCCGCTTCCACGGCTGCCGCCTGGACCGGGCGGATTTTTCCGGCCAGAAACTGGAGAAAACGGGGTTCCGCGATTGCAGCCTGAAGGGCGCGCTTTTTGCGGGGTGCTCGTTTACGGACATGTTGCTGCAACGACTTGATTTTTCCCAGGCTGTGTTCCGCAAGGCCTTTTTCCTGCGTTGCCACCTCTCGGGCTCCAACTTGGCCGGTGCGGACTTTGAGGACGCCCGTGTGCACTGGACTTTTCTGGACAAGGCCAACCTCTCCGGGGCGCGTTTCCACGGGGCGGATTTCCTCAAGTCCGTATGCGTAGAGACCCAGTGCGCTGGCGCGGACTTCTCCGGCTCCCGGCTGGAGCGCGTGACCTTCCGGCAAGCGCGCATGGCAGGATGCGTGCTGCGCGGGGCGGAGTTCGATCACGTGAATCTTTCCGGGGCCAAGCTCGCCGGACACGACTTCTCGGGCCAGAAGCTCCGGTCCGTGAATTTCTCCGGCGCGGAGCTGGCCGGGGCGGACTTCAGCCGGGCGGACGTTTCCACCTGCGTGTTCCAGGGGGCCGTGCTGACAAAAGCGCGGCTGGAACGCGTAACGGCGCGGCAGTGCGTGTTTGGCGCGGCCAAGCTTGATCTGGTCGATGGGCGTGAGGGCAACTTCGACCTCTCGTTCTTTGGCGAGGCGGATCTCTCGCAGGCGGACTTCCGTCAGGCGCGCTTCAACAGCGCCAAATTCACCAAAGCTCGTGTGCTGGACGCGGCCTTCATGGACAGTGACTGCTCCAGCTGCGACATGAGCCACGCGGACCTCTCTGGTTCGGACTTCAGCCGGGCCAACCTGCTCCTGGCCTGCCTGCACGGCGTCACGGACGAAAAGACGCGCTTCACCGGCGCGAACAAGGCCTTTCTGCGCGGACCCGACGCGGACATGGCCGCCGCCGAGGACTTCAAGGCCCCGGCGTAGCGAACAAGGAGGAATCATGGGCGCAGTTATCGAAATCAAGCGTGAGCACGTGGACCGGCAGCCTGAACCGGACCTGTCCATGCGCATGTGCCCCTGCCGCGTGTTGGCCGCCAGCGAGGGCTTGGCCGTGGCCGAGACGCCGTTTGGCGCGCGCGCCTTTCGGCTGGCCGCCAGCTGCCTGCTGCGGCCGGAGCCCGGCGATCTTGTGCTCGCCGCCCTGCCGGAGGCGGAAAGCGCCCAGGCCTTCATCCTCGCCGTGCTGGAGCGCTCCGAGGCCGCTTCGCCCGCCATGCTCGACCTGCCCGCAGGGGCCGTGGTGAGCGCCATGGCCGGAAGCGTGCGCATCGAGGCCGCGCAGGGTATCAGCCTTTCCACGCCAGGGGAGTTTGCCGCCTCGGCCGGCAGCATGACCTTCGCCTCGGAAGGCGTGCGGTGGCTGACGCGGACGTGGTCCGTCATCGGCAAGACGCTGGAGTTTGTCGCCGAGCGGTTGACCGAGACCGCCAACGAACGCGACACCCAGGCCAGGACCTGGACGCAGCGCCTGGGCGACTGCTTCCGCCACGTGGAGGAGCTGGACGAAACCCAGGCGGGCATGGTGCGCACCCTTGCCCGCGACACGGCGTTGCTGCACGGCCGCGTGACCTATGTGCAGGCCGAGGAGTTCGTGAAGGTCGACGGCGAGGAAGTGCATTTGGGGTGATCCCAACCGGCCAGGAGGATTCGCGATGTTTCAACTGAACATGGGCTGCGGCATGGACATGGCCTTTCCGGACGTCTGCCTGACGCCCGCGGTGGTTCCCGTGCCGGTTCCTTACCCGAACATGGCCTTTTCCGTCACCTCGGCCCCGGCGGCCTACAACATCCTTGTGGACTGCATGCCCGCCCTGAACCAGCTCTCCGAGGGGCTGGTGAGCGTGGGCGACCAGCCCGGCGCGCTGCTGGGCGTGGTGTCGCACCTGGAGGCCGGCGAGGCGGAATACCTGCTGGGCTGCTTCACCATCTTCGTGGACGGCCCCCCCGCCCAGCGTCTGACTTCGATCACGGGGCAGAACGCCCTTGGGCTTTTGCCCAATGCGCCGGGCATGACCCTTGTGCCCAGCCAGTTCACGGTGTTGACGCTGGGGTGAGCCCGAGACCGCTGGCGTATGGAATGCGCACTCGCGCGCATGCGCCGTTTGGACGAGGCGGCCTGCAAGGGACCAGCTGAGCGACAGGTCAGGCGGCTTTTGTCGCATTAGGCTTGGGTCGGAGCGGAAGGCGGCGCTTCGTGTCGCGCAAGCAAATACTCCATGGCCCCGGCTCATGCCGGGGCTTTTTGTTTGGTGGGCGCAGCTTAACAATCTGCCATGGCTCTAGGATGATGCTTGGCTGTGCCGCATACCGGGCATGCTGCCGTACCGGTCGGACTGTCGCGGATGTGGTGTTGACTCGCGCCTGGGCCTTTGGCCCCAGTGGCGCGCCTTCGCCCTTATGCAGGAAACTCAAAACATATAAAATCCAGCAAGTTGTCTAATGCGGCCACATCGCTATGACAAGAAGCGCCTACTCGCTTGTCTTGTTGTTCACGCCCATGAGGCTTGGCGACGGTCCCTCCTGGCTGAACTCCTCCAACTCGAAGCCGATGACCCTGTCCTTCTCGTACCAGTCCGTACACGCCATAGAGCATAAGCACTGCGGTTCGGTCGCTGGGTGTGGCGGCGGTGTAGCACCAGCCCTCGACCCCGTGCATGTCCTCCAGGCTTGGCTCCGACACAGGAATTTTGCCGAAGAGGCCAGGAATGCGTTCTTCCCGCATGGTTTCCGGCTGGATGTAAAGTCCGCCGGTGCCGCGTCCGTCCGTGGGGCCAAAAGGCCCAACCGTTAGATGCCGGGGGTCGATGTCCTTGGGTGGCGCGCCCTCCTTGCCCAGAGGCGGGATGTTGCGGTCCGGGTTCTGGACCTTAAGGAAGGGCTCAGACCAAACAAAAATGCCCTTGCCCCCCGCCTGGGCCTTCCCGGCCAAAAGGCCGAGGAGGAGACAGGCGAAGAGAAGCGGCAGGGCAAGCCTAGAGCGTGACGCGAAGGATTGAGCCCACTGAAATCTGCCTGCGCGTTGTTTCTTTCGTGAGGATGCAGCCTTGTGAGGCCTTTGGCGACTCTCCATTATGAATCCAGAATCCGTCACGGTTCATCTCTTTGAGGCGCTGCCGGGTTTCCGCATCCGCAGGCTCCAGGCGCAGGATGTGCTGGCCCATGCGTTTCCGGCGCTCATCCTTGCTCGTGTCTTCAACCACTTCCGTGACCCTGTCGTTCCCGCGCGGGATGACGCCCCGGTTCTTCTCGTCTTCAGACTCCGGCTTGTCTCGGCAGTCTTCATAGCCGGAATGTCCCTTGTCCATGAGGCGGCCATTGGCATCGCGCAGCTCCCCGGACTTCTGGCTGTACGTCAGATGCGGCTCCTTGGGCGCCGGGGGCGGCGGCGAATACTTCGGCTTCTGCGGCTGCGCCACCTTTCCGCGCACTTCGCTGCCGCCAGAGACGCCACCCGCAGTTCCGAGATATCGCCCATGCCCGTCGTAGGGTTGGTCCTCGCCGCCCCCGCCGGGTTTCGTGCCCACAGACCCCAGGCGCATCCCGGCGGCGGCGTGCTTGCTGGCGTCGCTCACCCTGGTCCAAATCCGATTGTCCGCGCTTCTTGTTTCCATATCTGACCTCCAAAGGTCTTTCAATAGAATATAGTACGGCTTGTATGCACTGGACAAAAAACACCCGTTTGGGGCCACTAAAAGGACAATAATTCCCTAGTACAGGGTATGCGGGGAACGGGAGCCCAGTCGGGCGCACCGCCGCGTGCATGCATGTAACATGCTGATTATTCGGAGTTTTGAGTTTTCGGCATAAGGGCGGCGTCTTGCCCAAAATGAAAGGGCCCCGGATCGCTCCGGGGCCCTCGTTATTGACTCAGCCTGCGGTCTACTTGCCGCCGCGGCCGTCGTCGCAGGGTTTGGTCGAGTTTCCGTTGTCGGACATGGCGCAGGGCTTGGCGTCGCCCGCCGGGCCCGCCGCCGGAGCAACGGGCGGGGTGAACTCAAAGCCGCCCTCGGCGCAGACGAGCTTGGGGTCGTCCATGAGCTTCATCTGCTTGTACCGCTCGTAGTATGCGGTCTCGATGCCGGAGCGCAGGCGCTTGGACTCGTCGGGCATGGCCTTTTCCAGCGCCGCGTAGCGGTTTTCGCCGGAGAGGAAGGCCTGCAGGGTGCCGTCGGGGGCCTTGGACTCAAGCTTGAAGGGGTTCTGTCCCTGGGCGGCCAGCTGCGGGTTGAAGCGGTACAGCGGCCAGTAGCCGGAGGCCACGGCCAGCTTGGCTTCTTCCTGGCTCTTGCCCATGCCCTTGCGGATGCCCTGGTTGATGCAGGGGGCGTAGGCGATGACCAGGGACGGTCCGGGGTAGGCCTCGGCCTCCTGAATGGCCTTGAGCGTCTGGTTCTTGTCCGCGCCCATGCTGATGGAGGCGACGTAGACGTAGCCGTAGGTCATGGCCATGCGGCCCAGGTCCTTTTTGCCGGTCTTTTTGCCGCTGGCGGCGAACT
>Ga0183100_1000802_pt1 | contig 19879 bp, 15 predicted proteins | sample Biomet2_FD_127789 | JGI IMG/M metagenome (GOLD analysis project Ga0183100, IMG submission 127789) | Microbial communities from bioreactor (seeded with anoxic lake sediment) at LBNL, California, USA - Biofuel metagenome 2 | ecosystem: Engineered > Bioreactor > Anaerobic > Unclassified ...
CGGGTGGAAACCCCCCGCGGTTTCCTTTGGACAAGCCTCAAAAGAAAGAAAAAAGGCGTCCGTGGCCTTGCGCCGGACGTCTTTTTGTGTGTTTCTTACAGCTTGGTGATGACAGGAATCACCATGGGGCTGCGTTTGGTGGTCTTATAGAGATAGGTGCTCACGGCGGAGCGCACCGTGCGGTACACCTCGTTGTCGTCCTTGCGCTTGCGGCCGGAGAGATCATCCACCGCCTTGGCGGCGATGTCCTTAAGCTCCTGAATGAGATTTTCGGATTCCTTCACATAGACAAAGCCACGGGTGACGATCTCGGGGGCCGCCAGCAGCTTGCGGTCGAAGGAGGAGATAGACAGCACAATCACTACCATGCCATCTTCCGCCAGGAGTTTGCGGTCGTTGAGTACCACGGAGCCAACGTCGCCCACGCCGGAGCCGTCCACAAACACCTCGCCGGCGGGAACGGTGGTCTCCATCTTCATGTGCTTGGTGGTCAGCTCAATGACGGAGCCATTTTCCGCCACCACCACGTTGGTGGGCGCCATGCCCATCTGAAGGGCCAACGCCTTGTGCAGCTGCAAATGGCGCTGCTCGCCGTGGAGGGGGATAAAGAACTGGGGCTTGGTGAGGGCGTGGATGATCTTCAGATCCTCCTGGCAGGCGTGGCCGGAGACATGAAGCATATCCGCCCGGTCATACACCACGTCGGCACCCTTGCGGAAGAGCTCGTTGATGACGCGGCTGACGGTCTTTTCGTTGCCGGGGATGGCCGAGGCGGAGATGATCACCTTGTCGCCGGGGCCGATGTCCACCTGCTTGTGGGTGGAAAACGCCATGCGAAACAGGGCGGACATTTCCTCGCCCTGAGAGCCGGTGGTAACGATAACCTGCTGGTTCAGCGGCAGGCTCTTGATCTGGTTGATCTCCATCAGCGTGTGCTTGGGCACGTTCATATAACCGAGCTCCGTGGACACGCGCATGATGTTTTCCATGCTGCGCCCGGTGACGGCCACCTTGCGCCCGCAGGCGGCAGCGGCGTCAAAGACCTGCTGGATGCGGTGCACGTTGGAGGCAAAGGTGGTGACGATGATCCGCTTGTTGCAGCCGGAAAACTGGCGCAAAAACGTCTTGCCCACCGACCGCTCGCTCATGGTGTAGCCGGGGCGCTCCACGTTGGTGGAGTCGGCCAGCAGCGCCAGCACGCCCTCCTTGCCAAGAGCGCCGAATCGGGCCAGGTCGATGACCTCGCCGTCAATGGGGGTGGGGTCAATCTTGAAGTCGCCGGTGTGAACCACCGTGCCCATATGGGTGTGAATGGCGAAGGACACAGAGTCGGCGATGCTGTGGTTCACATGGATGAACTCCACGGCAAACTTGCCGGCCTTCACCGTCTGCCCGGCCTCCACCGTCACCAGCTTGGTGGTTTTGTCCAGTCCGTGCTCGATGAGCTTGAGCTTGATAAGGCCTGCCGTCAGCCGCGTGCAGTAGATGGGCATATTTACCTGCTTGAGGACATAGGGGATGGCGCCGATATGGTCTTCGTGACCGTGGGTGATGAAAAGGCCGCGGATGCGGGTCCTGTTCTTGATGAGGTAGGATACGTCGGGGATCACCAGGTCAATGCCGTACATATCGTCGCCGGGAAATGCCATGCCGCAGTCCACCACGATGATCTCACCGCCATATTCGTATACCGTCATGTTTTTGCCGATCTCATTGAGACCGCCAAGGGGAATAATCTTTATTTTTTCTGCCATTATAAAATCTCCTTTAATTGTTATGTATCACCGGCAGAACGCTGCACGCGCAAATGGGTGCAACAAAACAAAGGCGTCCCGTCCGCCAACGGCCCTGTATCGCCGTGACTTCCGGGTATCCGCCCAACGCCAGTGAAGGTGAAAAAATTCTCTTTTATTTATTGAACGCGGTGGCATGACCGCGAAACATACCAAAAAGACAGTGGAATTTTCCACGAATTGTACAAAGTATAACACGCTTTTTTGTATTTGTACAGTATTTTCGCTCGCCTTTTTTCGCACATAACGGGAAAGACTGCAAACAGAGGAAAATTTCAAGGTTGTTGTTGAGGAAAAAAAGACGCTGTGCTATAATAAACTTCTATTAGTATCGGTTCATGCGCCATTTGGCGTATTTCAGCACGATCGGCGGTCATTGCCGCCGAAGAAGGGAGCGAGCTTTGAGTAAGAGAATTGCCCGCGCTTTGTCCACCAATATCGCACTGTACTCCGTTTGCCTGATCCTTTTTATTGTGGCCACCATTCCGTTCAAGCCTCTGCTGGCCGCGGGAGAAGCGGTGCTGGCCATCGCTTTGTTTATTTACAGCCGGCGCAAAGGCCACCTGATGCAGCAGCGGATGCGCCAGTATATGGAGCGTATGGCGGGCGGCATGGACTCCGCCGCCCGCAGCAATATGCTCTTTGCCCCCATGCCCATGATGGTCTTTGACGTGAACACGGAGGAAGTCCTCTGGTCCAACGAGGAATTTCTGCACCTGACCAATGAGCATGAGCAGATATTTGAATCGCGCCTTTCCACCGTGGTGCCCGGTTTTTCCAAGCGCTGGCTGGTGGAGGGGAAGAGCGAATGCCCGGACGAATTTCGCTGGAACCACCACATTTACCGGGTCTACGGCTGCCTAAGCCGGCCGGAGGACGTGAACAACGGCCAGAATCTGCTGGCCACCACCTATTGGATGGATGTGACGGAGAACCGGGAAATGCACGACCGGCTGCAAAAGACCCACCCGGTGGTGGCCATTTTGGTGCTGGACAACTATGAAGAGCTGATGAAGGCCTGCCCGGAGACCAAGCGCTCGGCCGTGCTGGCGCGCCTTGAGGAGAAGCTGGGCAAGTGGACCGCCGACAGCGACGGGCTGCTGCTGTCCTATGACCGGGATCGGTATCTGTATGTGTTCAGCGAAAAAGACTATCAGCACTACGCCGACGAGAAGTTTTCCATTCTGGAAAGCGTGCGGGAGGTGGTGGCCGGCGAAGGCGTGGCCGCCACACTGTCCATCGGCATCGGCAAGGACGCCGACAGCTACGGCGAGCTGTTCAAGTACGCCACGCTGGCCATGGAGATGGCGCTCTCCCGGGGCGGCGACCAGGCGGTGGTGAAAAACCGCCTGAACTTTGAGTTTTACGGCGGACGCTCCAAGACCACCGAAAAACGCACCAAGGTTAAGTCCCGGGTCATGGCCAACGCCCTGGGCGAACTGGTGGAAGACGCCAGACAGGTCTATGTCATGGGCCACAAATACGCCGACATGGACACGCTGGGCGCGGCGACGGGCATCTGCTGCATCGCCCGCAAGCGGGGCAAGGTGTGCCACATCGTCATCGACATGGAGGACAACGCCGCCCATCCCGTGCTGCGAAAGCTTTTGCAGCTGCCGGAGTACAAGGACGTGTTCCTCACCGGCAGCGAGGCCTTTGTCCGGGTGCAGCCCGACACGCTTTTGGTGGTGGTGGATACCAACCGGCCTCAGAGCGTGGAGTCCGAGGAGCTGCTGGAGGCTTCCAACCGGGTGGCCGTCATCGACCACCACCGGCGGGGCAGCAGCTATATCGAAAAGATGGCGCTGAACTTCCACGAACCCTACGCCTCCTCCGCCTCCGAGCTGGTGACGGAGCTGCTGCAATACCTGGTGGAGCCCACCGACCTGCTGCGGCCCGAGGCGGAGGCGCTTCTGGCGGGCATTGTGCTGGACACCAAGAGTTTTACCAACCGCACCGGCGGCCGCACTTTTGAGGCGGCGGCGTTTTTGCGCCGGGCCGGCGCCGACACGTCGGATGTGCAGAGGATGTTCCAAAGCGATCTGACGGACATGATCTCCCGCTATGACATCATCCGCCACGCCCAGCTTTACCACAAGGATATCGCCATCGCCGCCATTGAAACGGAGCTGGATCGGGTGGTGGCGGCCAAGGCCGCCGACGAGCTTTTGACGCTCAAAGGCGTGCGGGCCTCCTTTGTGCTTTACCAAAAAGAGGACGGTGTTTATATCTCCGCCCGGTCTTTGGGCGATGTGAACGTGCAGGTCATTGTGGAGACGCTGGGCGGCGGAGGTAACTCCACCACCGCCGGCGGACAGATCCCCGACGGGACGGTGGAAGTGGTGAAAGATCAGCTGCTGGCCGCCATTGACAGTTATTTTGCAGATTAAGAAAGGAAACAATGAAAATGAAAGTGATTTTGACACAGGATGTGAGGGGACAGGGCAAAAAGGGCCAGGCCGTGGAAGTGGCCGAGGGCTACGCGCGGAACTTTCTGCTGCCCCGTAAGCTGGCGGTGCTGGCCACGGCGGATGCCATGAACACCATGAAATTGCAGGAAAAGGCCAAGGCCAAAGCCGACGCCGAGGCCAAGGCTGCGGCGGAAGCCATTGCGGCGAAGCTGAAGGGCTGCTCGGTGAAGGTGACCGCCAAGGGCGGTGCCGGCGGCAAGCTGTTTGGCGCCGTCACCGGCAAGGAGATCAGCGACGCGCTGAAAAGCCAGTTCGATACGGATGTGCCCGCCAAGAAGCTGGTGCTGGAAGACCCCATCAAGACCTTCGGCACCTTCGAGGTGAAGGCCAAGCTGGGCTTTGAGATCAGCGGCACCGTCTATGTGGTGGTGACAGAGGAAAAGTGATTTCGGGGCTTTTGCCAAAAACAGCGCCGTGAGGATACGGTGCTGACCCATTGACTTGAAGGAGGTTTCCCTATGGATGAACTGCTGATCCGGCAGATGCCTCACTCGCTGGAGGCGGAGCAGGCGGTGCTGGGCTCCATGCTCATTGATGCCGAGTGCATCAAAGACGTGATGGAAAAATTGCAGCCGGAGGATTTTTACCTGCGGCAAAACAGGGAAATCTTTGAAACCATCTATTCCATGTTCACCTACTCCAAGCCCATCGACGGCGTGACCGTGGCACGGGAGATGGAGAAAAACGGGACCTTTGACCCCAATACAACCCGCAGCTATCTCTTGCAGCTCATGGAGATCACTCCCACGGCCGCCAATGCCATGGAGTATGTGAAGATCGTGCAGGAGAAGGCGCTGATGCGGAGCGTGGCCACCGCCGCCGCCGAGATCACCGGCATGGTGCAGGAGGGAACCGGCACCGCCGCCGATATGCTGGAGGCGGCGGAGCAGAAGATCTACGCTGTGCGCCGGGGACGCGGCAGCCAGAGCATGGTGTCTATCAGCCTGGTTTTGCAGGACGTGATGAGCCATCTGGCGGAGCTGACAGCCGGCGGCGGCGCTACGCTGCCGGGCCTTTCCACCGGCCTTTCCGCGGTGGACGACAAGATCAACGGCCTCAACAAGTCCGACCTGCTGCTGCTGGCCGCGCGGCCCGGTATGGGCAAGACCAGTATGGCGCTGAACGTAGCGCTGAGCGTGGCCAAGGAAACGGACAAGGCAGTGGCGATCTTCTCGCTGGAAATGTCCCGGGAGCAGCTGGTGACGCGGCTGATCGCCGGCGAGGGGCTGGTGGAAAACCAGCGCCTTGTGACCGGCAACCTGCGGGAGAGCGACTGGACCAAGATCGCGGAGGCGGCCTCCACCCTCAGCCGCACAGACATCCGCATCGACGACAACCCCCTGCTCACCGTGGCGGATATGAATGCCAAGTGCCGCCGGATTGACAATCTGGGCCTGGTGGTCATCGACTATCTGCAGCTGATGACGTCCGCCGGCGGCAAGGGGTACAGCGGCGAAAACCGCCAACAGGCCGTGTCTGATATTTCCCGTATGCTCAAGATCATGGCCAAGGAATTGCAGGTGCCGGTGCTGTGCCTGTCACAGCTGTCCCGCGCCAATGAAAAGCGCGACGACAAGCGGCCCATGCTCTCGGATCTGCGTGAATCGGGCGCCATCGAGCAGGACGCGGATATCGTTCTGTTTTTGTATCGGGACGATTATTATAATGAAGACTCTGAAAAGAGAAATATCGCCGAGTGCATCGTGGCCAAGAACCGTCACGGTGAGACCGGCAAAGTGGAACTGCGCTGGATGCCGGAATACACCATGTTCGGCACACTGGAGACCCGCTATTCGGAGGACGGACAGTGAGATCGTTTATGGAAGCGCACGGGATGTTCCCCAGGGCGGGCGGCATGGTACTGTGCGCCGTTTCCGGCGGCAAGGACTCCATGTGTCTGTTGCACCGAATGAAACAGCTGGGGGAGGAGAACAACTTCCGCGTGGCCGCCGCTCACTTCAATCATCAGCTGCGGGGGGAGCGCGCCGACCGTGACGAGGCCTTCGTCCGGGACTGGTGCGAAAAAGAAAAGATTCCCTTTTACGCGGGCCGGGGCGACGTCCGACGGGCGGCGCAGGCCAACGGCTGGACAGTGGAAGAAGCGGCCCGCCGCCTGCGATATGCTTTTTTAGAGGAAACGGCCGAAAAGATCGGGGCGGAGAAGATCGCCACCGCCCACCAGGCGGAGGATCAAACGGAGACGGTGCTGATGCATCTGGTGCGAGGCACGGGGCCGGAGGGCCTGCGGGGCATTCCGGCGGTGCGGGGCAAGCTGATCCGCCCCCTGCTCCAGACCAGTCGCCGGGAGATCGAGGCTTATCTGGAGGAAAACGGGATCCCTCATGTGGAGGACGAGACCAATCAGGACACGACTCTGACCCGCAACCGCATCCGCCATCTGGTCCTGCCGCAGCTGGAGGACATCAATCCGGCGCTGGGCGAAGCGGTGGAGCGGACGACCGCCATTTTGCGGCAGGAAAACGACCTGCTAAACGGCATGGCGGAGGCGTATCTCTCCCAGGGAGGGGCGCTGGACTGCGGCGTGCTGCTTTCGGCGCACCCGGCGCTGCAACCCCGAGTGCTGCGTCTTTGGATCGACCGCCTGCCGGTAGGGAAAAAGGATTTTACCGCCCGGCATATAGACCAGCTGCTGGCGCTGGCCCGGGAAGGAAAAAACGGAAGCGGCCTGGATCTGCCTCAGGGGGTGCGGGCCGTGCGGGACGGAGAGCGTCTGCTGCTGGAGCGGCGGGCACCGGAACCGCCGCCGGAAACGCCGCTGCTGCCGGGAAATAACCGTTGGGGGAAGTACACAATTTCCCGCTTTAAAACAGCCGCAAATTTTTGCGAAAAAAAAGATACAATTTCACTGAATTGTGGTAAGATGAATCCATATATCACTGTCCGCGCATGGCAGAGCGCCGACCGCCTGCTTTTGCCGTGGGCCAGAGGCAGCAGAAGCCTCAAGCGCCTGTTCGCGGACGCGGGGATCAAGGCCGGGGAAAGAGACGGCATTCCCGTGATCTGCGTGGACGGACGGGCAGCGGCGGTGTTCGGCATCGGCGCGGATCGGGCGTTTACCCAGCCGGGTGAGGAGTGGACGACTCTCACCATGAAAGATAAAAAGGAGAATAAAGATGGCAAAGAGCGAGATGAATCAGGACATTCTGCGGGTTCTTCTGACGGAAGAGCAGCTGCAAGCGCGCATCAATGAAATGGGAGAAGAACTGTTCGAGCGTTTTCAGGGTAAGAATCCGCTGTTTGTGGGTGTGCTGAACGGCTGCTTCGTGTTTATGGCCGATCTGGTGCGCGCCGCTCAGATCAAGAGTGAACTGGAGTTTATCGGCGTCTCCTCCTATAAAAACGCGACCAAGAGCTCCGGCGTGGTGCAGATCACCCGCGACTTGCAGCGTGATATCACCGGCCGCGACATCATCGTGGTGGAGGACATTCTGGACTCCGGCAACACGCTGGCGTTTTTGAAGAATTATTTCGTGGCCAAGGGCGCGGCCAGCATCACCATTGTGACGCTGCTGGATAAGCCGTCCCGCCGGGAAAAGGCCATTACCCCCGACCTGTACGGTTTTGTGGTGCCGGATGAGTTTGTGGTGGGCTTTGGCTTGGATTATTGCCAGCAGTACCGCAATATGCCCTATATCGGTGTGCTGAAGCCTGAGGTATACAGCAAGTAACGATCGTTCCGGATGAGAGGCGACGCATATCGCCTCTTATCTTGTCTTTTTGAAAGGATGCAAGGCGTGGATTATAACGAGGAAAACAAATCTCTGCCGGAAGAACCCGGCCTGCCACAGGAAGCGGACATGAAGCCGCAGACAGTTGGAAAGCGCCTGGAAAAGAAAGAGAAGGCCACCTGGAAGAGCGTCTGGAAGGAATACGGCTATCTGGTCATCACAGTGGCGGTGGTGGTGATCCTGTTTCGAGTGATCTTTCAGCTGGCCTATGTGCCGTCCGGCTCTATGGAGACCACCATTCCCACCCATTCGGCGCTGATCTCCTGGCGTCTGCCCTATGTATGGGGAAATCCTACGCCTGAACGGGCCAACATTGTGACCTTCTGGAGCGATGAGCTCCATGAGATCCTGGTCAAGCGTGTGATCGGTCTGCCCGGGGAAACTGTGTCCTTTTCTGGCGGATACGTCTATATCGACGGCGAAAAGCTGGAAGAGCCTTACCTGCCGGCACAGGGACAGACCCGCAGCGACAAATCGTTTACCGTGCCGGAGGGCTGCATCTTTGTGATGGGCGACAACCGCGAAAGCTCCTATGACAGCCGCTTTCTGGCGGAGCCCTATATTTCAGTGAAAAAAATCGAGGCCCGCGCTCTTGTGAACATTGCCGTGCGGAAAAGCTGTTCCTGGCGCGGCATCCACATCATTGCCTGATAAGGGCGCGGACCATCCATAAAAAGGGAGGCAAACAGTTGGAAAAAAAGAGACGGATCGGTGTAAGCGGCTATTTGATCATCCTGTTGCTGATCGCCTGTGTTTACTATCTGATCTCCGGCATTCGCAACGGCTCCAGCATTTCATACAGCGAGATGCGGCAGCTGTTTGAGCAGGAGAAGGTGGAGTCGTTTACCATTGACAATACCCGATTGACCATGACGCTCAAAGACGAGAGCGGCAGCGGGAAAACGGCCACCTGCAATCTGTATAGCTTTGATCTCTTTTATGCGGATATGAACGATCTGGTACAGCAGCAGTATGCCGACGGTGTTATCACCAAATACGACTATCACGCCGATCACTCCACCAGCTGGCTGCAGATCATGCTGCCGTATGTGGTGGCGGTACTGGGGTTTATCCTGCTGCTGAACATGATGGCCCGGATGAACGGCGGCGGCAGCATAGGGCCGGACAAAATGGCCCAGTTTGGCGAGGCGCGGGTGCAGACGCCGGAAAACAAGGAGAAAAAAGTCTCCTTTCGGGACGTGGCCGGCGCCGACGAAGAAAAAGAAGAATTGCAGGAAATTGTGGCTTTTCTCAAAGATCCCCAGAAGTATCTGGATCTGGGCGCACACATTCCCAAGGGCGTGCTTCTGGTGGGCCCTCCGGGCACCGGCAAAACACTGCTGGCCAAAGCGGTAGCCGGGGAGGCCGGGGTGCAGTTTTTGTCCATTTCCGGCTCCGACTTTGTGGAGATGTATGTGGGCGTGGGCGCCTCCCGTGTCCGTGACCTGTTTACCCAGGCCAAGAAAAGCGCGCCTGCCATCGTGTTTATCGATGAGATCGACGCCGTGGGCCGCCAGCGCGGCACCGGCCTTGGCGGCGGCCACGACGAGCGCGAGCAGACGCTTAACCAGCTCCTGGTGGAGATGGACGGCTTTGGCAGCAACGAAGGCGTGGTGGTGCTGGCCGCCACCAACCGGGCGGATATTCTGGACCCGGCACTGCTGCGTCCGGGACGGTTTGACCGCCAGGTCTTTGTGGGCCTGCCGGACATCAAGGGCCGTCGGGCGATCCTGGAGGTACACGCCAAGAACAAACCCCTGGCCGACGACGTGAATCTGGAGGAGATCGCCAAGGGAACGCCCGGTTTTACCGGCGCCGATCTGGAAAATCTTCTCAACGAGGCGGCGCTGATGGCCGGACGGAGAGACCAAAAGGTCATCTCCATGCCGTTGCTGCAGGAGTCCATTATCAAAGTCATTGCGGGCCCGGAGAAGAAGAGCCGCGTGATCCCGGCGGCCGAGCGCAAACTCACCGCCTACCACGAGGCGGGGCACGCCATCGTCATGCACGAGCTGCCCTCCCACGACCCGGTACACCAGATCACCATTGTGCCCCGCGGACAGGCGGGCGGCATGACCATCTCTTTGCCGGACGAGGATCGTTCTTACCTCTCCAAGAAGTATATGGAAGAGCAGATCGTTTCGCTTTTGGGCGGCCGCGCGGCGGAAAAGCTGGTGCTGGGCGATATCTCCACCGGCGCCTCCAACGATATCCAGCGCGCCACCCAGATGGCCCGCCGGATGGTGGCCACTTACGGCATGAGCGACCGCATCGGCACGGTGGCCTTTGACGCCGGCCATGATGAGGTGTTTATCGGCCGGAGCATGGCCCAGACCCGTCCCTATTCCGAACAGATCGCGGCGCAGATCGACGAGGAGATCCAGCGGATCATCAACGAGTCTTATGCCCGCAGCGAGGAAATTTTGCAAAAACGCCAGCCGGAGCTGGTGACGGTGGCGGAATATCTGCTGGCCCATGAGACCATGACGGCGGAAAGTTTTGAAGAAGTATTTTCCCACGAAAACGCATAATAAAGAAGCAATAGCGCGGTCCCGCATTTGGTGGGACCGCGCTATTTTTGGGCCTGAAGACGACAATAAGTTTGTCTATTTTGACGAAACTTCTTGTCCACAGCAAGCGGACAAAAAACAGAAAAACGACAAAAAAGCCCTCAAAAAAGAAAATGGTGTATGTTTCTTATAAAGAAACATATTTTAAGGGACCCATCACAGAAGAGGATCAAAAACAAGTGACCGGATACAAAGGAAAAATGACAATTTATTGTAGTGAAGACCAAAATCCGCAAGTTTACCGAGAAGCTAAAATACAAAAATATTTTGGGATCTGTAAAAATTTGTTAACATATAGTCCATGACATAAAGACAAATGGCTACAAAAAGAGGGGCGCCAGTTGATTCCGTGGAGTGGGCGGAATGCAAAAAACTGGCAGATTTGCCCCTTGTAAATCAAAAAATGATTCGATAGAATGCAATTATCTCCATTCTCTTGCACAAATGGAGCGACAAATACCCAAAACAAGCAAACAAAATAGGAGGAAAAATCATGAAAAAGGTTCTGGCTCTGGCTCTGGCCCTGGTTTTGGCGCTGTCCCTGTTTGCCTGCGGCAGCAGCAGCGGCACACAAAGCGCAGGCGATGTGATCAAGATCGGCGTATTCGAGCCTACCACCGGTGAAAATGGGGCCGGCGGTATGCAGGAAGTGCTGGGCGCACGGTATGCCAACAAAGTGACGCCTACTGTTACTGTGGGCGGTAAGGAGTACAAGATTCAGCTGGTGGAAGTGGATAACCAGTCTGATAAGACCGCGGCCGTTACCGCTGCCCAGTCTCTGGTAAGCCAGGGCGTCGTGGCTGTGGTGGGTACATACGGTTCCGGCTGCGCCATTGCGGCGGGCCCCACGTTTGAAGCGGCCAAGGTTCCCGCGGTGGGCTGCTCCTGCACCAACCCCCAGGTGACGCTGAACAAGCCCTATTATTTCCGCGTCTGCTTCCTGGATCCCTATCAGGGTGAAGTTATGGCAAACTTTGCATACACCACCAAGGGCTGCAAGAACGCGGCCATCATTACCCAGAACGGCGATGACTACTCCACGGGCCTTGGCGGCTTCTTCAAGACTCCTTATGAGAAGCTGGGCGGCAAGGTGGTCTATGAGGGCACCTACAACACCAATGAAACCGACTTCAACGCCATCCTGACTTCCGCCAAAGCGGCAAATCCGGATGTGATGTTTATTCCTTCCTCTATCACCACGGCTGGCCTCATTGTCAAGCAGGCCCGTGCGCTGGGTATTACCTGCCCCATTATGGCCGGTGATACGTGGCAGAACGCTACCATTGCCCAGAACGCGGGCAAGGAAAACGCCAATGAGGTGTATTATTCCACGTTCTTCTCCGCCGACGACAAGGACGCCACCGCATTTGTGTCTGGCTTTACCGATTATCTGAAGAGCTCCAATGAAAATTTGAAGCTCAACGGCAACACGGATGTCATTGCTTCCATCTCCGCTTTGGGCTATGACTCGTATATGTCTATTGTGGAAGCCATTAAATCCCTTAACGGTGATGTGACCGGCGAAGCCATCAAGGACGCGCTGACAAAGCTGAACTACACCGGTGTGACCGGCGTGATCACTTTCGACCAGAACGGCGATGCCAAGAAGAACGTTGCCTTTATCGAATCCTTCGTGGACGGCAACATGAAGCTGGTGGGCTTCCAGTCTGCTGACGGCAAGTTCACTGCTGCCAAGTAAAACGGTATGACAGTGCCTGCGCATATACTGTAAAACAAAGCAAACCGGCGAGTGGCAACACACGCTCGCCGGTTTGCTTTATCCGTACTTTTCACATCCTTATGAAATGAGGGGAAAACCCATGGATGCATTTTTGCAAAACTGCCTCACCGGTCTGTCCATCGGCAGTATCTACGCGCTGATCGCCATCGGCTATACCATGGTCTATGGCATCCTGCGCCTGATTAACTTCGCCCACGGCGATATTTTTATGATGGCCGGTTATTTTATGATCATCTGTATGACGGATCTCCTGATCCCTTGGTACATCTCCATCATTCTGGTGGTGGCGGCCACGGTGGCTTTGGGCGTCTGCATTGAAAAGGTGGCCTACAAGCCCCTGCGTACCGCCCCCAGAATGTCCGTGATGATCTCGGCCATCGGCGTGTCCTATTTCTTGCAAAACTTCGCGACCTATCTCTTTTCCGCACAGCCCAAGTCCTATCCCGCCATCGGCTTTTTGAGTGAGTCCATTCAGATCGGCAATATTTCCACCACCCTCGTGACCTTTGTGACGCCGATCCTTACCATATTACTGGTCATTGCTCTGGTGGTGCTGGTCAAGAAAACGAAAATCGGCATGGCTATGCGCGCTGTTTCCCGGGATTTTGAGACGGCACAACTCATGGGCATTAAGATCAACAGCGTCATCAGTTTTACCTTTGTCATCGGCTGCGCGCTGGCCGGTATCGGCTCTATTTTGTACTTCATTCCCCGTTCCTCCGTCTACCCGCTGGCCGGCTCTCTGCCCGGTTTGAAGTGCTTTGTGGCGGCGGTGTTCGGCGGCATCGGGTCCATTCCCGGCGCTCTGGTGGGCGGCTTTTTAATTGGCCTGTCCGAAACCTTTATCAAGTCCAGCGCCTATTCCGAATTCAGCGACGCCTTTACGTTCATTATTTTGATCGTGGTGCTGCTCTGCCTTCCCACCGGCTTGTTCGGCGAGAAGATTAAGGAGAAGGTGTAAGCCATGCCGAGTAAGAAGACAAAAAGGATCTCCACCGCCGCGGCGCTGGTGATGCTGGCAGTGGTGATCGTCTGCGTGGGACAGTTCACCAAATCCACCTCCATGCTGCGTACCGTGTTTCAGCTGGGCGCCATTTACGCGCTTTTGGCGGTGTCCATGAACCTGTGCAACGGCTTCACGGGGCTTTTCTCCCTGGGCCAGGCGGGCTTCATGACGCTGGGCGCTTATACCTACGCCATCTTGACCATTCCCTCCGCCTCTCGCGCCGGCGTGTATTACCTGTACGGCGTGGCACCCTGGCTGGAAAAGCTGGAACTGCCCATTCCCGTGGCGCTGCTGGTGGCAGGATTGGTGGCGGCGCTGTTCGCTTTCCTGATCGGCTTGCCGGTGCTGCGGCTCAAGAGCGACTATCTGGCCATTGCCACACTGGGCTTTGCCGAGGTGGTGCGTATCATTACCGCTTCCTCGCCTTTGAACCGTGTCACCAATGGTTCCCTGGGACTGACCATGATCCCCGGCTTTAAGTCCTACTACGGTATCTTTGCAGTGGTCATCTTCTGCATCGCGGTGATCGTTTTGCTCATCAACAGCACCTACGGCCGGGCGTTTAAGGCCATTCGCGATGATGAGATCGCGGCGGAGGCTATGGGCATCAATCTGTCCAAACATAAGCAGATGTCCTTTGTCATCAGCTCCTTCTTTGCCGCCATCGGGGGTGCGCTGATGGCCATGTATATGGGCGCCATTTCCTCCACCACGTTTACCATTGCCGTGACCTACTTCATTTTGCTCATTGTGGTCATCGGCGGCATGGGCAGCGTGACAGGCAGCATTATTTCCGCATTGCTGGTCATTGCGTCCCGGGAATGGTGGCTGCGCTTTTTGGATCAGCCCATGTATATCGGTTCTTTCCATGTGCCACTGCTGAAAACCGGTTTTCGCATGGTGATCTTCTCCGTTATCCTTATGGTGGTGGTGCTGTTCTTCCGCAAGGGCATCATGGGCGAGAAAGAATTTAGCTGGGACGCCATCTACGGTTTCTTTAAGAAGCTGGGCTCCAAGAAGAAAACGGAGGTACACGCCAAATGAGTGAAAACGTACTGAAGGTGGAAAACGCCACCATGCAGTTCGGCGGCGTGGTGGCTGTTGACAATCTGAATCTGGAGGTCAACGAGGGGGAGATCGTCTCTCTCATCGGCCCCAACGGCGCGGGCAAGACCACGGCGTTCAACGTGATCACCGGCGTGTACGCGCCCAGCAACGGCCGCGTGTATTTTAACGGTGAGTGCATCGTGGAGAACTATCCCCACGGTAAGATGAAAAAACTTTACAAAGGTGAACATGCCGGGGAGTATACCCGGAGCATCGAGCCGACGCCCGACAAGATCACGCAGATGGGCATGGCCCGCACGTTCCAGAACATTCGTCTGTGGAAGTCCCAGACGGTGCTGGATAATGTCTTGATGGCCAAGCATATGCGCCGCACCAGCAATCTGTTTTCCGCCACTTTCCGCTTAAACAAGAAAGAGGAGCAGCGGCAGTATGACGAGGCCATGGAGCTGCTGCGGATGGTGGGTCTGGAGGATGTGAAGGACGACAGCGCCACCAGCCTGCCTTACGGTAAGCAGCGGCGGCTGGAGATCGCCCGTGCGCTGGCTACCGAGCCCAAGCTGCTGCTGCTGGATGAACCGGCGGCGGGCATGAATCCCCAGGAAACGCAGGAACTGACTCAGTTTATCGGGGAGATCCGAAAAAACTTTCATATGACGGTACTGCTGATCGAGCACCACATGGATCTGGTCATGGATATTTCCGACCGCATCTATGTGCTGGATTTCGGCAAGCTGATCGCCAGCGGCGTTCCCGCTGAAATCCAAAACAACGCGCGCGTCATCGACGCGTATCTGGGGGTGGCAGACGATGCTGAAAATTAAAGATCTGTATGTGTCCTACGGCGGCATTAAAGCCCTGCGCGGCATCGATGTGGAAGTCCCGGACGGCAAGATCGTCACCCTCATCGGCGCCAACGGCGCGGGAAAGTCCACCATGCTGCGGACGATCTCCGGTCTTGTAAAAGCGGAAAGCGGCTCCGTCACCTATAATGACAAGGAACTCATCGGCCTTGCGCCCAACAAGATCCTGGAGCAGGGTGTGGCGCTGGTGCCGGAAGGCCGGCGGGTGTTCCCCGACCTCACGGTACTGGAAAATCTCCGGATCGGCAGTTACCTTCGCAAGGACAGAGGGGAGATCGAAAAAGATATTCAGTGGGTCTACTCTCTGTTTCCTCGGCTGGAGGAGCGCAACTGGCAGCAGGCTGGCACACTCTCCGGCGGCGAGCAGCAGATGCTGGCCGTGGGCCGGGCCCTGATGAGCCGCCCCAAGGTCCTGATGATGGATGAACCGTCCCTGGGCCTTGCACCGCTGGTGGTGCAGGACATTTTCTCCATCATCCGTACCATCAACCAGCAGGGCGTGACCGTGCTGCTCATCGAGCAAAACGCCAATATGGCGCTGAAAACGGCGGATCTGGCCTATGTACTGGAAACAGGCCACATCACCAAGTACGGCACCGGTGCGGAGCTGCTGGCAGATGAGAGCATCAAGGAAGCCTACCTGGGCAAGAAAAAGGTACATTAAACAGGCAGCCCCGGCGTGCAGGGATCAAGCGAGAGCGAATGCCGTTTTGTACTGAGAAAAAAGCAAACAAAAAACAGCTCCGCCGATTGAGAAATCAAGCGGCGGAGCTGTTTTTTTTGTTTGAAAAAACGGGTTTGGGGTACCGAAAGAAATGGCAATTCTATGCGGTGTGGTCATAGCCGCAGCTCCGATCAGAACCGACAATCTTCATTGCCGTCCGCAAGGCGGAACTGAGCAAGAAGCTCCTTGAGCAGATTTGCCTGCCAGTGTCATAAGAGAAATATAAATGGTTACCCATAATTGCGGACTGAGTGTGTGGCTGCGGCAGGTGTTTTTTCGGATACCGCCACTTCTGCATGACGAAAGTACGAATCCTTTTGACAGCAATAAAGGATTTGAGCGGCGTGACAAGCTGTATCCCGCGAAATAAGACATATGAAGCGGATAGCCGCAGCCGTCCGCCTCATATGTCTTATGCTAGATGCATTTAAAAGCGCTGAGGTTCAGGCGCAAGTGGAATTTTACTGGGCCAGCGCGTCCGCCACGCCATCGAGCCAGGTGCCCTCGAAATTCTCGATAGCGCCCTCGTCGGTCAGCTTGGCAAGAGCGGGGTCAATGGGCATCTTGGCCAGCAGCTTCAGTCCGTAGCGGGTGGCGGCCTCCTCGGTCTTGCCCTCGCCAAAGAGATAGATCTTCCTGCCGCAGTCGGGACAGGCCACATAGCTCATGTTTTCCACCAGACCCACAATGGGAATGTTCATCATCTGAGCCATCTTCACGGCCTTTTCCACCACCATGGACACCAGTTCCTGGGGAGAGGCCACGATGATCAGGCCGTCCACCGGCAGCGTCTGAAACACGTTCAGCGCCACGTCGCCGGTTCCGGGAGGCATATCCACAAACATATAGTCCACGTCTTCCCACAGCACGTCTGTCCAGAACTGCTGCACCACGCCTCCGATGACGGGACCGCGCCAGATGACGGGGTCGGTCTCATGCTCCAGCAGGAGGTTCACGGACATCAGCTGGATACCGGTGCGGGTGGAAACGGGCAGTATAGCGTCCTGCGTGCCCTCGGCACGGGCGTGCACGCCAAATGCCTTGGGGATGGAGGGACCGGTGATATCGGCGTCCAGCACGGCGACGTTAAAGCCCTTGCGGCGCATGGTGACGGCCAACTGGCTGGTGACCATGGACTTGCCCACGCCGCCCTTGCCGGATACCACGCCGTAGACCTTGCCTACCCGGGCGCCCTCGTGCAGGGGCTTGATCTGAAAGGGACTTTCTGTGCGTTCGCTGCAGGATTCGCCGCAGCTGCTGCAATCATGGGTACATTCGCTCATTTTTTCTTCTCCTTTTATCTTCAAACGGTTTTAAAAATCCATTGATATATGGTTTGATTCGAATATAGCACGAAAAAAGGTGGTTGTCCAGCGACCGGTGCGCCTTTCAGCAGGTGGTGCAGTGGGCGGCGCCGCCCAAAAGGGCCGCCTCCCGCTTCTGGCAGGTGAAAAGGAGGATCTGCCGCCGGGCGGCTTCCTGCTGCAAATAGGAGAGCGCGGCGCCAAGGCGCCCATCGTCAAAACTGGTCAGCGCGTCGTCCAGGATCAGAGAAACCGCCTTTTCCCCCGGCAGCACCATATCGCAGATGGCCATGCGCACCGCGAAATACAGCTGGTCGGCAGCGCCCTGGCTCAAGAGCTGAATGTCCCGGGCGGCGGGGTCTGCTGCTGTTTCGGCGGCAATGGAAAAGTCGCGGCTGAGCAGTACTTTCTGATAGCGTCCGTCGGTAATGGCGGAAAAAATCGCGGCGGCTTTGGCGCCGATAGCGGGAGAAAAACGGCTTTGCAGTGCCAGATTGGCTCCCTCCAGCGCTTCCATGGCCACGGCGATGGCGTCGTATTCCGCCTGAAGCGCCGCCAGCTGCTCTTTCACGTCGGAAAGCTGGCTAGCCGCCTCGGAGGGGTCGCCCAAAAGACGCAGCTGCCCCGTCAGCGTGTCCAGCTGCCGCTGAAGTGCCAAAACGGCGCTTTCGGTCTCCTGCCTGCGGCGTTCCAGCTCCTGCCGGCTGATGGAAGGAGCGTCGGCAGGCGGCTGGGGCGTGGCCAGCGGCATCATCTCAAGGCGCAGATAGGCGTCTTTTGCCCGCTCCCGGGCGTTGGCTGCGGCGGCAAGGCGCTCTTTGGCATCGGCCACGGCGGCTTTGGCACCGTCAAGATCCCGGACCTGAGGCTGAAATATCCGGATCTGAGATAAAAGCGCCTGGGTGTCGGCGGCAAAAGAGGAGGAGAGACTGTCCGCGGCGGCCTGAGCCCGCAAAGCGTTCTGGGCTGCGCTCTCCGCCTGAAGGATCATCTGGGCGTAGTCCTCCTGCTGACGCTTTTGCTCCGCCTGAGCGGCCAGCCGTTTGTCCTCCTTTTTCCGGCGGGCGGCGTTAGCCAGAAACATACCGCCCAACGCCGCCGCAAAGGCGATGAGCCCAAAGTAGGGTCGGGAAAGAAAGAACCACCCCAGGACGCCCGCTGCCGCAGCGCACAAGACCGCGCAAAGCACAGAGGAAAGAGACACAAGACGGCGGGGAGGATCCCCGGCGGCCGACTGAAGTTGGGACAGCGTCTGAGGGTACAGAGGGCTTGCCTGCCTGGCGCGCTCCGTCTGCTGTGCCTGCTGCGTTTGTTGCCGGGCGTCTTCCTGGGCTGTCTTTACCCGTGACTGAACGCTTTGCAGCGCTTGCAGCTGGCCTTCGTATTGCTCTAAAAAAGAGGAGGGAGGGATCTGCTCTTGCTGCAAGGCCCGGTAAATGGCGTCGGCTTCCTCCTGCAGGCGGGCAGCTTCCTGCTGCGCCGCATCGCGGGCCTGCGCGGCGGCAAAGGCGTCCGCCTGCTCCCACTGACGCAGCTGCGCGGCAATGGACCGCTGATTTTTCCGCTCCTCATCCAGACGTTTTTCCAACGCCTTGGCCTGCTCCGAGAGCTCCCGCAGCGCCGCAAGGTCATGTTCTAGCGTCTCCACCCGGCTTTCCAGCAGGGGGATCTGCCCGGTTTTGTTGTGCCTGCGCCGGTTGAGCTGCTTCTTCAGGCGATCGTATGCCTCGCTGAAGGAAACGTCCTCCTCACCGGCGCTGATGAGGGAGGTAATGCGCCGTTCCAGCTCCGGGTCCTGATCCACCGCCAGACCAGATTGGCGGATAAAGGCGCTGCGCTCAAAAACCTCACGGGGCACGCCCAGCAGTGTTTCCCCCAGATTTTGCCCGGTAATGCCGGGTACAGCCGTGGCGGTATTTTGATAGGTGCAGGAAAACGCCCCCATGGGGGAGGCGGCCCGCTGTGTGTCCCGCAGAACGGTGTAGGCCTCGCCCTCGGAGAGAAGATCCATCCGCCCCCGCATGGGGGCGCCGTCCCAGGGAGCAAAACGGTTCTTGTCCGCCAGCGCTCCCCGGCTTTTTGTGGAGAGACCATAGAGCATCGTGCGGATAAACGCGGCCCATGTGGATTTGCCAGATTCGTTGGGCGCGTAAATAACATTCAACCCCGGTTGCAGGGTCAGCGTCTTTTGATTCAGCTTGCCGAATGAGGCAGTCATGGATTGTATCTCCAAGTGCGGCACCTCCTGTGGTATAGGTATACTATATTATATCATGAAGAGCGTGGCTTGTCTTGGAAAGGAAATGAAAATAAATTGAATTTTCTTAAAAAAGGGGATTGACATTTACCCGGGGATTTGGTATCCTACGTTAGCTGTCTCCGAGAGATAAAAACAAGACCGAAATCTTCTCGAAAAGAATGAAAAAAAGTCTTGACAAACATTGGGGAAAGCAGTAAAATAAATTCGTTCCGCTGATGGGACGTGTACCTTGTAAATTAAACAATGAACGAACTAAAAGCACCAGACGAGAGCGCAAGAAATTGTGCTTAAAGACTTGGGACACCGGGGTTTTAGTCAATTACTCGGGGTCTT
>Ga0183100_1000803_pt1 | contig 19877 bp, 18 predicted proteins | sample Biomet2_FD_127789 | JGI IMG/M metagenome (GOLD analysis project Ga0183100, IMG submission 127789) | Microbial communities from bioreactor (seeded with anoxic lake sediment) at LBNL, California, USA - Biofuel metagenome 2 | ecosystem: Engineered > Bioreactor > Anaerobic > Unclassified ...
ACCATGACAAATCCTGCTATGTCACAAACGGTAACGTCAAAGAAAGCTGACACTATCGTATACATAACGGCAAAAGGAAAAAAATATCACTTGCCGAGTTGCCGGTTCATAAAAAATCGAAAAGACGTAAAGAAATTAACGGTGCAAGAAGCAGAAGATAAAGGGTACAAACCATGCGAAATATGTCACCCTGATATTCAAAAATAAGCAGCAAACATAAAAAAGTCGACTTATATAAGTCGACTTTTTTATGCGAATTATTCAGTTGTGTTCTCTTTCTTAATTACTCTTTTTTTAATAAAGACGATGGCAATGATGATGCAGAGAATGCCTAAAATGACAACAGCAATTTTGGAATACACACCCATATAGCCAGCAATCTTTTGATACGATTTACCTGCAAGAGAACCAAGAAATACGAGGACGATATTCCAGATCGCTGTTCCTACTGATGTCAGCAAAAGAAAAGCACCCATATTCATTTTCGCCATACCAGCGGGAATAGAAATGAGACTGCGAATAAGTGGAATAAATCGACAGAAAAACACGGTGATATTCCCTTTTCTATCGAACCAGCCTTTTGCTTTTGCAACGTCTTCGGATTTCAAATGTAAAATCCGTCCTAATCGACCGTTTAGCCAAATCTCCAATCGCTCGGCACTCAGTAATCTGCCAACTCCATACAAAATGAGCGCTCCTGACACTGAACCAATGGTAGCAAACAAGGCAACTAACCATATATTCATATCGTGGGAATATGTCGTCATATACCCACCAAATGTTAAAATAACCTCCGACGGAATGGGCGGGAAAATGTTTTCTATCGCAATCAATAGGCTAATTGCCCAATAACCATATTGATTCATTATCTGTATAATCCACTGTTCCATAATAACAACCTTTCTTGCTACATTTACTTTATCCTATGTTAAATTAAAATCATGACGCCTATCAAGGAATCACTATAAAAATCTGGATATTCTATCCTTTTCAAATACATCTACTCTATCATATACTATCCCGTAAAAATCTGTCAATGCTTTTTTCCTTAATTTTTTCTTTCTTTTTTCCCTGTACAGCAAAAAGAGAAATTATTTGGATAAAATCGCGCATTTTTATAGAAAATTAATGATTGCAAGTTTAGCAATGGTTAATAGGGAAAAGAAAAGGTCGCCGGTAATTTCCGGCGACCTTTTCTATTTCCATTCAATTATCTATATCATCATCCATGAGATCGTTTTTACGCCTATCAATTTTTTCCATTTCGCAGTTTTTGTTATATTCTTCGTCTTCCCCAGCTTCATCGATTTCATTGTATTCTTCGCATTCTGTGCAATCTATATATTCGTCACATTCTTCGGATTCTTTATACTCACATTCCAGATTTTCTTCCACTACTTCTACATCTTCGATGTATGTCTCGCGATTCTCAAACTGCCTCATAGGTTTTTTGCGATACCGAACAGTTGGTTTTGATTTGCTTTCAGGGCGGATGACCATTTCGCGGATTTTGACGTTATTAATCCAAACCTTGATGATATAATGCTTGGAAGCTTCAAGCGGTCCAAATACAAATTGACCACACTCATCGGTAAAGGCACAGGCAATCGATTTGGGTTTTTGTTCGTTGGGCGCTGAAGATTCATATAACTTGACAATAGCATCGACTACTACGTTATTTTTGCGATCTATCACGATGCCTTCGATGATGCTTCTCTTCTCTTCAGGCATTTTTATAACGGTTTCAATCTGCTCATTCTCACCAGGAGTGAAACAGAAGTTCACGGATCTAAGTCCCATACATATCCTCCTTTTGAAACTTACTACTAACATTCTATTAAACAGATCTTTCGAATATGCTGTAAGAATCCGTAAGTGAAAAGAGTGAAATCCTAAGAAATTTGTTAACTTAACTGGGAAAGACGGTCGATTCAATCAAATGCACCATCTTATTCGTCACACTATCCCAGCTATATTTACTTTTTTTCCCGAGAAATGGCTTTTGGAGATCATTCCTCGTTTCTTTCTCTCTCATAATATTGCCTATTACATTTTTTAGTAGATTGACATCTAACGTGTCGAGTAAAAAGGCATGAGGAATATCAACCCCCGAAAAAGAGGAATTTCGCAAAGAAACTACTGGACAATTACAGGCAGATGCTTCAACCGAAGTATGTGGAAATCCCTCATAACTAGACAGGTTCACGAAACAGCGCGCGCCATTGTAGAAATATGGCATATCCGTATAATCAACTTTTCCCGTAAAAATAACACGGTTTCCTATACCAAGCTTTTCTGCTAGATTCTTTAAAGTTAAATAGTGCTCTTCCCTTTTTGCATCAATGCTTCCTACGATGACTAACTGCATGTCATCCATGTCTTTTAATAAAAAATCGAAAACATGGATGAGGACTTCTAAGTTTTTTCGTGGGTGAATACTTCCTGCATAAAGAATAAAATTTTCCCCGATACTGTAACGGTTTTTGAGGGATACAGTCGCAAAGTCCCGATTCAGAGGTTTAAACATGGGAGAGATGCCGGGATATATCACCTCTATTTTTGTATCAGGCACATTATAGTAAGCCATTAATTCATGTTTAATAAAGTGAGATACCGCAATGATTTTATCGCTTTTTTGTATAGCGTTGGGAAATAGAGCCATGAATTTTTGGTAATACTTATCATCTACCAAATCCTTTTGGCTTACCGGCAGAAGATCATGAACCGTCATTATCGTGTGGCAGACCTTGTTTTGAGGGATGCTTAGTCCGTTATTGGGTGAAAAATAGACATCTGTCTTGCTGTTTTTCAAATAGTCTTCCAGATTTTTATAATCATTTTCTTTCCTGTTGATTTTCAAATCTTGATAGATAAGATTTTTATGTTTTTCCCATTCTGGGATCCGAAATTCGCTATCCCAAATCAGGTCGTATTGGGGCTGAGGGTAAATTTCTAATAGTTTGCTCAAAAGCCCGTATGTATAGGAATAACAGCCTGTCCCCGATAACTTGCTTACACCCAAACCGTCTACACATATTTTCATGTTATCACCTCATAAATATTCGGCATCTAGGTCAATTGGCGACGCGTTCGCATCATCTTTTTCTATTTGCCGCTCATTCGTATCATTGTATGTCAGTAAACCATCGAAATAATTCTCTTCTATCTGCTCTGTTGTCGCAGGTAGAAGATTTCTTTGCTCGAGCATGTGTTTTGGCATGGTAACATTTGAAATGTTTACAGTGGATTGGGTACTGTCCATCATACCAGTGCTTTCCCCTTGCGCCATGACATTCACCAAATAGAGGATGTGGCTGTATATCTTTCGGCTATCTAACATATCAAAATACGCGTCCAGGACATAGATATTGATGCTGTCTAGTTTGATATGTTGTGGCAGTTCCACATAGCAATTGTACGGAAGATTCATGTCCAAAAAATTTGCTTTACTGGAATCGCCGTTTTGTGTATATACTATTTTCAGCTTTTTGATGCCATCCAAGACCACGGTATAGCCCGTAGGTGTCTTGATTCTACGGGAATTATTAATCTCGACCTTAATCATGATTTGAAAAATGTTTTTGACCTCAGGCTGAGTATTCGGAATGAAAATCGTATCATTTTCCGAATACTCGATAATTTGTCCATTTATATTGGCGGGCAGACTATTCTCGTCCGCAAGTCCCGCAACATTTATAAAATTTCTTACAATTTCCATAACAATTCCCCTCTCACTAATTTATATGACGGCCTGTACTTTTTTAGAATGCAAACTTATCACATTAAAATTTTTAATAAATAGGGAATTTTGTGTCTTTTTTGTTAGGTGAAATTTTGTTGGTAACATTTACATGGTTAGAAATTTGAAATAATCACGATATATAAAGAGCATTACATTTTCATCATCATAATATAAGCTTATGTTTTAGAAAAACTCCCTTTTTTCTACATACAATAAACCCTCGGCAATCTGCCGAGGGTTTATTGTATGTAAAGTTATCCCTTGCAAAAGTTGTCTGGAGACTTCCCTTATGGCTTTTTTCATACAAAAATCGTAGCAACCGCCGAATATAATAACCTAAAGCAGAGTAAACAAAATAAAAAAGAGCAAAGAGAAAAACCGCTTCAAATCCATGCTACTGCAAGGTTTTGAAGCGGTTTTTCTTGGTGGAGATGAACAGGATCGAACTGTCTACCTCTTGAATGCCATTCAAGCGCTCTCCCAGGTGAGCTACACCCCCATGATATGAAAGTAATTTAAGGTTATTCTACACGAAATTTTGCATCTTGTCAATTCCCATTTTTTCATGGCAAAGCAGAAAACAAACAACCTCCCGGATAGTCGACATCCGAGAGGTTGTTTGTTTTGAAGTTTATGTTAATATTGTTGATGACTTATTGATGGATTATCAATCATAATCAAGAGTGCTTCTCGAAAGTTTCTTTGCTGCGTCAACTTTGTAGTAACCGTCAGCATCTGCTTTATCTGAAAAACCAAACGATGCCCTCAATATTTCCTTATAAGCCCAATGGCTGGAATCAATATCTGGATAAGGAGACTTTTGATCATCTACATAATAACGATCATTTCTGCCAAGCAATGTATTAACCATACATACGTATTCCGCTCTCGTCAATACAGAATTAGGATGCATCGTTCCATCAGGGTATCCACTTAATACATTCACTTCGGCTAACGACATAATATAATCATAATACTGATTACTTGCCGTTGTGTCCGTGAAAGAATTGCTATATGACCCGTTGGGTTTGATTCCCATAGCGATACACATAATTTTTGCCATTTCGCCTCTGGTTATCTTCTCATCCGGGTATATCATACCATCTTTGCCGCTAATTGCGCCAATCGAAGTCATATATTCTAGTGCACAATATGCCCAGCTAGAATCGGGTACATCCGAATAGGTGGGAGTGGATGGACGAGTAAAACCTGTCGTTGCTCCCGACTGTTTCAATATTCGGTAAAGAATTGTTGAAACTTCGGCACGCGTTAAGGATTCATCAGCAGCCGCTAGACTATCGCTATATCCATACAAGTACGCATATGAAAAATCAATTTTTGGAATGGTGATAGGTTTCACGGTTTTTGTGTCGAGATTGACAACCTTCACATAAGAAAATGCTGCATCAATGTTCTGCCACGAGCGCAAACCGACATAGCCGGAAGTGAAAGTGCTGTCTGTAAATCGTAAGACTTCGACACCATCGACGGTAATCACATGCTCATTGTCTTTTACGTGAATGACAATTCGGTGTTTTGCATTTAAATCGAAAGCATCACCCATGACGCTTTTCATTGGTACTGACTTAAGTGCGGTCATATTCTCGGTTCCGTTCGTAAATTTGCGAACCAAAAAGCTGTTACTGGCACTCTTATCAAATTGGAATACGTATCCCGATAAATTCTGTAGTTTCGTCGCATGATAGATGATACCATATCCACCACCAGTACCAGTAGCGGTAGCATCTGCCGTAATCTCATAATTGGTGGCATCTGTATTATCTAAAATAACGCGATTTTCAGTGCCATTGTTTGGCTTTAATCCATTGCTCGCAATTTGCCAGTTGCCTTTTGTGGTTACGACGCCAGTTTTATCATCAAACTTGCTTTCATACATCACACCAGTGCTAGGATCGGTTGTTGTTGGTGGTGCGGATAATGTGTCGCTAATGGTCACTAAAACATTCGATGTAGCGGTACCGCCAAATCCATCAGTAACGGTAACGTTGAACGAATCAAGACCGCTAGCGCTAGCATTGGGTGTATACTTCCATGCGCCGGTCGTAGAATTAACGGATACAGTGCCTTGTATAGGGGTACTAGTAACCTGATAATATAAGTTATCATTATCGGCATCGGTTGCGACCGTAGTACCTGACACGGGCGTTTTTAGTTTGGTACTCACCGCTATGTCAGAAGCGACAGGCACATGATTTGCCGCCAAATTAAATGTAATTGTCGCCGTGTTTGAGAAATCCGTTCCATTGCTAGATGCCTGCCACTGGAGCGAAGCCGTATTTGCTGCACCATATGGAATGGAAAGGGTCAAAAGATTAAGAGCAGTAGCGGGAATCACATCGCCAACTTTGACAACCGTTCCATTATTCTTCAAAACGCCTGAAGTAGAAACGGGAAGCGAAATGATTTTTATGTCATTGAGACCACCAGTATAGTGACTGGTAAAATCGTTGCTAGTCAATTGACACGTTGAATTTTTTTTGGCAGTAATGGTACTGTCGGAAATAGTGGGAACAATTGTGGCTTTACCAAAATTGTTGATGGTAACGGTGCCATTATTACCGCCATTTGCAACATCAATCGCACCATCAACAGTAATTTGACCTTTGGGGATGTTACTGCCATCAAGCATAGCAGTGGCAACACCGTTTGCATCGGTGGTTACCGTTTCTGGTGAGGTAAACTTAGCGGCGGCTCCATATAATATTGAAAAAGTGACGGGAACACCGGCTACAACCGCCCCTTTATGATCTTTCACAACAGCCGTAATCTTACTGGTTGTAGCATCAGTAGAAGGATCAGCGGTCAACGTGATTTTCGGTGCTTCATAATAGTCATACTTGTTAACATCGATTGAAGTTGGTAAATAATCGTTGTTAAAATACCAAGACTTTACATATTCCTTCGAATAGCAAACGCCGGTTGCGCCTGTAAAGCCTGCATACACCTTATCAGAGGTGAGTGTGGTGGCATTGCCTAGGTCTACTTGTTGTGTGATGACAGCCTTATCTGGGCGAACGTTTGAATTGGCATTAATTCTTACGGTTAATGTTTTATTCATGCCATCATAGTCAATCCATGAATAATATGTCTTTTCAGAACCAACAGCGGGCGCTTTATTGCCATTACTAGTTCCGTTACCAAAATTATAAGTGCCTGCAGGAGTGCCTAAAATGGCCTCTATTTCAGATTCTTTAACTGTCGCTAATGGGTGCTCCGTGTAACCGTTAATATTAACAGCAATATGATTGGGATAGAGACCTGCATCGCCATTTAAGTTGGCATTGTCCCATGTGTCGAACTCGATACCAAGGCTGTTAATGATACCAGAATAACCCATGCCGCCACCTACTGCACCGGGATTGTTCGTATGGGTATTCAGAAGGAACGTGATTCCATCTGCTCCACTTGTGCCAGATTGTGGATTTGTCACCTTGAACGAAAACATGGTACTAAAGGAACGATCATTTGCAAGTGAAACATAGTTCCCATAATAAAAACTACCATTTTGCCATTGCTTATTATCGATGAGCCTAATGGCAGGCTGTGTACCTTCCGATTGAACAGATGCAGCGCCGTTAAGCTTTAAATCGGCAATGTTAGAAAAATCGTCATACTTACCTGTAATTTGTTTTGTTTCTTTGCTTTCCGCTTTCGCGGGCATGGGAAAACCTGCAACTGTAACGGTCATGATTGCAGCTACAATTATTGAGATGATTCGCGTTTTTGTATGTGCCATTTTAATACCCCCACTCATTTTAATTTATAAAAAGTCCCTAATACATAAAAAAACCGCCTTCCACAACGGTGGAATAGCGGCAACTGGCTGCCTTTTCTTACGAACGGATAAGAAGAAGGCCCTCTAGCTTTGCGTCATTGTCTCTCGACAACTTTGCTATTATTTTCTATTTATTATAGTATATTAAAAAAACTCCAGATTGTCAATAGAGGAAAAAGATGTAATTTTACAGGGTGAATATGATATGACTCTCGCCTATTTATATGCAAAAACTTATCTGGGCAGCACTTGATTTATGTTGTATTCACTCCCCAAGTCTAGTTTTAAGATTTTCTACAAGTTTGTTTTTTAGATTTTCTACGTATGTTTCTTGCATTTTCATTAATTTTTTCGCGAAAACACTGGATAAAATTTTAAAGAAAGGATTTTTAAGCAAAATATTTTCCGTAAAAACGGCTTTTGTTCCGCCGCCCTCTGTCTCGGTGAAATGTCCTGCAAAAAATCCGGTAAATATTTTATGTTCCATATCGAATTCATACGCACTATATGGAATTTTCTTGGTAATCGTAAATTTTGTTTTTTCGCCATTGGGCGCGTATTCTATGAAAGTCATGCCATCGTCCGATTCTTCGATGCGTTCAATGTCGCTACGCCACTTGCCATCTTTGTTGTTTGTCACAACATTCCAAACGGACCCGATATCCGACTTGAAAGTTGCTGTTATTTCTGATTTTATCAAGTTTACCCGCCACACTTTCTATCAAATTTAGCCCTTCCAGCGATAGTGCCCCACTATCGTTTTTCTTGTCAGTCTGTCCTCTTCCGTAGGACGTCCCGCATTGTGAAGAATATAGGGACGCCCCGTCTTGTTTCGCTTACTCGAAACCATCGCAATATGGCTGTCGACATAAATCACAATATCACCCGGTTGCCACGCTGCCACATCGGTCGTATCTAAAGTAAGCGAAATAGCGTTTCTACTGAAAAATATTTTAAGGTTTTTTACGCGACGAAAGTCGATATTGGGATCTGCCTTTTGAATCGTCGTATATGCTTTCGGATTTTTCGCAATATCTTGATCGACCATGTCTTTCAGTGAATATCCAGCAGCTTTGAAAGCCTTCCAAATGACATCGGTACATACGCCCACCCCATCGGGCGGATAGCCTCCCAAATAATAATCGCTTTTGTATTTAGGCCTGGAATCTATGTAGGCTCTTGCCCCGAGCATTATATCGGTATAATCATCAATGCTATCCTTATCACAATCAATGGTGCTTTTTATCGTTTTGATGTGCAATTCATCGGCTGTATAGGATTTCTGCAGAATTGGAATTGGAGCTGGAATTTGAATGGACTGATTGATAACTGGCCACCATTTAAGTGCGATTATTATGCCGGAAATCAGTACCAATAGCACAAATAGAAAGATAATTCTCTTTTTCATGGTTAGCTCTCCCTCTTCATCTTCTGGAACTCTATACTTTTAGAAAGAGTTTTTCTCACGGGGCAATTTTTTGCCGTTCTAATGACTAACTCCTTGGTTTGGCTATCCATATCTGCCACAATTTCTACATCGTAGAGGAAAATTGTCTTATCTTCTCGACTTCGGTCTAAATCCACCTTAACTTTTACATCCTGATAGTGTATATCCATTTTTTCTAAAACCATTCGAACCGTCATATTTAGACAGGAGGCGTATCCGGCACAAATTAAATCATGTGGTCTGAAATATTGACCTGAGCCGCCTTTATCTTTTGTTGCATCCGCATAGGTTTCAGCAAATTCATTTGAAACTGACGTATAGTAGTTTTCTTTCCCGCTCGTTGATATCACCATGCTTATCATTTCCTCCCGATCCAAATCGTTCCATTCATGTATACAATATACATCATTTTTCTAAGCGATTCAAGAGAAAGTACTATTTTTCCACCGTTACAATAAATCCGTCCACATTATTGCCGGAAATCGAAAAATGAGACGTTTTAGGAACCGGAATTTTCGTCTTGCCCATTGCCTTTTTAACGTAGTATATTTCATAGGAGGTGCCGTCAGAATCGGTGTATGGTAGCGGTGAATCAGAGCTGTAATTTTTCAAATAATCGATGTATTCTTCAAAGCAGAAACCTTTGCTTGCCACAATATTCGCGTGCGGTCTACCAACATATCGATAATGCCATGGTTCGTTTGCGACACCGGTTATATCTTCCTTATTGCCGCTGTACCTATGGATAAACCCATAATTGCCGCAATTTTCATTAATCCAGCTATATTTGCCAGTACCAGTGTAACTTTGATGATGTCCGCTATCTTTCAAAATGCCGATATCCATGGCTAAGCCTGTGTGATGCTCGCTGTAACCTGGACGCGCCGCCCATTTTAGGGCCTCGGTCTTCCCCATGGCTTTACTCTTTTTATCTAAAATCCTTTTCTGTTCCGCTATTGTGCGATACCCGCTGACGATAGCAATATTATCAATGCTTTCCGCCATTTCAAAATCATGCATCATGGTATTAAAATGAGAAATGACCGTCCCATCTAACAAAGTATCGCTGTCTGATACTTTATAGGAACCGTTTTTCTTAAGACTAACGTTGGCACAGATTGATTTTTGCGGGAATTGATAGGCAGCCTTACCATTTACTAAAATCAAGTTTCCTTTGCCGATATCCCCTTGCGATTTTACGACATAGCTTTGTTCGCTATTATTTTGAGTTTTGGTGGTGACGGGTTGGTCATTTTCTGCTATATAGGAAATGACACCGTCTTTTAAATAAAACAGACAAATAACTACAATCGAGATAATTAAAAGCGCGAATATCTTTCTACCAAAACTTCTTTTTTTTCTTGTTTGTGACACATCAAAAATCCCCTTTCCTTACATCTCATTATAGCATGGAAAAAGGTGGGAGGTTTTTAATAGTAACTTAAAGAAATATTAATTTTTCCTTATGATTCAAGCGGAAGTACAACCTTAAATGTGGTGATTTCATCTTGGCTTTCGGCCGTGATACTGCCGTTATGCAGTGTCACGATTTCTTTTGCAATGGCAAGACCCAATCCCGAACCACCTGTATTGGCCGAGCGAGAACTGTCTAACCTGTAGAATTTTTCAAAAATATCATCAAGCCGATGCGGCGGTATGGTTTCCCCTGTATTTTTAAATAGTACGATTGCCGTATCCTCTTCCGCAGTAGCCGTAATTTCAATGGTACTATTCGGGTAACTATAGGAGATGGCATTCTTTAGGATGTTGTTAAAAACCCTGGCGAGTTTATCTGGATCGGCATAGACCGTAAGGCTATGATCGGCGGTCACTATCGCCTTTTTGCCCTGTGGTGTCAGAATGGGGTAAAATTCATCTGCCATTTGCATGAGCATATAGGATAGATTGATGCTTCGCTTTTCTAGTCTGATGGTTTGTAGATTGAATTTTGTGATGTCGAAAAATTCATCGATAAGCTGTTCTAGCCGATTCGCTTTTTCCAATGTGATTTTTACGTATTTTGCCCTCTGCTCAGTTGGCAAATCCGGCGCTTCGTCGAGCAAGTTTAGATACCCAATCACCGAAGTGAGCGGTGTTTTAATATCGTGCGCTAAATAGACAACTAAGTCGTTTTTTCGCTGTTCACTCTCGTCCGCATCTTTTTTACGCTTTTCTAACGTGGATTTAACTGCGTTTAGCTTGGTTTCCATAAAATCTAGTTCTGGGCATAGGGAAATATTCGTATCCGTTTTTTCGGTAAGCTTGTCGCAGCCAGCACTGATTTCATCGAAATAGTGAGCGAACTGTGACATCGCCTGATAAAAGACGACGAGTAATAAGACAAAAAATCCGAATGACAACCAGAATGATTTTTGACTTCGCACCATATGCTGATATACGCTATGAGCGCTATCGTCATCAAAATGAAGAACATGTTTGCAAACGGAAATAAACCCGTCTGCAAAAGGGGCTTGCAAAATGCCGTCAATCAAAAGATACTGCATGAAAATACCGACTATTAATGCAATAAGCACAATGAGTAAAACGCGTAAGAATATTTTTCTCTTTAGCCTCGTAAACTCATTTTTCAATTTTATACCCCACCCCCCACACCGTTTTAATATAGTGAGGATGTTCCGCAGAATCGTTCATTTTTTCTCTTAAATGGCGAATGTGCACCATCACCGTATTATTGCTACTCGTGAAATACTTTTCGCCCCATACCTCATGGAACAGTTCTTCCGAGCTCACCACGCGCCCACAATTTTGACATAAACACCATAGAATCGAAAACTCGATAGGCGTTAGCGAAAGAGTCTTTTCATTCAAAATGCACTCATGTGTATCGAGGTTTAGCATTAATCCGGCAATTTCCAAGATGTTCTTCTCTTTCTCTGCCTCGCGTTTATCATATTTGGTAAATCTTCGTAATTGAGCTTTGACGCGAGCGACAAGTTCCAGTGGGCGAAAAGGTTTGGTGATGTAATCATCGGCACCTAATGTAAGTCCAGTGATAGCATCAATTTCGCGTTCTTTTGCGGTTAACATAATCACAGGGAAATTGTATTTCTCCCTGATTTTTTGGCAGATAGTAAACCCATCAATGTCGGGCAGCATGACGTCGAGTATCGCCAAATCGAGTTTTGTGGTGTCAATGCACGCTAGCGCGTCTTGCGCCTTATAAAATGTATGCACCAAAAAGCCTTCATTTTCTAAATAAACTTGTACTAAATCAGCAATTTCTGCTTCATCATCAAGGATTAATATGTTGGTATTCATGCGTTTCCCTCTTCTTTTCGTTAAATGGTAATATTCATTATACAACAAAATGAAATCTGTTGGTAGGTTTTGGAGAATAAAAAGTCTTAAGAATTACTTAATCATACAAAAATATATAAAAAAGTCCATTACCTAATGGACTTTTTTATTACTTATCGAAATTTTAAAGCGTTCCTATTACTTCTGATACGCCTTTGGTTTTTACTTTTCAACTTTAACCGTTCCCCCAAGCATGCTACACACCAGAACTAACGTTAGAATTTTTGTTAATACTTTCATAATGCTCCCCTATTTCGACTTATTCCCTATTATTTAAGAATATCATCTGTGGATATTTTGATCAAACTAACTCCCGACAGCCTATCACGAAATATATTTTACTTTCCCTATTGACAAAGGAACTACTATGCACTACAATATAGCTATACTACAATGCACAACAAGGTAGGTGGAAATATGTTTGACAAATCGCAATTAATGCGTGGAACGTTAGAAGGGTGTATTTTAAAGGTGATTTTCTCAGAAGTCACGTATGGCTATGAGATTATGGAAAAATTGAAGTCTTTCGGATTTTCGGATATCAGCGAAGGCACGATATATCCACTTCTCGTTCGATTAGAGAAAAAGGCGCTCATTTCGTCTGAATTTAGGCCCTCTCCATTGGGTCCTAACCGCAAATATTACTTTATCACGGGCGATGGTGAGGATATGCTCCATTTGTTTGAGGAGTATTGGAGTAGCCTTTCGCAGACCGTCAACAGAATTTTAAATTTGGGGGAAAATTAAATGGCTAATTTAGAAAAAACATTACGGAAAGAAAATAATTTATCAGAAAAGCAGCTAACAAAAGAAAATAATCTTATTTTAACAGACATGATTGTCTATCTTCATTCGTCCAATTTGTGTGAGTATGATATTGAGATTATTCGAAAAGAGCTGATCGGCATGGCACTTGAAGCGCAGCTGCGCGAAGAGGGTTTGAGTACTGTTGTCGGTGAGGACTATAAAGCATTCTGTGATGAACTCATCAAAAACGGCAGAAAAAAAACATCCTATGAAACGGTTTTAGAATTTTTATATGTTGTTGTTTTTGGGGGCGGCGCACTATTCTTCTATGAAATAATTAAGAATATAATTATGGTTGTTTCTAAAAAAGGGTTAACCAATTCTGTACTGGATTTACCTATTTCATGGGGATTTGTTGTTTCGTTCGTATGTGCGATACTGTTTGCTTATGGCATCTTTACGTTTGTCAGTAAAAATTCGTTTGAACTAACGGATTCAAAACTACATAAGTTTTTATTTATTGTTGGGTTTACCATAATTTTTGTTGGAATTGGATTTTCGCGATACTTTTTTGATCGTTTCATTCTTAGTACGATCAATATTTTAATTCCTATCGCCATTTGGATAGTTGGTTTCATTGTTGTAAAAATATTGAGTGATAAACATTTAAATGATTTAGCTAGAACACATTAATAGAGAGTCTGGGAACATAAAAAAGGACGGCTCAAAAGAGCCGTCCTTTTTATATCAATCTATATTAAAATTTAGAATCTGAGAATAGCTTATCAAGCTCCTCTACACTATGCACCGTGTACGTAGGATGGCTTTTTCTGATTTCCTCTAAGCTCCCGTATCCATACGTCACCGCAATACAATCGATGCCATTCTTTCGCGCGCCGATAATGTCGTATTTTCGGTCGCCGACCATGATAATATCTGCGGGGTCGGTAATGTGGTTTTTTTCCATGGCATAAGCTATGACCGCATCTTTATCGGTTCGGCTATTGTCTAGCGTACTGCCGCAGACATCGTAAAAGCAATCCAAAATCCCATAGCGCTCGATAATATCGCGCGAAAATTCGGTCGGTTTGCTGGTTGCGAGCACCAACTTTTTGCCAGAATCGTACAGATGTTTCATGAGTATATCGATGCCAGAATACATATAATTTTCAAAAATTCCTTTTTCTCTGAAATACTCACGATAATACTTTACTGCATTCTCGGCCTCTGCATCATCGAAATGATATGCCTTTTGGAGCGAACTGTATAACGGTGGTCCGATGAATCGACTATATTCATCCACGTTGTCGGTGGTAATGCCAAACTTGCGAAGTGCATAATCAATCGACCTTGTAATCCCCTCTTTTGGATCAGAAATGACACCATCTAAATCAAAAAACACATAATTTTTTTCCATATCTTTCCCCCTGCTTTTCTCATTATAAATAAAAGTATCCCCCAAAAATGGAGGACACTTTCATAAAACTTTTATTTGACAGTTTTTGCGTAACTTTCTAATTGATCCATGACAGCTGACACACTAGCTTTTTTAATCGTAAACGTCGTTTTGCCATCTACCGTGTAGCTGTATTCGCGGTCATTAATCGAAATGAAGTTGAGTGTCTTCGTCGTATTATTGGAAAGCGTGAGTTGCAAGGTGAAATCTGCCTGACCAGTTGGTTCAGCTCCTGCCCCATACACTCCCTCAAAATAGAATCCAACTAATGATTGATACATCAGCAGTGCATCTTTAGAATTAGCAGTTTTCCCATTAAATTTGAACGAAGGATTTTTGCCTTTATGCGTCACATCGAACGCATAGCTCTTGCCACGCGACTCGATATTAATTTTATCCACCACATCAATATTGGCTATGAATCCAACTTGGCTCACTAGGCGGAACGGATCGATGGTATCGACAAAAGAAAATGTATCTTTCGAGAATTTATAAATTTTAGGATAGTCATCAAGTTTGGCGTAGTAATACGAACCGTTTAGTGCACTGATGGAAAGTACTTTTGTAATGGCTTCTTTGGTTGTACTATCCGCATAAGTAATGGTAATTTTCGCCCAAGGATCCGTTAGCCCATATGCAGCATAATCGTTCGACTGGATTTCCGCGCTCGGATCGAAAGAAATGGCAGATAGTGACGTATAAATCATGCTCTGCAAATTCTCATCGTTTACATCGTATCCTGCATAGGGGGATTTTACCTGGAACTGTGAAATATGTGTCACATATTTATCGGTTTTGGTATCGCGCATCCCAATTTCAATGGTTGGCTTGTTCTGACGTTCCACTTTCAAGGCGCGAACGTCGGTAACAGGAATCTGGTAAGTTTGCGTCACTTCCAAATCCGTTATAGGAGACATGATAGCGGTTGAAACGTAGTCGTATATGGTGTAGACGGTATTGTCAAAATACGCAAATCGATTCCCGCTTGTCGGGCTTGCATCGCCCAAAATTAATTTCTTTTCAGTTCCATCTTTTAAGGTTACGGTGAGTTGATACTTAGAATCAGAAAGTCCATATTTGCTCAAATCTTTTGGGTTCTTTTCGACCAAAAGATTTGCCTCGATCTTGCGCAGTAGTTCACCATTTGATGATACTTTGTCCTGATCCAAGGGGAATGTATGACCACTTTTATTGGTAACTGACCACACCCCGGATTTGCTGCCAGGCGTATAGGTTATCACATCACCAGTCGATTGAACATCAATTTTCTTGACGTTGCCAAATTCCTGTACAATGAGGTTAATGTCTTTTGACTCGGTTGTTGTTTTGCTCGCATTGGTGCTTGTCTTTGGCTGAAGATTCTTTACCACAAAAAACGCTCCGATTAATACGGCAACGACGGCAACCATGATGATTAAATTTCGCCAAAGTTTCATTATAAATGTCTCCTTCTAAACCAAATAATGAATCCGGCTACTAACACCAAAATCGGGATAGCAATGGCCGTATACATTAAAATTCTCTTTTGACCGGCGTCTATTGTTACATAATCTGCAGATAGAGATTTTGCTGCAATCGTCAAATTTACCTTTTTATCTTGCATCCAGTTAGCCGCATTGATGGCAAAAGTCGCATCCGAATAACCGAATGATTCAACGGTGGTAATATTCTCATCGGATAACAGCAAATCACTACCTACGAGAAGGACACGACCAACCTTGTTTTTTGTATAATCCGGTTTGGAAGCTACAGCGGCAACTGTAAACGGACCATCGACATCGGTTTTAAGTTTGGTAGAAACATCCGTATTTTTACGGTAGTCTGCTCGAGCAAAGGAACTGTTGCTGGTCCTTAATAATTCGCTTGTCGTGAGACCTGATGTTTTATTGACTAGAATTTTAACACTGCGTGAACCGTATATGGGAGTTTTCAATCTGCTATCAATTAAACTTTGGGTAATATCGTGTGTCACATAATCTGGCAGAGATAATGAAGTACCGCCTACAGATGTATAATGGCTTTGATCAGTTTCAACCACATAATCGTCTTCAAAATCAAGACCCCATTCATTTAAGAAAGCGCGTAAGTTAGGATAGGTTCCCTCCAAAGCAGGAGGCATGAATACCAATAGCTGACCGCCATTTTGCATGAATTTATCAAGTTTTGTGATTTCGTCCAACGTATAGTCTTTCGTCGGTGCAAATAAGAAGAGCATCGTCGCGCTATCCGGTAAATTCTTGGATAAAAGATTGATATTCTCCACGGTATAGTTCTCATTTTTCATTTTTTCCGCAAAGGTTTTAAGAGCGCCTTCACCATTGCCGTTGGCAAAATAGGCCGTAAATTGATCATTGCTCGTGACATAGTCGATGGCCGATGTAATCTTTTGCTCTGCCTGCGACCCCGTCACATTCTGTGTAGTCTGACCGGTAGTCTGATCGGTACTATTTTGGAATACATATAAATCCGACGCCTGATAGGTTTTAAAACGTGTGCCCGATGCGACAATAACGGAACCGTTATCTAAGGTTTGCCCTGCGGCAACATATTTTTTACCAAAAGTGGGGTTCGTTTTCGGGTCGATAAATTTCACAGCTATCTTATTAGATGCTGTGCCATACCTCGAAATGGTTTCCACCAATTCGCTTTGTATAGAGGCTTTTGTACCAACCACGTAAATGACGATATTATCCTTTAAGCCTTTAACAAGGTCTCTGGTTTGATCTGAAAATTCGAATTTTGCGTCAGTTGTTAAATCCAATTTAATGGGGAATTTAGCAACCAAAACATTGACAACAATATTGAGAACGATGATAATTGCTAGAAAAACAACGATAGTTGCGGCAAAATTAGCACCGTATTTTACTTTTAAAGCATTAAATTTCTTCATTTTTATGTCCCCTCCCTTAACTAAATCTACGTTTTTGCAGTGTCATATTTGTCAAGAAGACAAATATCACCATGAAACTGATGTAATAAAGGATGGGCGATAAGCTTAGAACACCGATGCTAAAATCACTGAATTTATTCATCAGAGAAAAAGCCCCGACGATTTCAGATAAAACATTATTGGATATGATGGGTAGTAAACTGCTGGTTAATAAAACCGTACCGATAACAAAAGCATATGTCGCAATAGCGGCAATAACTTGGCTCTCGGTAAGTGATGACATGAACACACCAATGGCGATTACACTACCGCAGAACAGAGCGAATCCCACAAACATACTGATGGTTTCAGCGACAGGAACGGCCCCAAAAAACGAAAGGGAAATTGGGAACCATGCCATCAGAACGAGTCCAATTAAAAAGACCGCATATACTGCCAAAAATTTTCCCACAACAATGCTTAACGAGGAAACCGGCGCGGTATATAGAAGTTGGTCGGTCTTTTGCTTCATGTCTTCCGAAAAAATACGCATCGTTAATATAGGAAGAATGAACATCACGAGCGTTATCATCGTTTGAAAATAGGCGGACATGGAAGCCATAGAATACATTAAATTGATCGTAATATAGGTAATGGCACCGATTGCTAAAAACGCCGCCAAAAATATGTAACCCCATAGAGATGTAAAATAACTTTTAAATTCACGTTTAAATACAGCAAACATTACTCTTCAACCTCCCCATTAACGTCTGATTCATTCGTACCCTCTGAATCGATACCTATTTCTGGGACGGATTCATTGATATTGATTTTTTCATCTTCAGAAGTGGTGGGGCCATTATCAATACGCACATCGTCTTTGATGGCTTTCATGAAGATTTCTTCCAAAGTTGTATCCATAGGTTTAGACATTAAAAGTTTCAAATCACCTTTGACAATTTCATCAAATAGTGGATAGCGAATATCGGTACTCTCGTCCACCTCGATGATATAGTCGAACGTGCCAGCTTCTTTCGACCCAAGTTTTGTGAGCTTCTCGATGCCGGAAATTTTCCCAAGGACAAGACTAATCTTCGATTCATCACCAGCAATGCGCACCATAACTTTTCGGCTCTTGCTCAGATGCTGGGAAAGCTCCTCAGGGCTACCTTCTGCTACCAATACGCCTTTATTGATAATCAGTACGCGCTCACAAATCGCGCTGATTTCCGGCAGAATATGCGAACTTAAGATAATGGTACGGTTTTTGCCGAGACCTTTAATCACATTACGAATTTCAATGATTTGCTGCGGATCAAGTCCAACGGTTGGTTCGTCCAAAATGAGTACTTCCGGATCGCCGACTAAAGCCTGTGCCAGACCGACACGCTGCTTATACCCCTTGGACAGATTTTGAATTTTTCTTCCAATCACATCTTGAATTTTAACCAATGACGCAATTCTATTGACATGTATCTCACGATTTTCTTTGACTTTTTTTAAATCACAAACAAAATTTAAGTATTCACGAACGGTCATATCCATATAAAGAGGTGGCTGTTCTGGTAAATAACCAATGCGCTTTTTCACTTCATTGGGATTTTCCAAAACGTCATACCCGTCCACTTTTATGCTACCTTCATTTGCCGACAAATAACCGGTTATCATGTTCATTGTCGTCGATTTTCCGGCACCATTTGGTCCCAGAAAACCTAAAATTTCTCCTTTTTCAACCTTAAAACTAATGTTATCTACCGCTTTTTGATTGCCGTACTTTTTGGTAAGATTGATTACTTCTATCAAGTTTTTCCCCTCCAACTTTGTCAAACTTTCCTTATCGTATCATGAAGTTTTGAATAAAATTTAAACATTCTGTGAATTATCTGGCAAATTTACAGCAATTGACAATTCGACAAGTTGCTCTTTGTCTACGCCCGAAGGAGCATTTGCCATTAAATCCATCGCATTTTGGTTTTTAGGGAAAGCAATAACATCTTTGATATTATTGGTACCTGTTAGAATCATTGTTAAGCGGTCAAGTCCATAAGCCATTCCACCGTGAGGCGGTGTGCCATATTTAAAGGCATCGAGTAAAAACCCGAAACGCTCCTGCGCGGTTTCTTCAGAAAGACCAATTACTTCAAACATCTTCGCTTGGAGGTCAGAATCCGAGATACGGATGCTTCCGCCGCCTGCTTCATAGCCATTGATGACGATATCGTATGCTTTCGAGCGGACAGCACCTGGGTCAGTATCTAAAAGAGGAATATCTTCATCGAATGGTGCGGTGAACGGATGATGAACGGCATCAAATCGGTCTTCATCCTCGTTGTATGCGAGAAGTGGGAATTCCGTTACCCACAAAACATCGTATGTGTTTTCGTCAATTAACTCTAATTTCTTTGCTAAATGCAGACGAAGTGCGCCCAAAGAGTCAAACACTACTTGATTTTTATCGGCCACAAACAAAAACAAATCGCCTTTTGCAGCCCCCTTTAACTC
>Ga0183100_1000804_pt1 | contig 19828 bp, 15 predicted proteins | sample Biomet2_FD_127789 | JGI IMG/M metagenome (GOLD analysis project Ga0183100, IMG submission 127789) | Microbial communities from bioreactor (seeded with anoxic lake sediment) at LBNL, California, USA - Biofuel metagenome 2 | ecosystem: Engineered > Bioreactor > Anaerobic > Unclassified ...
ATCAAGAGAAAAGTAAGAGAATAAAGCTTGATCTTTTAGAGTTACTTTTCTTGCAAGAGAAAAGTAACAATCATCAAATTAGTCCTTCGATTTCTTCAGAAGATCATCATTCTCGATAGAATGATCGACCTTCTTCACCTTCTCCTTGAGCGAACCGAAAGAATAATTAACGGTAATACCAAAAGTTCGGTTAAACGAGCACGTCCGATCGCGATAAGTGAATGCCGCATACTCCTCGCGCTGACTTGTCTCCTTGTACGCACTCAGAAAATCCTGCGCACGAAAGGCTACCGTCAGCTTGTCGTGCATAAACGACTTACCCAGATAGCATCCGTAATAATAGAATACAGCCGAATGCCTTCCGAGCGAAATCTCCGGTCTGCCCACTCCGCCGGAACACACAAACTGCCAGCTACCGCTTAACTTCTGCTGCACAGTAAGGTCACTCCAACCCGAAAAGCCCCTGTTTTTCACGCCGGCCAGCGTCTCCATATAGGCCTTCTCGGGACAGATATCCAGATACGCCAGGGCGCCGTTGAACGACAGCAAAGTCTTTTCCCATGGCATATAACTAAAATAGAGAGAGACCTGTCCGCCGTCCATACGTTCCACGTTGCCGTAAGTCACGTTCAAAATATGATTCTTGTCGAGGAACTGATACTCACCAACCACGTCGCTGCCATGCGTGTAGAGCGACGACAGCTGTACATTTACCTTCGGCGTAAAATAGCTGTAACTGAGTGTCAGCCGGTGATACTTGGAAGTCGTCAGGTTTGGATTACCATAACTCATCGTCGATCCGTCGATAAGCACATAAGGATTCAGATACGAGATACCCGGGCGGCGCAGACGCATATTGTAAGCCAGTCGTAACTGCTGCCGCTCGTCGAGACGGTACAACAACGAGAGAGACGGAACCCAGTCGGTAGACTGATAATCAAAATCAGTACCATCACCTTTGCGATAAGTCACATCCTGCCACGTGTGTTCCATCCTGAGCCCGCTCTTAACACTCCATTTTCCGCCTGTGAAACCATATCCGCCATATGCAGCCATAATGTTCTGAACATGCCGGTACGACAGTTCGGGCTGGAATGTCGACAACATCCATTCTTCATTCTCCGTCTCCCGTTGTTCCGAAAGAGCGTCGCTCAGATTCTTTCTCCGGATATACTTCAGGCCGCCTTCCAAGCTGTGTTTCTCCGATAGCGGATCGACATAATCGAGCTGCAACGTATGCTCGTGCCCCTTCGCATGATCGAGCTGATGATTGAAAGCGCTCAGATACTGCAACGAAGGCGAATCACCCTGTTTATCGGTGATATTAAGATACTGATTCACATCGCCCGGCGAATAATCGTACTGATACGAGAGCGTCAGCATCTCCTCATTGTTGCGCCTGAAACGATGCTGATAATCGGCTTTCACCGAAGCGCTGCCCCAGTCTTCTTTCCGGCGGACAGACTGGTCATAAGAAAAGACTTTTTCGCCCGCAGCATCGCTCATATTATATAAAGTAGACGACGTCGTCTTATTCCTTCCGTCATCGATCGAGGCCGACACCGAAATAAGGTTGAGCGAATCCAGCTCATAACTGCTTTCCAGAGCGCCGTAATGGCCGGGTGTCTTCACGCGCATATCGTTTTTCGAGCTAAGCAGCGCTTCGTCTGACGAATTGAACTGCCTGCGTGTGCCCGATGTTTTGTAGCGCGTATCATAATGACTGTACGAATAATCGGCAGACAGAGCCAGCTTCCCGAACTTCATCGTCGTGTATCCGCCCAGCACCTGTACTTTATTCATCATAATTGCGTTCAGATTTGCCTTATATCCTTCGAAGTCGGAATTTTTAGTCACAATATTAAGTATTCCGCTCACACCCTCCGCATCGTAGCGCGCTCCCGGATCGGTGATCACTTCGATCTTTTTCACCGTCCCTGCAGGCATGCTCCGAAGCACTTCCTTCGGGTTGTTCGACAGCATGTTCGACGGTTTGCCGTTGATATAGATACGGAAGCTGCTGCTGCCGTTCACCTTCACGTTGTCGTCGCCGTCGACCGTCACCATCGGCACCTTGCGCAGCATCTGCAGTATCGTCGAAGTCCTGGCCTCCGGATCATCTTCCATACTGTAGGCAGTCTTCTCGGCCGTCACCTTCACCAGCGGTTTCTTTGCTACCACATGAATCTCCGGCAATGAGTCGAGCATCGACGGCTGCACGCTGACCGTGTCGGTCGCTGCAAAATCTTTCAGGGAATACGTTTTCTTCACTTGTCCGCTGACAGCAGACATACACATCAGCCCCGCAAGGAGCCATCCGCAAAACAATTTTTTCATCACGCTTTACTTTTTAAAAACAGTGGCAAAGGTAGAGCGTGCAGAAACGGGGTCAATAAACAAATAGCGTACATCTGTCTGACATCTCCCTGACATTTGTATGACAATCCGCTTTTCCGGTATAATCCGAAGAAACACGCCTTTTCAACAAAGGCAAAACCCACCTCTCTACAATAATTTATACTGTTACATCGTTTGTATATGCAAAAGCAAAACATCATGATCAATATACGTCGGGCAGCGCATCTGTCCATCTTCATTACATTCGCCCTGCTTCTGCTCTCACTGAGTGTAGGCTACCGCAATTATACACTTGTCGGGCAGGCAGTAGTCAGCGACCTCAATCAGGCGCTCCAACAAACGATCATCCGGAATCCGCAACTGCTGAGCCGCGATACGATACAAGCCTACACGCATCTGTTGAAAACGACAGGCAGCCCGTTAAGCATCGAGAGTTACAACCGTACCTTCGCCACATCACTCAGACATAAAGAAATCCGCGAAAAATCGAGACTGGTTGTACAGGTCAGGAACCGCTATGCCACAGCACGCATGCAGCCATACATCAATAAGGACGAAAGCAGCCATATCTTAAGTAGCGACACGGTTATATGGCTGTCGGCAGCAAATATCACGCCAAGCATGCCCGAAGCAAATCTGGGCATTTCCTTCCAGGGACGTACCGAATGTACGCCTCAGCTCATTCTTGCCATGATGGATAAACGAATACCCGCTCTTTTCTTCTTTCTTGCCGTCATCAGCGGATGCCTCTGTTTTTATCTGCGCAGTAGGAAGGAAGTCACAACCGACGCAGACACGCGTGTCTCCTTTGGCGATCTGTCGTTCTCGCCCGACGAAGCTTTCTTCTACAAAACCGATGGCGATAAACTGAAACTGACACCCCTGCAATACAACGTGATGGAGATGTTTTTCGCCTCGCCGAAACATATCCTGCAACGCGCTGATATCTGCCATGCGCTCTGGCCCGGAAAAGACAACGCCGACGAAACGCTCAACACGCTCATGCGCCGCCTCCGCCCATTGATAGAGGAAAACTCGAACCTAAAGATCACAACCGACCGCGGACGGGCCTACATTTTAGAAATAACAGGAAGCTGACATGCATTTTTCTCTTAAATTTAACTAACCGTTGATGTTCCGGCAAAGCATTATTGTATCTTTGTGTTCGTAAAACATGCAAAGATAATGCCCAGCAAAAAGAACATACATGTCACCTATCCGAAGTCCGAAAAAATATATATATCGGGAGGAATAAACAATATCAAAGTGGGAATGCGCCGGATTGAATTGTCCGATACCATCACTGTCGACGAAAACAATCAGCAGAAGAGTATAAAAATAAATAATCCTGTTGTTGTATACGACACCACCGGTCCCTATTCCGATCCCAAAATGACGAACAACATAACGACAGGCATCCCGCGCATCCGCGCAGAATGGTACGGGCGTCGCAAAGACCTGGCGCATCTGAAGAAATACTCTTCCGAATATATGCGCAATCAGGCCGATGCGACAACAAAAGACAACTTCCCGGTCCAGCATTTTCCGCAACGCGCCCGTGAAGGCAAAAATATCACCCAGATGTTCTACGCCAAGAAGCGCATCATCACACCCGAGATGGAATATGTTGCCATCCGCGAGAATCAGCAGATCGAAGCGCTCGGGCTCAAGTCGTTCATCACGCCCGAATTCATCCGCAAGGAAATAGCAGCCGGTCACGCCGTCATTCCGGCGAATATCAACCATCCGGAGACGGAGCCGATGATCATCGGGAAGAAATTTCTGGTCAAGGTGAATGCCGTCATCGATGATACGCCCAAAGGCATCAATAACACCATCGAGAAAGTCATCTGGGGATGCAAATGGGGATGCGATGCACTGACGGAACAGCTTACAAAAGGCGATATTCATAACATCCGCGAATGGATACTGCGCAACAGCCCGGTACCTGTTTCATCCATTCCCATCTACCAGGCGCTGGCGAAAGTGGACGGCAATATTGATGACCTCTCGTGGGAAATATACAAAGACACGCTGATTGAACAAGCCGAGCAGGGAACAGATATAATGGTCATCCATGCTGCAATGCTGACAAAACACATCGAACTGACGCATACAAGACTGACCAATATCGTGTCGAGCGCCAGCTCCATCATGCAACAATGGATGCAGCTTCATCATGCCGAGAACTTTCTCTTCACCCATTTCGCCGAGATCTGCGAGATCCTTAAGAACTACGATGTCACCCTTTGCCTCGGCGAAGGCCTGCGTCCCGGCTCCATCTACGATGCCAACGACGCCGCGCTGTTCTCCGAACTGCAGACAATGGGCAAGCTGACCTCTTTTGCATGGGACCAGTATGTGCAGGTGACCAACGAAGGATCCGGGCATGTTCCGATAAATAAGGCGCACGAATACGCCAAAGAGCAGCAGTACGCCTGCCACAATGCGCCCATCTGTTCGTTCGAGTTGCTCACGTGCGACGTTGCGCCCGGCTACGATCACATTGTATCAACCGTCGGCGCCGCACAGATCGGCTGGTATGGCACCGCGATGATCAATTCGGTCACGCCCAAGGAACATCTCACGCTGTCCGACAAAGAAGATATGCGCAACGGCATCATCGCTTCGAAGATTGCCGCGCATATAGCCGATGTAGCCAAAGAACATCCCGGAGCGCAAGTGCGCGATAATGCCCTGAGCAAAGCGCGTTTCGAAGAACGCTGGAACGACCAGTTCAACCTGTCGCTCGATCCGGAACGCGCCGAACAATATTACACAAACAAATAATCAACAAACATTATAAGTTATGGCAGACGATAAGAAAATCATTTTCTCAATGGTTGGTGTGAGTAAAGTATTCCCGCCCCAAAAGCAGGTGCTCAAGAACATCTACCTTTCATTCTTTTACGGAGCGAAGATCGGCATCATCGGTCTCAACGGCTCCGGCAAATCTACCTTGCTTAAGATCATTGCCGGCCTCGACAAGGAACACTCCGGCGACGTCGTCTTCTCCCCCGGATATTCCGTGGGCTATCTCGAACAGGATCCGAAGCTCGAAGCCGGCAAAACAGTCAAAGAGATCGTGCAGGAAGGCGTACAGGAAACCGTCGACATCCTCAAAGAATACGAGGAAGTCAACGAACGCTTCGGCGATCCCGAAGTGCTTGAGAACCCCGATAAGATGGACGCGCTCATCAACAGGCAGACCGAGCTGCAGGACAAGATCGACGCGCTCGACGCCTGGAACCTCGACACGCGTCTCGAACGCGCTATGGACGCACTGCGTTGTCCGCCCGAAAATCAGATTGTCGATACCCTTTCCGGTGGCGAATGCCGTCGCGTGGCTTTATGCCGTCTGCTGCTCAAACAGCCGGATGTGCTCCTTCTCGATGAGCCGACCAACCACCTGGATGCCGAGTCTATCGACTGGCTCGAACAGCATCTGCAGCAATACGCCGGCACCGTCATCTGCATCACGCACGACCGCTACTTCCTCGATCATGTAGCCGGCTGGATTCTTGAACTCGACCGCGGCGAAGGCATCCCCTGGAAAGGCAACTACTCATCATGGCTCGAACAGAAGACTTCGCGTATGGCGCAGGAAGAGAAACAGGTCAGCAAACGCCGCAAGACACTCGAACGCGAGCTCGAATGGATACGTATGGCGCCTAAAGCCCGCCAGGCTAAAGGCAAAGCGCGTCTGAACTCGTACGAGAAACTGCTCAACGAAGACCAGAAAGAACGCGAATCGCAACTCGAGATCTTCATTCCTAACGGTCCGCGTCTGGGTAATAAGGTGATTGAAGCCGTTCACGTAGCTAAAGCCTTTGGCGACAAGCTACTGTTCGACGATCTCAACTTCGTTCTCCCGCCCAACGGCATCGTCGGCGTCATCGGTCCGAACGGCGCCGGCAAAACAACGCTCTTCAAGATGATTATGGGACAGGAAAGCATCGACAAAGGTTCCTTCGAAGTGGGCGAAACGGTCCGGACAGGCTATGCCGATCAGACACATAAGAGTATCGATCCGGCAAAAAGCATCTACCAGGTGGTATCCGGCGGACTGGAATATATGCGCATGGGCGGACGCGAAATCAGCACGCGCGCCTATCTATCGAAGTTCAATTTCACCGGTTCCGATCAGGAGAAACTCTGCGGCGTGCTGTCGGGTGGCGAACGCAACCGTCTGCATCTGGCAATCACGCTCAAATCTGAAGCCAACGTGCTGTTGCTCGATGAGCCGACCAACGATATCGACGTCAACACTCTCCGCGCACTCGAAGAAGGTCTGGAGAACTTTGCCGGATGCGCCGTCGTCGTTTCACACGACCGCTGGTTCCTCGACCGCATCTGCACGCATATTCTCTCGTTCGAGGGCGATTCGAATGTTGTCTTCTATGAAGGGACCTACTCCGAATATGAAGAGTTCAAACGCAAGCAGCCGGGTTATGAAGAACCCAAACGCATGCATTACCGCAAACTGATCAAAGAATAATATAACTTTTATGCAGATGAAAACGAAACTTATCACAACGATCGTACTCGCCGCAGCTCTCGCAGGCTCCGGCAGCATGGCAAATGCGCAGAAGACAACGAAACTGTTCAACGGGAAGAACCTCTCCAACTGGAGCTTCGTCCTTCAGGACAACGGTGCGCCTGCCGAACAAGTGTTCACCGTCAAAAACGGACTGATTCACATCACCGGGAAGCCGACAGGCTACATGTACACCAAAGAGAAATACAGCAACTACAAGCTGCATGTCGAATGGCGCTGGCCTGACGGTGTCGAATCCAACAGCGGGATCTTTCTGCTGATCACCGAGGCGCTGAACCCATTTCCCAATGGCATCGAATGTCAGCTCCACGCAGGCGATGCAGGCGACTACATTGCCGAAGGCGGCTCCGTTCTTGCCGAATACAAGCTCGCACCGGGCGAAGCGCATCCGAAATTTATGGTGGTAAAGAAAGCCGGCGCATCCAGCGAGAATCCCGCCGGGCAATGGAATGAAGCGAATATATTCGTGCGCGGCGGCGTTATGACGACCTTCATCAACGGCGTCTATCAGAACGTCGGCGTCACCGAACAGACCGAAGGTCACATCGGTTTGCAGAGCGAAGGCAACCATATCGAATTCCGCAACGTCACCATCACCCCGTTCGACTGATCCGGGGTTGAAAAGATTTTACAGGCGGGTTGTCTATCCATTTATGGCGATCGGCAATCCGCTGCTCATATGAAGAAGAGCGATACGCCGACCACACTGATCACCGCGCCGGCAATCTCTTTCAAAGAAATCTTCTGTTTGTATATCCAATAGGAAGGAAGCAGAATCAGGATCGGCGTCAGAGCCATCAGCGTCGAAGCGATGCCTGTCTCGGTATAACGCACAGCCATCAGCGAGAACGACACGCCGAGAAACGGACCGAAGATCGTTCCTCCCGTAGCCGCCACCATCGCCTTGGCATCTTTTACCGAAGCGATCAGTTTCTGACCGTTCCGTAGCAACAGCATGATAATCAGAAACCCGGCGAGTCCGAAGATAACCCGGATCTCGGTCGACGCGAACGGCATCAATCCCACAGCCAAGGCATCACGGGTATCGACATGCTGAATATAATAGTTCATCCCCAGCTTACTGAACACCAGGCCGAATCCTTGTCCCATCCCCGCTCCGATACCCAGCAATATTCCTTTGAGCGGCAGCGACAGATGCAGCTTTCCGGCATGATCGCCTCCGCGTCCGATGATCGACAGCCCGATACCGAACATGGTGACAAACATGCCCAGTATGGCATGTCCCTGCATATGTTCGCCCAGAATGAGCCATCCTCCCAGAGCTGCCGCCGGCGGTGCAAGCGTCATAAACAGCTGTCCGAAACGCGAGCCGATGACAAGATACGAACTGAACAGGCAGTAGTCGCCAAACACATACCCTACAAATCCGGAGACGGCCAGCCAGAACCACGCCTCATTGCCTGCATTCTGCGGCAACAGATGGCCTGTAAACAGCAGCAACGTCAACGCCAGCAGCACCAGCGCCATCATCAGACGGATAATATTCAGCGAGATCGTACTGCGCATGCGCTTTCCGGCATACTCGAAACAAAGCGCCGTGATCGTCCACGACACAGCCACACCCAGCGAGATGACCTCTCCCAGATGCGCCTGCATAAATGATGCTGATAAAACTTCACTCATTTCCGGCAAATCTTTCTGTCTCTATTAGAATGGCACGGCGTCATCACTTTTCCTTGAAAGGAAATCGGCCCCCGAAGGAGGTATCGGCGGCAATCCCGTTGAAGGCGCCTGCGTTCCGTTGCTTATCTTCGATGTAAATTCGCGGCTCACGGGAATATCGTCCTCCAGATTGGCAAACTTGGCCAGATTGCTCAGGAAGCGGAGATATACATTGCCGACGGCGCCGTTACGATGCTTTGCGATAATGATCTCGGCCAGACCTTTCAGATCATGCCCCTGCCCGTCGTCATAAATCTTATAATATTCGGGACGGTGGATGAAGCAAACCATATCGGCATCCTGCTCGATCGCACCGGACTCACGCAAGTCGGCCAGCTGCGGACGTTTTCCTTCAACGCCCTGACGCGACTCCACGCCACGATTCAACTGCGACAAGGCGATAATCGGAATATTCAGCTCTTTCGCCAAGCCTTTGAGCGAACGCGAGATCGTACTCACCTCCTGTTCGCGACTGCCGAACGTCATGCCGCTGGCATTCATCAGCTGCAAGTAGTCGATGATGATACATTGCACATTATGCTCGCGCACCAGCCGGCGCGCTTTCGTGCGCAGCTCGAATACCGAAAGGCTGGGCGTATCATCTATATATAACGGAATATCATACAGTTCTCTGATCTTGGTGTTCAGCTGCGTCCACTCATGTTGCTCAAAATGTCCGCTCTTGATGATCTCGCCGTCCAGCTCGCACACGTTCATGATCAGACGGTTCACCAACTGCACATTACTCATCTCAAGCGAGAAGATCGCTACCGGCGTATTGAAGTTCATCGCCATATTCTTCGCCATAGAAAGCACAAACGCCGTCTTTCCCATGGCTGGACGCGCAGCGATAATAATCAGGTCGGACTTCTGCCAGCCCGAAGTGATCTTGTCTATTCCCGTAAATCCGCTTCTGAGTCCGCTGAACCCTTCTTTGTTCTCCAGCGCTTCCTTGATCTGCTTGAAAGCCTCCTTAATGACCGGATTGATCTGCGTAAAGTCTTTCTTCAGGTTGTTCTGCGAGATTTCGAACAGCTGCCCTTCAGCGTCCTGCATCAGATCGTCTACATCGATGGTCTCATCAAAAGCCTTGTCCTGGATCAGCGCCGTAAACTTGATCAGCTCCCGGGCCAGATACTTCTGCGCAATGATCCGCGCATGAAACTCTATATGCGCGCTGCTGGCCACCTTCTCCGTCAGCTTCGATATATACAGCGGACCGCCGATATCCTCCAGCTCGCCGCGTTTCTTCAGCTGCTCGATAACCGTCATCATATCTATCGGCTCCTGCTTAGTAGCCAGATCCATGATGGCGGAATAGATGGTCGCATTCGCTTTCTCATAGAAACACTCCGGCTTCAGAATGTCGCTGACCATGGAGAACGCATCCTTTTCGAGCAACAACGCACCCAAAACGACCTGTTCCAATTCGCGCGCCTGCGGCTGCAAACGTCCCATTTCGGACACCACAACCGTCTTCCGAGCCGATGTTCTACTGTTATTTCTTTTCTGTTCTGCCATCCTTTATCCGATTTCGGACTCCAAAATTACTATTTCGGTGGGAAAAATAACTACTTTTGTGTGGATTTATTCGAAATAAGTTCCTAATCAAATTATGGCTACATCAAAAGATATGACAAGCGGAGCAACGCTTCCTCTCATCCTGAACTTCACGATACCGCTGCTCCTTGGCAACCTTCTTCAACAAACCTATTCACTCGTCGACGCCGCCATTGTCGGTCGTTTTCTGGGAATCAACGCGCTGGCCTCCGTCGGCGCCGGCAGCTCTGTGATCTTCCTGATCCTGGGCTTCTGCAACGGCTGCTGTTGCGGCTTCGGCATTCCTGTTGCACAAAAGTTCGGAGCCAAAGATTTCACGACCATGCGTCGTTATGTAGCCGTCGGGTTACAACTTTCGGCTGCCATAGCCATTGTTCTCGCCGTCATCACCAGTATTTATTGTTCCGATATACTTCGTTGGATGCGTACCCCCGACGAAATATTTCATAACGCCTATCTTTATCTCATTGTCACTTTCATCGGCATCCCGTGCACCTTCTTCTACAACGTATTGTCGAGCTTCATCCGGGCATTGGGCGACAGCAAGACGCCGTTCTGGTTTCTATTGTTCTCCACCGTCCTCAATATCCTGCTCGATCTGTTCGCCATTCTGGTTTTACGATGGGGCGTTTTGGGCGCCTCCATCGCAACCGTCTTTTCTCAAGGAGTGTCGGCGCTGCTCTGCTATCTTTATATGATAAAGAACTTCCCAATCCTTAAATGCACGAGCAATGACCGCAAATTCCGTTCGAATCTGGCGGCAACGATGCTGGGCATCGGCGTTCCCATGGGACTTCAGTTTTCTATTACGGCCATCGGCAGCATCATGCTTCAAAGCGCAAACAACGCGCTCGGCACCAGCTGTGTTGCGGCCTTCACCTCGGCTGCACGCATCAAGATGTTCTTCATATGTCCGTTCGAGAGCCTGGGTATCGCGATGGCCACATTCTGCGGTCAGAACTACGGCGCCGGCAAACTATCGCGGATCCGGCAGGGCATCAAGTCGAGCACCTCGATGATGATGGTTTATGCCGTCTTCACGATCATTATGCTGATGAGCTTCTCCGGCGAGCTGTCGTTGCTTTTCATCGATCGTTCCGAGACCGACATTAACGGCTACATCGTCCGGTTCCTCCATACAAGTTGTATGTTCTTCCCTATACTGGGCGTTCTTTGTATCTTGCGTTACGCCATCCAAGGCGTCGGATTCACGAAACTGGCCCTGTTTTCGGGCGTATCCGAGATGATAGCCCGCACACTCATGAGTATCTATGCCGTTCCGGTATGGAAATTTACGGCCGTCTGTTTCGGCGATCCGTCAGCGTGGATAGCTGCCGATCTCTTCCTCATTCCTGCTTATATGTATGTATACAGCCGGCTAAAAAAGGAATTTGTTGTTCGCGAACAACTCGCGTAGTATTTCCGTCTCGCTTTTTGTCAGCTCCAGATGCGACAGACCCCAGCGATGTTTTTCCAGATTATGAAAGTCGGATCCCGTATAGTCGTACATCCGGCTTTTCAGCAGATCATGCGCCTTGACATACACCGGCTTACCGTAGAATCCCGCCAGCGACAGATAGTTCAGCTGAAACCGGTATCCCTTGGCTTTCAGCCGCTCATAATCGTGCGGCATCATGTATACATACCTTTCCGGATGCGCAATGATCGGCGTGTAATCTCTCAGTGTCAATTCATACAGCATCTTCATCAGATCAGGCGGCGGCGACAAGTACGACGTCTCGACAAGCACCTGCCTGTCATAACCCATCGTCAGCAATCCTTCCTCCATATGCGCCGCAAAACCGGCATCCAGCATATATTCGGCCGCCAGCTTCACCGTCAATCCTTCAGGTATCGACGGCCTGAACTCTCCGAATCGCTGCTCGAGCGAAGCGCGGGTGTTCGACAAATCGCTCATCACATGCGGCGTAAGATAAAAACGGCTCACACCCATCTCGTGTAAGCCGTTAAACGCCGCCTTCGAATCGGCGGCCGATTGTATGCCATCATCCACACCCGGCAGCAGATGGCTGTGTATATCAGCCGAATCTGCCAGCAGGCCGGTTTCTATAATATGCCTTCTATGATTGAATATCGAAAACATCATATCTCCTTTTCATCTGTCGTACTCTCTTCAACCACCGGAGGAGGTGTGCTTGCCTTCAGCCCTTTGCGATGTCTTTTCTTGTCATCGTTTCCATAACCGTAGCCGTAGCCATAGCCATAACCATAGCCATAACCATAACCATAACCATAACCCTTATGTGCAAATCTTACACTGTTGAGTATGAGACAAAGGTTATTGAATTTATGCTGACGATACAACCGTTCCAGATCGGGCAATAACCTTCTGTCGAACAGTCCGGCGCGAATCACGTAAACCGTCAGGTCAACCACGCGGTTCACGATCGCCGCATCGGCCACCATTCCACTCGGCACATTATCCAGAATCACATAGTCGTAACGCTCTTTCAGCACGGCTACCAACCTATCCAGATTCTCGCTCAGCAGCAACTCCGCCGGATTCGGCGGCACCGGACCCGTATAGATGATATCCAGTCCTTCATGGAATTCACTCTTTACGATAATATCGTCTACATTGTCGATCTTCCCCGACAGGTAGTTTGTTACGCCGACCTTTCTCCTTCCGGCGTATTCGCTCATCGTTCCCTTACGTATATCCAGATCCACCAGCACCACCTTCTTTTTGATCAGTGCCAGACTCATGGCCATGTTTATCGATATAAAAGTCTTCCCGGCGCCCGCATTATACGAAGTATACATCACAACCTTCATATTCTTATTTTTGACGCGCATAAAATCCATGTTCGACCGTACGATACGGAACGCTTCCGACACCGAGTCGCGTTTGCCCTCGCGAATCGCGATCTCCGATGCATCATTTTCCTTATCCTTCTTGCTGCGTTCCGGAATCTCACCCAGGAACGGCACACTGAGCACACCCTCAATATCTTTACGCGTACGCACCTTCGTATCCACGGCGCCCATCAGCCAGAACACGCCTCCCGGAATCATACATCCGATGATGAATGCAGCCAGCATAATCATCGACGATTTGGGCGACACCGGCGCCTTGCTTCCCGTTGCCGGATCGATCACGCGGGCATCGCTCTCGGTGATCGCCTGCGAAAGAGCGTTCTCTTCCCGTTTGTTCAACAGATACAGATACAACTCTTCCTTGATCTTCTGCTGACGTTCTATCGACAGCACATGCTTCTGCTGCCCGGGCACTTCCGATATGCGTCTTGTCGTCTGAGCGCTGCGTGCCTGTACATTCTTCGTCTGGATGTTCAGGCTCACAATCAGGTTATCCATGGAGCGGATGATCGTCTGCCGCATCGCCTGTATCGACTTGTTCAGATCCATCACCACCGGGTTTCGGTCGCTGCTGCTGCTGATCAGCCGGTCGCGTTTCAGGAGCATCGTATTATAATTTTCGATCTGTGTCTCGAGGTTCGCATCCGCTGCCGAGATCCCCGTGTTCGCCGGAATCAGATCCGACTCCTTCGAAGGTGTCGTCAGGTAGTCGCGTATATATTTGGCCAGCGCCAGCTGGTTTTCCAGGCTCAGTCCTTCCTTACCGAAGTCGGTTGTCTGTTGCAGATACATGCCCGTTTCCGAAACAATATCGGTCAGCTGGTTCTCCCGTTTGTACGATTCGATATCCGAATCCACATTGCCCAGTTCTTTTTCGATGATGATCAGCCGCTCGTTGATAAAGTTCGACGTGTTCACCATCACCTGGTTTTTATCGCTGATCACGCTCTCGTTATATACGGAAATCAGCGTGTTCAGTATATCTTCGGCTCTCGCTATCGACTGATCGTGTATCGTCAGGTTGATGATCGTCGCCGTCTTGCTGGCCAGCGCCGCCTGCAGCCCGCCGTTCAGTCCGAGCGCCACATTGTCGCGGTCATTCTTTCTCACTGTGAACGGCACGTCGTAGTATTCATTGGTATAATATAAGGTCGGCGCCACCACCACCCGTCCCACAGGCAGCTTCACCGTGTCGTTCAGCGACACCTTCCATATTCTCGTATCCGTAATCCCTTCGCCTCTGAATCCGAAGACAGCCACCGAATGCTTGTCAATCGGCTTCACCTTCATCTCGAACGTCTGGTTCGGTTCGGCATCCGGAAACTCCACATGCACCGGCGCCTGTCTGTACAGTTCCACCGTACGCATGCCTCTCTTCATCGTGTAGCTCACATCCAGCTTCAGCCGCTTCACCACATTCTGCATCAGGTCTTTCGCCTGAAACTGCAGCACCACATTATCCACATTGTTCTTCACGTTAAACATGCCCAGATCCTGAAACGCCGCTGTTTCGCTCACAGCTCCCGACCCTTTCGTGTCGTCTTTGATCAGCACCGTTGCCGTACGCGTATAAACCTTCGGCGTGCACTCCAGATACAGAAGTGCAACGGCACAGCATACCACGACCGATAGCATGAACCAGAACCAGTTCGCCATGACTATCTGTATGATATCTCCCAGGTTCAATCCGCTCTCTTCTCTCTGTGGCCGGTTGTCCAAATCCTGATTATTGTTCGATTCCATCCTGCGTAAATTTTATTATTTAGACAATGTAACGATCACCGACACCAGCGATGCCAGTACCGACAGCGACGCCAGCCATACGCTGGCCGAATTGTTCTGGTTAATGCCGCTCTGTACGGCGCGCGTCTTGTTCGGCTCTACATATACGATATCATTCTGTTGCAGATAATAGCAGGGCGAATTGAATATATCCGACGAGCGCAGGTCGTGATACAGGATCGTCCGCTTGCCGTCTTTCTCACGGATCACAGCCACGCGGTCGCGCCGCCCGTATATCGTCAGGTCGCCCGCCATACTCAGCGCTTCGAGCAGCGTGATACGGTCGCCCGTGATGTTGAAGCTTCCCGGTCTTTGCACCTCGCCCATGACCGACACCTTAAAATTCATAAACTGCACCGTCACCACCGGATCCTTTATATAATTGTCCGCAATCAGCTTTTGTTTGATCAGATCCGTCAACTGCCGGCGCGTCATCCCTTCCACATGGATCGTTCCCAGAATCGGGAAATCGATATCACCCGCTGTGTTAACTAGATAACCGAGCACCCGTTGCTGACCCCCGCCGGAAGCAATGCCACCCACCTGATAAGTCACCACCGGCATATTAAACGGCAGCGCCAATTCCTCATCCTTGCAGTTCACCATGATCGACAACATATCGTCGCCGTGAATGATCACTTCATACTTCTGTTCTATCTGTTGTTCCTTTAACGGATCCACATCCTGCAGATACAAAATTTCCTTCGGCGACGTACACGCCGTCAACGCCACCAGCATACCGGCCACCAGCCATTTAAAATACTTCTTTATCATAATTTAAAACGATACATCCTATTAATAATAAGTTACAAAAATAATACAACTATAGCTGACTGCAAAACAATTGAACATTTTTATTTTACGTCCTCTCTACCGCACGGATCAATCACGTTCGTTATCAAACCATTACCCTTCTAAAACAAAAAAGTACATACTTTTCACATCAAAAGTATATACTTTCATACCCCAAGAGTATATACTTTCGTACACAAAAGTATATACTTTTTTTAAAACTGTCTATAGATACATGCGGATTATATGATGTATACTGAATTTAGTTGACAGTATTGTTATTTAATACTATGTAGGTTGACAGTCCTACGCTATTTATACGAAATCAGTTGACAGTTCATCCGGCTTAGGACGAAAAAAGTTGTCATCCGTGTCAAGTGCAAAAGTAATTACTTTTTTGTCATATTACCAAAAGTTTTATTGTTTCATGATCTATGATACTGATAATTCATTCAGGACAGCTACCATTACAATGCCAAGAGCAACAGAGCAAGGCTTTGCTGAGAAGCAACTCGGCGAGAAATAGGTACAGGACAGAACAATGTCTTGAAGGAATGGCTCCTCAGTCCTTTCCTTTTTGTTCTAGCTTGATCTTCAATGCTCAGAAAACCTATCTTTATTTATGCGGTTCTAGCCTCCTCAAATGCTTCTATCGGCGTTTTCATTGCCAGAGCCTGATGAGGTCTGATGTTATTATACACATATACAGCTTTCTTTATCTTCTCTTTTACTATTTCAAAGGCATCTCCTTCACAATCAAAGAGCCAGCCGTTTTTCAGCGTGTTGTTCATTCTTTCTGCCAAAGCATTGTGCAAAGGGTCGCCGGTTTGCGTCATACTTATCCTTATCCTATTTTCTTTCAATACGGCAATATACTCATTAGAACAGTATTGAGCTCCACGGTCAGAATGGTGAATAAGATTTGATATGTCTATACCGTGATTGCGATAGAAATCAAGAGCCATTTCCAGTGCAATGAGAGGCCCCTCACGATCAAGTGAAGGGTGAAGCGCATAACCGATAATTATACGAGTGGCTGCATCTGTGGCTAAAGAGAGATAAGCCCATCCTGATTCTGTTGCAACGTATGTTATATCCACCACAGCAAGTTGTCCGCAGCGTAACGCCACAAACTTTGGAGTAGTGTTCAATAAATCAGGGTATATGTAGTAATTATGGTTCGAATTAGTTGTTCTCGGCCGTTTCTTTTGTCTCAAAACCAACCCATTGGCTCTGAACACATCAAAACATTGATCGCGACCGACCACCATCTTCTCGCTAAAATGCCTGCAACACAACTCGTAAAGCTCTCTCATCCCTGCCCGCGGCAATTTCTCAGCACGCATCTCTTGACAGTAGAGGACAATGCTTGAACGAAGAATGTCCACTTCGTTTTCTTTCGACGTATGCTGATAATAACCTTGTCTGCTTATGCCAAGAAAATCACAGAGAGTCCATATTGAGGGTCTTTTACCCTCGGATATCTCCTTCTGTGACAAGGTGTCGATTACCTGGCATCTGAGTTTTTTCTCACCTTGATATGATAGGTGGATTCTGCCATATCGATGAGTGTGTCGTATGTTAGGGAACGGAGTTTTTCTTTCTCCAGATCCTTCTCCAATTGACACTTCTCCTTGCGTAGCTTTACAAGCTCGGCTTGCAACTCTTCTTCTGTTGACGGGATATTTGCTTTCCTCATGAGATTCTCTATTTCTACTTTGTCTGGAATACCATATTTGGCAAGCCATAGGTTAAGGCACGTATGACTTACACCGATGCTTTGAGCAAATTCATTTTTACTCGAATTTCCATTTACATACTGCTTTAGTAACGTGAGAATCTCTTCTTCTGTATGCTTTCTCATTCTTTCTTGTTGAATAAACTGTCAACTTATTTAGTACACTACAATAAGATTCTTCCTGTCCATAAAGTTTTTCAATCGTGCCAAACCCTCCTCCAAGCAAGCTTTTCCCTCGAAAGATTTCAGCAACGAGTCTGCAATAAATCTATTGCAGATCTGTTGTTAACATACATCAACACTACAACCGGTCTGCACCTTAAATAATCATATATTATATTTATTTTTTTATAATAATATATTTATTGTAGAAATGACATTTTTTCAAATCTCTTGATAGAAAAAAGAGAAAATATCAGGCAAGCCGGTTTCTTCGATAAACATACTCTTTTGCTTTTCGTTTCTCTTCCGCAAGATATTTCATTTTCACCTTCACCTTGTCGTTAAGGCTTATTTCGACAAGATCCTCGAGTGTCAGTTTGAAGGAAACATAGAAGCCGCGCGAATGGTCGCTGTAAAGTTTCAATCCCCAACTCGTCTGCAACTTATACAGCATCTTGTCCATCTGATAACGCCCCGAAAGAAGCGTTCTCATTTCGACGGACTTATCTGAATATTCCGGCATAAACCCCTGTTTCACTGCCCACGCCCGCAGATCGCGCTTTTCGATTCTGACAGGCTCCGTATGCGAAACCAATAATTCACCCGATGCCACAGCCTCTTCAATCTGCTTCATCGTCACCTTCCCACCGTTCCAGTTCACATACGCAACCCCATTCCTGATATTAAAAATATCTGTTGCCTCATATGTATCATGATCGATACCCTGATCTCCAAACATTCGTTCGAGGATAAACGCCTTGTTCGTCTTCGCATATTTTTTATTGCCGATAATGCTTTTTATCGCACAGAATCCCAGCAGGCAAGCCACTTCGAAATCGGACTTATTATTAAAATAGAAATCTCTTATCACATTGATGCTCACATTGACATAAGGAGATGTCGAAGTACGCCTGATTACATCTTCTGCAAAGTCTATATGAACATCCGGAGCGGATATATAATAGCCAAAGAAAGCGCACGCCTCATCCATTCTTTCATAGATACTGCCATGTTGAAGTTTCAAGACCTGTTTATACGCGACAAAATTAATCACGCTCTTCAGCGTACCTTTGACACCGGTAAATACTTTCCACAATAAGGCTATGGGAAAATTCATGTAGCTGGCCGTTCCTTCCATTTTAAAGCTTTGTATTAAGTGTTTTTGCAAAGATAACACAAGTCGAGAGCAGAACAAAACGAACCTGTTTGTTTTTTATGCCAAGACGCAGTTTATATCCACTACAATCATCCGGATATCGTCATCGGCGATGCTGAATCCTGACGGAAACGGTTTTCATATTCCAAATGAAGATGAAAATACTTCTTCATAAAAAGAATGTACACAATAACCAATACCGCAATCACCATACAAAAATAGAACCAATGATTAATGGGAAGGAAAATCTGTCCTATGCCAATCAACAATTGGATGGTCATATATATTAGTGAGACCACCACATGCGGTATTTTCAGTTCATTGGTCATCAGTTGATAGGCATGTTTACGATGCGCTTTAAAAATATTTTCATGCAGCATAAGTCGGTGGATGATTGTTAAGATACTGTCCACACCATACACCGCCAGCAAAATAATGTAACTCAGATCATTCGTTGTAAACACCAGTTTTCCGAGCGCAAATAAGATAATGAAAGCGATTGATACTGATCCCACATCTCCGGCAAAACACTTCGCACGCCTCCGAAAGTTGAAGAAGCAGAACACCAACAGTGCCAATATCGTCACCATAAGTAATTGCGAATCGACAAACTGTATCGCTGTCGCATTGATATATGCCAATGCTCCCATGATCACCAATGAATACCCTCCGGTGATACCATTAATGCCATCCATAAAATTATACGCATTGATTATTCCCGTACAGAGAATCAGTGCCGGAATGATCAACCACCCGTTACTTACTGTTAAGATCCCCCATTGAAAACACATCAGCATCATCGCTATAAAGTGTACTAATAGGCGATAACGGTTCGGCACCGAATGCACATCGTCTATAAAACTAATGAACGAGATCAATGTCAAACCTGCAAAAAACCAAGGATAAGCGAAACCCGAAGAGACAAAATAAATCAATGACCCAATCCAAAAAATAATACCTCCGCCTCGAAGCACAATACGATGATGAGAACTCCGCTCATTTGGCTTGTCAATAATATTAAAATGATCAGCAATCTTGAAATACGACAACTCCACTACCAGCAGCACAACAAAAATGATGCCATAAGTTAAATATATTTTCATATTATTAGACTCTTAAACGTAAACGGTTAAAATTAACGTACCCCCTATAAAACAATGTTTAAAAGCCGGTATGTCCATTTTTATTAACGATATTTTTG
>Ga0183100_1000805_pt1 | contig 19827 bp, 19 predicted proteins | sample Biomet2_FD_127789 | JGI IMG/M metagenome (GOLD analysis project Ga0183100, IMG submission 127789) | Microbial communities from bioreactor (seeded with anoxic lake sediment) at LBNL, California, USA - Biofuel metagenome 2 | ecosystem: Engineered > Bioreactor > Anaerobic > Unclassified ...
GCGGTTATTTTTTTGCGAAAAGGGGAGCCGCCTGTGCGGCGCGGAGCCGCTTTATCCTCCGCTTCCGCCGGCGTAAAACGAAGCGCCTCTTGCAAAACAAAAAATATTTGCAAGTTATCAGACAAAAAAATGCAAATCAGCAAAGAGGTAAAGAAAAAATTAACTAGAATAGTCATAATTTATTTGTTCTTATCGCACAGATATGTAGATAAAATCGGCTTGTTTATAAAAAAATCAGGATGTATTAATAAATAACCATTAAAATGAAAAGAGCGTTCGGCGGGGCGGAAATGCAAAGCTGTTCTTTTTTTACTTGCAAAATAAAAAACACTGCGTTACAATAGGGACACTGATTCAAAAAATTGGGAAAGGGAGAAGCAATATGAAAAAATTTCTGGCTTTATTTCTGGCAATGCTGATGACGCTGTCTTTGGCGGCCTGCGGCAGCGGCACAGCCACCACCTCGGACGGAAAGGTTTCGGCCAATCTGACCATGGGCACTGGCGGTGAGTCCGGCACGTATTACGCCTTCGGCGGCGTACTGGGCAATGTGATCGGACAAAATACCGGCGTGAAGATCAACGTGGTGGCCACGGGCGGTTCTTCCGACAATCTGCAAAATATGCAGCTGGGTACGTATCAGCTGGCCACCGTGCAGTCCGACGTGATGACCTACGCTTACAACGGCACCAACACCTTTGAAAAGAGCGGCGCCATCCATAATTTCCGGGTCCTGTGCGGGCTCTACGCCGAAACGGTGCAGATCGTCACCGTTGATCCCTCCATCAAGAGCGTGGCGGATCTCAAGGGCAAGAGCGTCTGCGTGGGCGACACCGGCTCCGGTACCTATTACAATACCATCGACGTGCTGAGTGCCTATGATATGACCATGGACGACATCAAGCCCATCTATCAGTCCTTCTCCGACTCTGCCGAGAGTTTGCAGGACGGCAAGATCGCGGCGGCCTTCCTGTGCGCCGGCGCTCCCACCACCGCGGTGGCCACGCTGGACTCCTCCAAGGGCGTCAACCTCATCTCCATTGACGACGAGCATATGCAGAAGCTGCTGGCGGCCTGCCCCTATTACGCCGCCTATACCATTTCTGCTGGTACATATCCCAGCTTCCAGCAGGATACCAAAACCGTCACGGTGAAGGCCACGCTGGTGGCCTCCGAAACCATGAGCGACGACGTAGCTTACGCCATCGTCTCCACCATTTTTGACCATGCGTCAGATATTACCGCGCTGCACGCCAAGGGCGCGGAACTCAGCTCCAGCTTTGCCACCGAGGGCATCGCGGTGCCGTTCCACGCAGGCGCGGCCCGCTACTTCACGGAAAAGGGCGTCACGGTAAAGACGGCCTGAGACGCTTTGACTCATGCGACATAAACGGCGGCTGCGGCGCTGACAACAGCGCCGCAGCTTGCCGCCCGTTTTAGGGAAAGCATTGCTTCCCTGCGAAATTGAATAAAAATAAGGAGGTAACGATTCCCCTATGTCTGTTTTTAAGAAAAAAGAGGAGGCTCACCCGGCGGCCGGCGTGACACAGGAGACGGAAGAGAAGTCCGCCTCTCAGGTGGCGGCGGAAGCAGAGGAGGTCATGAAAAAATATGACCTGGAATCCAATGTCCGTATCTGGGAAGGTGCGCCCAAGCATATCGTGCGGGGTATCCTGGCCTTTTTCTCGCTGTACTGCATCTATGTGACTCTGTTTGCCACCATGCTGGATCAGGTGCGCCTTACCAGCTTTGTGGGTTTGGGCGTTTTGATGGGCTTTTTAATCTTCCCGGCAAAAAAGGGTGTTCAGAAGGTCAACTATATGCCCTGGTACGACATTATCGCCATGGTGCTGGGCGCCGGCGCGTTTTTTTATTTCTGCTTCAACGCCGCGGATATCATCCTGCGGGTCACCAACATCTACCCCTATGAGATCATCATCGGTCTTGCGGGTCTGCTGGCGCTGATGGAGCTGTGCCGCCGGAGCGTGGGATTTCCCATCCTGATTGTGGCGGGTGCTTTTATCCTTTACGCGCTGTACTTTTTCTCTCAAAATCTGGGCATTGCCGGCGGCGGCAAAATGCTGATCTACCGCCTGTTTTACACCACCACCGGCGTTCTCACCACGCCCATCAACGTCTGTTCCAAGTATATCGTGGTCTTTATCATCTTCGGCGCGTTTTTGGAGCGCACCGGTATTTCGGACTTTTTTATTGAACTGGCCAACTCTGTGGCCGGCGGCACCGCCGGCGGCCCCGCCAAGGTGGCCGTCATCTCCTCCGCTCTGTGCGGCATGGTGTCCGGTTCCTCCGTGGGCAACACGGTGACCACCGGCTCCGTCACCATTCCCATGATGAAGAAGACAGGCTACAAGCCGGAGTTTGCCGGCGCTGTGGAAGCGGCGTCCTCCACCGGCGGGCAGATCATGCCGCCCATCATGGGCGCCGCGGCCTTTTTAATGATCGACTATGTAAAGGTGCCCTACTCCAGCATCATCGTCCGGGCCATCTTACCCGCGCTGCTGTACTTTTTGGGCATCTACATCTGTGTGCATCTGGAAGCGAGACGCCTGGGCCTGCGGGGTATCCCCCGGGATCAGCTGCCCAGCTTCTGGAAGCTGCAAAAGAAGATCTATCTGCTTTTGCCCCTGATCATTCTGGTGTATCTGGTGTCCACCAATACCCGCACCATGGCGTTCTCCGCGGCGGTGGCCATTGTGGCCGCCATCGTGGTGAGTATGTTCAACAAGGGCAGCCGCATGACCGTGCAGAAGTTTTTTGACGCGCTGGCCAACGGCGGCAAAAACTGCATCTCCGTCATCGCCGCCTGCGGCATCGCGGGCTGCATTGCCGGCTGCATCACCATGACAGGCCTTGCCTCTCAAATTATCGCGGCGGTTATCGACGTCTCCGGCAACGTGACCATCATTGCCCTCTTTCTCACCATGCTCTGCTGCATTGTGCTGGGCATGGGCGTTCCCACCACCGCCAACTACTGCATCATGGCCACCACCTGCGCGCCCATTCTCATTCAGATGGGTATTCCCACCATTGCGGCGCACTTTTTCGTGTTCTACTTTGGCATCGTGGCCGATATTACGCCGCCCGTGGCGCTGGCGGCCTACGCAGGCTCGGCCATCGCCAAGTCCAATCCCATGAAAACGGCGCTCAACGCCACCAAACTGGCTATTGCCGCTTTCATCGTGCCGTACATCTTCGCGCTGAATCCGGCGATGCTGTTCGTCAACGTCACCGGCTGGTGGGAAGTGGTGGGCATCGTCATCACCTCCATCATCGGTATTTTCGGCGTGGCGGCCGGTCTGGAAGGCTTCGTGTTCAAGGGCCTTCCCTGGTACCTGCGCGTTACGTCCGTTGTGGGCGGATTGACGCTGCTGTACCCCGGCCTTCCCAGCGACTTGCTGGGCCTGGCACTGGTGGGCGGTACGCTGGTCATTCAGTATCTTTCCAGCAAAAAAGCAGTGATCGCTTAAATCAAAAAGCACGGACGTTAGTCCGTGCTTTTTTGCGGTATATGAATGTTACGCCTTTACAGGAAAGAGAGCAGTTCCTTCGTTTCTTTGCGGGGCGGCGCGTCGTTCCACTTTTCTGGATAGCCAACCGCGATCAGGCAGGCTACCTTCCGGTTCTCCGGCAGGCCCAGCGCCGTGTGAACGGCCTTTGCGTCAAAGACGCCGATGACGCAGGTGCCCACGCCCTTTTCCCGGGCGGCTAGGCAGAAGGTCTGAGCGGCCACGCCGGCGTCAAACAGTTCCCAGCCGTCTTCCAGATCAGTGTCAAAGCTGCCGTCCGGGCTGCGGCCGGAAAGCCCTGTCTCATAAGAAAGCACCACCATGGCGGCGGCGCGGGTCAGCGTTTTGACGTTAAAGGGATAGTTGGTGATACATTTTTCCACCAGCTCGTTTTTGGTAGCTCCGTCGTCAATGACGGTGTAGCGGGCGATCTGGGTGTTTTTCCAGCTGGGGGCGTAGCGGGCCAGCTCCACGATCTCCCGCAGCGTGTCCCGGGAAACGGGCTCGGCGGTGAATTTTCGGCAGCTCCGCCGCAGGCGGAGGCAGTCAGCAGCATTCATAGACGAATCTCCTTTGTGCGTTAAAAAATAAGTCGCTGAAGCTATCATACCATATCCGTCGGGAGAAACAAACTCCCTTTTTTACCTTGCGCTTTTCCACAAGTAATGTCACAATTCTCTATCAGAAACAACAAGGAGGCCGCTCTTTATAAAATCAGAAATTGTAGGTGACGAGCGTTCTTTCATAAATTCCCAAAATTTATAAAACGCCATAAATCCTCATGTACCAATGGATTCTTCAATTTTTAGCTGCATGAATCTTAATATGCTTTTATGCAGTTTCACACCAAAATGGTATGAAATGGTGCAGAGGTGTTTGCGATTGAAAAGCATCGAACTGACCAAGTACGATGACTTGTTTAAAGACGAAGATACACGGCAGAAAGAAAAGCCGGAGCGTATTTTGATTGTCCCCGCCGAGCGAGTTTCCCCTTATGTAAGACCACCATACAGCATAAACCAGCCCACATCCGCCCTTGTGCGCCTAATGGACAGTATTGAGCGCATGGGTATATCCGAGCCATTTATTACCCGGCCCCGCGAGGGCGGCGGTTATGAAATTATCTCCAGACATCGTCGCGATTACTGTGGTAAATTGGTGGGCATCCCAGTCTGCCCCATTATCGTGCGCCCGCAATTATAACAATGTAGTCGTGGCCGGTATCGAGGGTTTCACTACAGTTGACAAGTCTTCGATTTTCGAATAAAGTGGAGATATAATGGCATATTGAAGACATTTCATTGTAATGCCAAACAAGTTGTGGTACGCTATTATCAGCAAGATAAAACGGTTCTACACTGGTTCAAGATTATTGTTGCTGTCTTCTGTTTTACGTTTTTAGTGGAGGGTTTGTGTGAAAATAAATATTATAAATGTACTAAAGAGTCTAAGCAAGGCACAGAGCATTATATCTCCCAAAATCGGAGCCCATCAACAGCAGGTTGCATACTTGGCCTACCGTCTTGCAGATCAATTGAAGATGACACAAGATCAAAAAGTCGCGCTGCTTATGGCGGGACTTTGGCATGATATCGGAGCCCTATCGCTCAAGGAAAAAGAAGGTGTTATCTGCGAGCAACTGATCAACATAAATACGCATGCGTTTCGTGGCGCATATTTGGTTGCCGGATTTCTGCCAGAGAAAAATATAGCCGGAATCATTAGGTATCATCACTATGCGTGGGAACACGGAGCCGCAGCGGGAAAAAACCCGGAAATGCCATGTGAAAGCCAGATTCTTCATCTGGCGGATCGCGTTTGCGCTTATATTTCAAACCAAAAGTTCGTATTATCCCAAGTCCCCCAGGTAAAAGAGTATGTCAAAAAACACGCTGGAGATTTGTTTGTCGAAGAATACACAGAAGCATTTATGGCTCTATCTGAGCAAGAGGCGATATGGCTGGACCTCGTTTCAAGTGATCCGACAGACCGGATTGACAAAACATATTTTGCAAGTACTGAAGTTTCCATTGAAGACCTCGTTAATTTGTCATGGATTTTCTCCCACCTAATAGATTTTCGGAGCCCATTTACTTCAACACATTCAGCAAGTGTGGCACACGTTGCGGAGGAATTAGCGAAACTGATGCATTTTTCTTCAACGGACTGTAAACTGATGCTGATTGCAGGCTATTTGCATGACCTTGGAAAACTTACCGTAGACAACAGTATTTTGGAAAAGGATGCCGCACTTGACCCGGATGAGTTTGATATTATCCGATCTCATACATATTACACATACTATTTGCTGGATGATATTGCAGCTTTTGATGAAATCAAGCGTTGGGCTGCATTTCACCATGAGCGCCTGAATGGAAAGGGGTATCCATTTCATATTGACGAGCGAGAGTTGTCACTCGGGGCACGAATCATGGCTGTTGCGGATGTGTTTTCTGCCCTTCAAGAAAAAAGGCCGTATAAGGATGCAATGAAAAAAGATGAGATTCTTTCTATTTTGTCAAATATGGTGGTAAGCGGTTCGCTGGATGAGAGTGTGGTGTCAACAGTGGCAAATAACTTTGAACGTCTTTCTTCTGTTTGCACAAATGCGAAAGAAATAGCTCAAAAAGAGTATAGCGAGCTATACAGCATCGGAGTGTAGCAGTAACTCCTTGGTGTGCGGCTGCAAATAAGATCTATCACAGGCTTATACGATTTGCGGACTTAGTTTATAATATGTCAGCTTAAAATGCAGTTGCTCTCGTAATGTCACCGATACCTGTGTGAGAAGAGCGTATTTTTACACCATATAAACAAGTGAAACGATAAAGAGGTTGATGCAATGAGAAAGTATATCTGCACCGTCTGCGGCTATGTCTATGACGAGGCCAAGGGTATTCCCGAAGCGGGCATCGCGCCGGGAACAACATGGGAAATGCTGCCAGACGATTGGGCCTGTCCTCTGTGCGGGGCGTCCAAAGCCGAGTTCAAGGCGGAGGAAATGTAGGGCACTGAAAAAATCCGTGGTAGCAATCGAGCTTTCTTCAGATGAAAAGGATCTGGAGCAAGATTTCCCAGCGGCCAACACTGTTGTCGCCGATGCCGGGGATGGCGGTGCCATGCGCGCTGGTTTGGAGTGAAAAAGTGACGGGAATCCTTAAATCGCTGCTGACACGCTACGAAAAAGAAGGCAACGTTATGCTGGAAAACACCGGCGTATACGTCTGCACCATCTGTGGCTTTGTCTATGCGGGCGATAGCCCCCCAGAGCTCTGCTCCCGCTGCGAGCAGCCCTCCAGTGTATTTTTAAAGCTGGAGGAACAAACAGCACCCAAGGCAGATTCCTATACCGGAACCAAAACCGAGAAGAATCTGGCCGAGACATTTGCCGGTAAGAGCCAGGCCCGCAATAAGTATACTTACTTTGCCAACATTGCGCAACGCGAGGGCTATGACCAGCTTTCTGGGCTTTTCCTTAAAACCGCTCGAAACGAGCAGGAACATCCCCGCATCTGGTTCAAGAAGCTGAGGCATTTGGGCAAGACGGCTGAAAATCTGCTGACTGCCGCCGAGGGTGAGAACTACGAGTGGACGGATATGTACGACCGCATGGCAAAGAATGCCAACCAGAGCTGGCCGAACGCTTTCGCAGAGTCGGCACAATCGAGAAAGCCCATGAGGAGCGCTGCCGCTTAAGGCGCAGAAGGTCTTTGAAAAAAGAGAGGAAACAATGTGGGAATGTCAGCACCAGTGATAAAATGCAAGAAAAACCGATTAAAAAGTGCAGGAAAATCGCCTCCGCGATTCTCGACCGCGTTCTCCACCATTGCACCGTTATCAACATCAAGGGCGAGTCCTATCGCCTCAAGGAGCGAAGAAAATTTATGCGGCAGAAGCAGTACACTGTCAATACCCTTTTCGAACAAGGACAAGTTAAAGTTTACATCCACCCCTGCCCCCGAAAACCTGCATATTTTGTTCGGCGTTTTCTTGCAATTACAAATCGGTGTTGACAGTCAAACGCAGTGGGCCAGTTTGAGCCAGTTTGAGATGGGTCAGACTGCGTAAATGGTGTGTTACCCATCAAGCAACAACCCGAATTTTTTCGTTTAAATATATTAAGATGCGGAAATGGTGCAAAAATGGTGTAAGAACCGCTTTTAAACCCCCGCAAACCCTCGAAAAATAAGGAGATGTAGAAACATATGAAACTAGGAATTGTGGGGCTGCCCAATGTGGGAAAGAGCACATTGTTCAACGCCATTACCAACGCGGGCGCGGAGAGCGCCAACTACCCCTTCTGCACCATCGAGCCCAATGTGGGCGTGGTGTCCGTGCCGGATGAACGGCTGGACAAGTTGGCGGAGATGTACCAGCCGGACAAGAAGACCCCGGCGGTCATCGAGTTTGTGGACATCGCCGGTCTGGTGAAGGGCGCCAGCCAGGGGGCGGGTCTTGGCAACAAGTTTTTGGAAAACATTCGCCGCACGGACGCCATCGTTCATGTGGTGCGCTGCTTTGACGACGAGAACATCATGCATGTGGTGGCGGATGCCGGAACCAATGTGCCCGTGGACCCCCTGGGGGACATCGAGTGCATTGATCTGGAGCTGATCATGGCGGATCTGGAGATGGTGAACCGCCGGGTGGACAAGGCCACCAAGGCCGCCAAGGGCGACAAAAAATTCCTGCACGAGGCGGAACTGTTTTCGGCCCTTGCCAAGCACCTGGACGGCGGCAGATCCGCCCGCACCTTCGAGTGCTCACCGGAGGATGCGGCAGTGCTGGAGAGCGCCGATCTGCTAAGTATGAAGCCCATTATTTATGCCGCCAATATGGACGAGAACGGTTTTGCCGATCAGTCGGGCAATAGCTACTATCAGCAGGTAAAGGAGCTGGCAGGCAAGGAGGGGGCGGAGGTGCTGCCCATCTGCGCCAAGCTGGAGCAGGACATTGCGGAGTTGGAGGAAGAGGACCGCGCCATGTTCCTGGAGGAACTGGGCATCGAGGAGTCCGGCCTGGACCGGCTCATTAAGTGCAGCTATGAGCTTTTGGGCCTCATCTCCTTCCTGACCTACGGCAAAGACGAGTGCCGTGCCTGGACCATCAAGAAGGGTATCAAAGCCCCTCAGGCGGCCGGTAAGATCCACAGCGACATCGAGCGCGGTTTCATCCGGGCCGAGACCATCAACTTCAGCGAAATGATTGCCTGCGGCAGTGTGGCGGCGGCCAAGGAAAAGGGCCTGCTCCGCAGCGAAGGAAAAGAGTATGTGGTCAAGGATGGCGACATGATCTATTTCCGCTTCAACGTGTAAGAATTTTCTTTTTTCCCTTATGGCCCCTGCCGGCAGGCAGGGGCTTTTTTTTGCGCTTTGGAGGCGTCGTAAAGTAAAAATGGAATGATTTCACAAAAATGAAACAAACTAAGTCTGCTTTTTTTGCGCGGCTGTGTGGCCGATAGCCGACCCGGTGCGTATATCAAACAGGAGGTTGCTCATGGACCCTTTGAAAAGCTCGGCGCGGGAACGGGAATTTGCCAGGGTGTACGACGTCCTGGGGAATACGCTCTACCGCCTGTCCTATTCGCTGCTCCTGTCCCGGGAAGAGGCGAAGGATGTGGTGCAGGAGGTGTTTCTTAAATATCTCCGAGGCCATCCGCCGTTTTCCGATGACGGCCATGAGAAGGCGTGGCTGCTATGCATCACCGTGAACCAGTGCCACGATCTGCTGCGCCGCCGAAAGCACCGTCATCACCTGCCGCTGGGAGAAGCGGATGCCTTCTGCGCCGATACCGGCACGGGCGAGGTGACGCGTCAGCTGTTGCTGCTGCCAAGACTCTATCAGGTGCCGCTGCTGCTGCACTATTACGAGGGGTGCAGCGTGAAAGAGATCGGGTCCGTGCTGCGCCTTTCTGCGTCCGCCGTAAAAATGCGGCTCAAGCGGGGCCGGGAAAAACTGTGCGAAGCGCTGTTGAAAGAGGAGGAATCAGGATGAATGACCGTGAGATCGGTGCCTACCGGCGTATCACCGCGCCGCCGTCGCTCAAGACCCGTCTTCTGATGGCTGCTGCCGTCAGCCGTCCCCGCCGCCAGCGAAGGCCCATGGCCGCGGCGGCCGCCGCCTGTCTGGCGCTGACGCTGCTTTTTGCGCTGATAGGGAGCCGGACGCCCGCTGTGGTGACCATGGATGGGCGGGTGATCGGCTCAAAGGGCCGGCCTGTTACCTCCGCCGCAGCGGCCCGGAACGACTCGGCGGAGGAAATTTTCCTCTCGCTGACCGTTTCGGCAAGAGGCACGGCGCAGGTGTCCGTGACACGGGGAGAGCTGAAGATTCTCGGCCACCGTGGAGCGGAACTGCCTGTGGGGGCGGATGTCACGGTGGACGGCCCCACTGCCTTTGCATGGCGCGTGCCGCTGACGGCGGAGGTACCCCGTCTTACGGTGACGTGGAGAAACGGCGCTGCTTCCTATGTACTTCGGCCTGACGAAACAGGGCAAAACTGGTTCATCACAAAAGAATAACAAACAGGTGGACACACATGAAAAAGATCATTGCCGCGGCGCTGGCCGCGCTGCTGGGAGACTATGCGGACTTTACCGGCGCGGTGTGCTGTTTTTATACAGCACACCGCTGCTTACCGGCAGCGGCGCCATGAAATAAAAAAACCGCGCTTGGCTATAACGGCCAACCGCGGTTTTTGCTGACAGAGAAACCGCCGCCCCTCTGGGGAAAAGCGGTAAACAGGAGAAAGAAACACCCCCGCGGGTCGGTGACGGTCTGCGGAGGTGTGCTGTATATGTTACTTGGCTGCGATGATCTCGATCTCGCACAGGGCGCCCTTGGGAATGTCCTTCACCGCCACGCAGGAGCGGGCGGGCTTGGAGGTGAAATAAAGGCCGTAAACCTCGTTGAAAGCCCCGAAGTCCGCGATGTCGGCCAAAAAGCAGGTGGTCTTGATGACGTTTTCAAAACCGAGCCCGTTGGCTTCCAAAATGGCGGCCACATTTTTGCAGGACTGCTCAGCCTGCTGGGCCACGGTGGTGCCGCTGATGGCGCCGGTGGCGGGGTCAATGGGGATCTGCCCGGAAGCAAAAAGCATTCCGTTGACGAAAATGGCCTGAGAATAAGGGCCAATGGCGGCAGGCGCCTTGTCAGTGCTGGTTACCTGAAACATAAAAAAGACTTCCTTTCTTTACTTTAAATGACTGCTTTTATCATAACAAATGGGACCTGAAATCGCAATGCCTATCTTTTACTGATCCAAAACGGTGTAGTGAGCCCGATCCAGCGCCCGGTACACCTCGTCCACATGGGCGCTGTCGCGGGTTTCCAGCACCATGGACACCACGCAGGAGTTGACCTCGGTCTTTTTATCCTCCCGCCGGTGGTCGATGCTGACAATGTTGGCGCCGGTTTTGGCAATCATCTGCAAAAGAGCCGCCAGCTGGCCGGGCTTGTCCGTGACCTTGGTGGTGAGTTTGGTGAGCCGCCCCGCCTTGGTCAGACCCTTGGTGATGACCCGGGAGAGGATGGTCACATCGATGTTGCCGCCGGAGACCAGACACACGGTCTTCAGGTTGGTGTTGACAAGGCCGAACAGCGCGGCGGCCACGCTGGTGGCACCGGCTCCCTCAGCCACGGTTTTCTGGGTTTCCATCAGCGTCAGAATGGCGGAGGCGATCTCGTCTTCCGTCACGGTGACGATCTCGTCCACATAGTCCCGGCAAAGCTGGAAGGTCAGGTCGCCGGGCCGTTTCACGGCGATGCCGTCGGCAATGGTGGAAACACCGGAGAGCTCGATCAGCTGGCCCCGGCGGATGGATTCATACATACTGGGCGCTCCCGCGGCCTGCACGCCTACCACACGGCAGGAGGGCTTGAGATGCTTGACGGCAAAGGCAATACCGCTGATGAGCCCCCCACCGCCGATGGGCACGATGATCTGCTCTACCTCCGGCAGCTGATCCAGGATCTCCAGACCGATGGTGGCCTGTCCCGCGATGACACGTTCGTCATCAAAGGGGTGGGCAAAGGTGTAGCCGTGTTCTTCGGCAAGGGCCACGGCTTTTTCGTGTGCGTCGTCGTAAACGCCATCCACCAGCACCACCTCCGCGCCGTAGCCCTTGGTGGCTTCGATCTTGGACAGCGGCGCGCTGGCCGGCATGCAGATAATGGAGCGCACGCCGTTTTTGGTAGCGGAATAGGCGATGCCCTGGGCGTGGTTGCCGGCAGAGCAGGCAATGACGCCTTCGGCTTTTTCCTCATCAGAAAGGGTGCTGACCTTGTAATAGGCGCCGCGCAGTTTAAAGGCGCCTGTCATTTGCAGGTTTTCTGACTTGATGTAGATATGAGGCCCGATAGCGGGCGCCGGTGAAAGCGGCGTCAGTCTTGCAACGCCGCACAGGGTCTGCTGAGCATCCTGAATCATTTCCATGGTAAGCATACAACAATCATCCCCCCGTCAGTTGGCTTGGTCAACTTGAGAATACCAGAAAATGGGTCTTCCGGTCAAGTGTAAAAACAACCAAAATTGTCCGCCTACAGCGGACAAAATAGCCAAATTACGGCTGTGGCGCGTGGGCTTCGCTAACCGCGGCGGGCACAAAATAGCACCGCAGGGGCAGCCCATCCCGAAAGAGGCAGTGCCTATCCCAAAAGGCGGAGCAGCGGGAGATGAGAAACCCGTTCACAAGGGCGCAAAAAACGGTGCCCCACTTTACGCCCCGAAAGGTGCCGAAGCCGAAAAAGACAAAAGACAACGCAACGCCCACAAGGCAGCTGACGCAGTCATAGCCGGTTTTGAACCGATGAATTTCCACCCCATAGCGGGCGGACACCTCTTTGACAAACAGCTCGTACACCTCCGGGGAAATGTAGGTGCGAAAAAGCAGAGAGACGCCGATGGCGCACAGCAGCAAGCCGCCTGTATAAAAGGCGCACCGCACGGCGATGGCGCTGGCGTCCATCAGCCCCACCAATGCCATGGCCCCGTCCAGCAGCGCGCCGTAGAGCAGCGCTGTGACAAAGGAAAAGAGGTAAGAGAGGCGAAACCGCCGCAGCAGGAGCATCATACACAGCAGCAGCGCCGCCTGCAAGGTATACTCGGCCATGCCGAAGGTGAAGCCTGGAATAAGGAGCGAAAGCCGCAGATACAGCAGATAGGCGGGAGCCACCACCATGGAAACGCCGAAATTGGCGGCTTCCATCAGCGCCGTGCCCAGTGCCAGAGCGGCAAGGCCGCAGCTGTAGGCGGCTTCTGAATAAAATGTTTTTTTCATAAGTTCCTCCCTGCAAAAAAATAACAGCCTTCGGCGTTTGATAAAGAAACGCCAAAAGCTGTTATCTGATGGTCAGTATAAAGGATGCGGCGGCCGTTGTCAAATCTTTCCCGTTTTTTGCGTCTTTTTCGGGGCATACTGAAACCGGAGGTGGAAGCATGAAAAAAAAGCAGGAACGATTTCCCATGGATGCCACGCCAGACGTTCATATGTTTCCTGGCATCCCCCAGAGCTGTTTTGACATTGTAAACCAGTACGGCACCTATAACTTACAGCCCACAGTGGACACAGAGAACACGTTCCCCCTGGTGGGGCAGGGATTGCCGGAGCAGTGGAAAAATATGTCCATGGGTAAAAAGGAACTGGAAAACGAAGAAAAACCCTGAGCCGTGCGCCCGCCCCGTGGAAAAAAGAGGCTGGCCCCGCGCTTAAAAAACAAAAAGCACAACACGATTTCGTGCTGTGCTTTTTGTTATGGAGCGGGCGACGAGGCTCGAACTCGCTACCTCGACCTTGGCAAGGTCGCGCTCTACCAGATGAGCTACGCCCGCGCAACGGAGTTAATTATAAAGGCAAGTGGCCTATTTGTCAACCCCGTTTTCAACATTTTTCATGATAATTTCCACAATGCCGGGACTGCCTGTGTGGGGGTAAAAGTTCACCTGCCAGGGCGTTTCCGCGCCGTGACCGGTATCGTTTTGCACCTTGGCAACAGCGGTGCGCACCGCGTCCTCTTCGCCGCTGAAATAACCCACCCGCAGCACCAGCTCCGCGCCGCCGCCGCCCGCCGCGGCGGTGAGCAGGTCGGGAATGGCGCTGGTGGTAGTGGTATTCACGATGCCGCCAATCTGGGTCTTGGTGCGGCGGTAGCTCAATGTCAGCTGGATCTCAAAGTAGTTGTGGGTGCCCTCTTTTACATTATAGGTGATATAGTCCACGGCGTAAGCGCCCAGGGGCGTTTCCACCTGCACTTCCTTGCAGGCCCGCTCTGCATAGGCCTCCGCGTCGGCGGCCAGCGTGCAGTTGTAAAGCCAGATGGTGCCCTTGGCGGCATAGTTGCCCACCAGCAAGAGCACGTCGTTCACCAGATCCTGATAACCCTCCGCCCGCAGCACGGACTTGTCCGTTTTTTCATAATAAGAAGCGCTGTGGGGAAAGACTTCGGTGTAAGAGCGGTTGAGAAAAGAGGCGCAGCCTGTGGCGGTGAGAAGGGTGAGCGCCGCCAGAACCAGGGCCAAAAATCGTTTCATCACAGTCCCCCCGGCGTATAGGTGCCAAATCCCTCGCCCAGAATTTCGTGGGCGTCACATACGATGACAAAGGCGTCCGGGTCCACATCCCGTATCATGCGCTTAACCGGCACGATGTCCCTGCGGCCGAAAGCGCACAAAATGACCTGCTTGCGTTTCTGGCTCCAGGCGCCCTGCCCGTCCAACAGCGTCACGCCCCGGTCATAGGCCAGCAGCCGCTGGGTGATCTCCTCCTGGTACTCGCTGATGATAAAGGCCACCCGCGCTTCCGTGCCGCCATAGATCACCCGGTCGATGACAAAGGTGCAGATATACAGCGCCACAAGGCCGTACAGCGCTTGGGTGAGATCCCGGAAGACCAGCGCGTAGGCCGCGATGATGGTGAAGTCCAGAATCAGGCATAGCTTGCCGATGGGAAGCACCTCAAAACGCAGCTTTAAAAGTCGGGCGGCCAGCTCTGTGCCGCCGGTGGTGGCGCTTTGCCGCAGCAGCAGTCCCATAGAGACACCCACCAGTACGCCGCCGTACAGGCAGGCCAGAATGGGCTCCATAGGCGCGAAGGTGTAAACAGCGGCCAGACCGTCGATCATAAGAGAGCTGACGGCCATGGCGTACAAAGACGCCATGAGAAAACTCCTGCCGATCTTTTTCCAGCCCAGAATAAAAAGCGGAACGTTCAGCACCAGCACTGTGGTGCCCACGGGCAGCTGCGGCCACAACGCGTTGAGGATCTGTGCCGCGCCGGTGAGACCGCCCACGCTCATATGATTGGGGACATAGCACCAGTCGAAGCCCAGCGCGAAAACCGCGCAGGCAGCGGTAATCCATGCGTATCGAGCCACCCAATTTGCCTTCATCAAGTATTACCCCTTTCAACGGGCGTCTGCCCGCTCACAGCAGTTCCATTTGCTTGTCGTCGCTGTCTTCGGTTTTTACAAGGGCACCCATACCCGGAATGGAGCGGGCGCGGTAGCGGCTGGCGTTGGTGATGCCGGTCTCCTCCGGATGTGCCACACGCTCCAGATGGTACTTGGGCTTGAGCGTCATCACCGCCACGCCCTGCGTGGTACGGGTGGACTTGGGCATGAGGAGGGAGGTGTGGAAGATCAGCGCCCTGGGCTCTGTGGAGTAAAGGACCAGCTCCCGGTCCTCCGCCAAATATTCTATGTGGACCACCGAGCTCTTGTCACTGTAAGCCCCCGTCAGCCGGCGGCGGTTGGACGCAGTGGCGTAGGCCTGCAGCTCCACCCGCGCGGCCTTGCCGTTTTCAAAGAAGAACACCAGATGGCCGCTGTAATCTTTCGGCAGGCACATCCAGAGAATGCTTTCATCATCGTCCATCCCCAGCTTGGCGGGCAGATAATCGCCCAGCACCGACGCCTTGGTGTCGGCAAATTCGGAAAGACGGGTCTTGTAGACCTGGCATTTGTCGGTGAAGAACATGATCTCGGCGGCGTTGGTGGCCTCGGTGGTTTGGGAGAGGCTGTCCTCCTCCTTGTATTTCTGCTCGCCGCTCATCCGCAGGGACAGCGGCGTGATCTTCTTGAAGTAGCCGTGGCGGGAGAGGAACACCGTCACGGGGTAATCCTCTGTCTCGTCCTCCGGCTCCAATTTTTCCACCTGATGCTCGTAGAGGATCTCCGTGCGCCGGGACACGGCGTACTTGTTTTTCACCTCGGTGAGCTCGTCGATGATGATCTTGCGGATGCGCTGGGGTTTTTGCAGCACGTCCTCCAGATCCTCGATCTCCCTTTGCAGGGCGTCGGTTTCCGCCACCCGCTTGAGAATGTATTCCTTGTTGATGTTCCGCAGCTTGATCTCGGCCACATATTCCGCCTGGGCCTGGTCGATGCCGAAGCCGATCATCAGATTGGGGATGACCTCGGATTCCTGCTCCGTCTCCCGAATGATGGAAATGGCCTTGTCAATGTCCAGCAGAATGCGCTTGAGGCCCTTGAGCAGGTGCAGCTTCTCTTTTTTCCTGTTCAGAACAAAATAGACCCGCCGCCGAACGGAGTCCGTCCGCCACGCCATCCACTCGTCCAGCACCTCGCTCACGCCCATGACGCGGGGCGTACCGGCAATGAGAATGTTGAAGTTGCAGCTGACGGTGTCCTGGAGAGGCGTCATCTTGAAGAGCTTTGCCATCAGCTTGTCCGGATCAACGCCCCGCTTGAGGTCAATGGCCAGCTTCAGACCGGAGAGGTCGGTTTCGTCCCGCATGTCGGAGATCTCTTTGATCTTCCCCGCTTTTACCAGCTCCGCCACCTTGTCCAAAATGACTTCGATGGAGGTAGAGTAGGGGATCTCATAGACCTCGATGAGGTTTTCCTCTTTCACATAGCGGTATTTGGACCGGATGTGGATGCCGCCCCGGCCGGTGCGGTAAATTTCCCGCAGGGCGCCCCCGTCGTAGAGCAGCTGCCCGCCGGTGGAAAAATCGGGCGCCAGGAGGGTGGAAGCTACGTCGTGGTCGGGGTTTTTCAGCAGGGCAATGGTGGTCTCACACACCTCGCCCAGGTTGAAGCCACAGATCTGGCTGGCCATGCCCACGGCGATGCCCTGATTGGCCGACACCAGCACGTTGGGGAAGGTGGTGGGCAGAAGGGACGGCTCTTTCATGGTGCTGTCATAGTTGTCCACGAAGTCCACGGCGTCGCAGTCCAGATCCCGAAACAGCTCCGCGCAGATGGGGGCAAGTTTGGCCTCGGTGTACCGGGAGGCGGCGTAGGCCATGTCCCGGGAATAGACCTTGCCGAAGTTGCCCTTGGAGTCCACAAAGGGGTGCAGCAGCGCGTCGTAGCCCCGGGAAAGACGTACCATGGTCTCGTAAATGGCGGCGTCGCCGTGGGGGTTGAGCTTCATGGTCTGGCCCACGATGTTGGCCGACTTGGTGCGGCTGCCGGTGAGCAGCCCCATCTTATACATGGTGTAAAGCAGCTTGCGGTGAGAAGGCTTGAAGCCGTCGATCTCCGGGATGGCCCGGGAGACGATGACGCTCATGGCGTAGGGCATATAGTTGGTGTCCAGCGTTTCGGTGATGGGCTGTTCCAGCACCGCGCCGTGGAGGCCTTTTACATGGGGGTCTGTGATATGTCTGACGGATTCGTCGGTTTGCTTTTTCTTTGCCATTTCTTACTCTCTCTCCCGTCAGGACACGTCGATCATGTCCATGTATTTGCAGCCGTTTTCACCGATATAGTCCTTGCGCCCAGCCAGGTTGTCCCCCAGCAGCAGGTCAAAGACCTGGGCGGTGGCCTCCATCTCTTCCGGCATGACACGGATCAGCCGGCGGGTGGCCGGGTTCATGGTAGTCATCCACATCATTTCCGGGTCATTTTCACCCAGTCCCTTGGAGCGCTGAATGGACGCCTTTTTTCCCTCCAGCTCCTTGAGAATGTCCGCCTTCTCCTTTTCGGAGTAGGCAAACCAGGTGTTTTCCTTGCAGGTGATTTCAAAGAGGGGCGTTTCCGCGATATAGATGTAGCCCTCCTGGATCAACGTGGGGCACAGGCGGTAGATCATGGTGAGGATCAGCGTCCGGATCTGGAAGCCGTCCACATCGCCATCGGTGCAGATGACGATCTTGTTCCAGCGGAGATTGTTCAGATCAAAGCGGTTAAGGTCCTTGTTGGCCTTGTTCTGCACCTCCACGCCGCAGCCCAGCACCTTGATGAGGTCGGTGATAATCTCGCTTTTGAAGATGCGGGGAAAGTCCGCCTTCAGGCAGTTGAGGATCTTGCCCCGCACCGGCATCAGCCCCTGGAACTCCGCGTCCCGGGACTGCTTGCAGGCGCCCAGAGCCGAGTCGCCCTCCACGATGTAGATCTCCCGCCGGCTCACGTCTTTGGTGCGGCAGTCCACAAATTTCTGCACCCGATTGGCGATGTCGATCTTCTCGGTCAGCTTCTTTTTAATGTTCAGCCGCTGCTTTTCGGCGGTTTCACGGCTGTGCTTGTTGATGAGCACCTGCTCGGCGATCTTCTCGGCGTCGGCGTGATTTTCAATAAAGTAGATCTCCAGCCGTTCCCGGAGGAAATCGGTCATGGCCTCCTGCACGAACTTGTTGGTGATGGATTTTTTGGTCTGGTTTTCGTAGGAGGTCTGGGTGGAGAAGTTGTTGCTCACCAGCACCAGACAGTCCTGGATGTCGGGAAAAGTGATCTTGCTTTCCCCCTTTTGGTATTTGCTGTTTTTCTTCAGATAGTCGTCGATGGCGGAGACAAAGGCGCTTTTGGTGGCCTTTTCGGGGCTGCCGCCGTGTTCCAGCCAGCTGGAATTGTGGTAGTGCTCAATGAGGTTCACCCGGTTGGAAAAACAGCACCCCACCGACAGCTTCACCTTGTATTCGGGCTTGTCCGCCCGGTCGCGGCCTCGGCGCTCGGACTCCCAGCAGACGGGAGCGGTGAGGGCGTCCTCGCCGGCCAACTCCGCGATATAGTCCTGAATGCCGTTGGGATAGACAAATTCTTCTGTTGTAAAACTGTTGCCCGCCTGATCGCGGAAGCGGAAGGTAATGCCCGCGTTCACCACGGCCTGACGCTTGAGCACGTCCCGGTAGTAGTCGGCGGGAATGTCGATGTCGGTGAACACGTCCAGATCCGGCAGCCAGCGGGTGCGGGTGCCGGTACGGCGCTTGTTGGAGGTAAGCTCCGTTTTTTGCAGCTCCCCCACAATGTTGCCCCGCTCAAAATGCAGGTTGTATTCAAAGCCGTCCCGCCAGACGGTGACGTCCATATAGCGGGAGGAATACTGAGTGGCACAGGCGCCCAGACCGTTGAGGCCAAGGGAGTATTCGTAGTTGTCACCCTCGGTATTGTTGTACTTGCCGCCGGCGTACAGCTCGCAGTAGACCAGCTCCCAGTTGAAGCGGCCCTCTTTTTCGTTCCAGTCCACGGGGCAGCCGCGGCCGGCGTCCTCCACCTCAATGGAGCGATCGGCGTAGCGGGTGACGGTGATGAGCTGGCCGTGGCCTTCACGGGCTTCATCGATGGAGTTGGAGAGGATCTCAAAGACGGCGTGTTCGCAGCCGTCCAAACCATCGGAGCCAAAAATAACGCCCGGACGTTTGCGGACCCGGTCCGCGCCCCTCAGAGCGGAAATACTGTCGTTGCCATAGCTTTTTTTTGTTTTAGCCATGTGTGCCTCCCAGGAATTTGATTGTTGCATAACTTTTTTTATTTTACCCTATTTTTTTCTCTTTGGCAAGTGGCGTGGGATAGGGGGATGAGCGCAAAAAAAGGACCGGCCGCGGCGCGAAGCCGCAGTCGGTCCTGGAATGGTCGTTTCACCGCAATGGGACGGTGAAACTAAGGAGAAAAAACACCCTGAAAAGGGTGGAATCAAGCGTGTCGGCCCTGCCGGTCAAAGCAAAGGGAAAAGACCGCCAGGCTCAAAAGAGCCACCAAGCCCCACATTCCCTGCGCGGCGGCCGTGGAGGCAAGGCACATCATCACGGCGCCCAGCGTCCCCAGCAAAAGTGCGACAAACATCAGCAATACATCTGTTTTCTTGGATTCTTTCATTTGAAAGATCCCCTTTCCTTTTGGATTTCTTGCTGTAAGCATAGCACAAGGCATGGCAAACATAAAATTGATTATTTTTAACAAAATATAAAGAGAGGTTATATTTTCTCTCTCCCCAGCGGCGGCAGGCGGCCCCGGCGCATAAAAGAGCGGCGTCCGCCGGAAAGCGGACGCCGCGGAAGGGACAATGTGGGAGGTCAGCCCCACATAGCCGAGAGCCTGGGAAAGATGTGCGTTTTCCGGGACG
>Ga0183100_1000485_pt1 | contig 19825 bp, 20 predicted proteins | sample Biomet2_FD_127789 | JGI IMG/M metagenome (GOLD analysis project Ga0183100, IMG submission 127789) | Microbial communities from bioreactor (seeded with anoxic lake sediment) at LBNL, California, USA - Biofuel metagenome 2 | ecosystem: Engineered > Bioreactor > Anaerobic > Unclassified ...
GTAAAATATGATTGAAGAACACAATAAAATAAAGTTAACTGAAAATAATTTAAGAGGGAACAAAAAAAATATAACAGTTCATGATATGAATTTATCTGAATGTGGAAAATATCAAGAACTAAATGGTAGTTGGGTAATATGGATGCTAATATCAGGAATAATATTATGCTTCAAGAATTTATATAGTGGAATTGCATTAATTATAATATCGGCTATAATATTTTTTCTTTATAAAAGGAGCTCTCAGAATATTTCAGCTACATATTTTAATATTGCATTAGATTATATAAATAAAGATGAAATGGAAAAGGCCAAAGATGCTCTTTTTGAATCAGTAAAAGTTAATTCAGAAAATAAGATAGCTTATGTATTACTTTCATCAATTTATTATAAAGAAGGAAATTACAAAGATACCATAGATAATATTTTAAAAAGTAATGTTCTTAAATCTGAAAATAGTAAATATAATTATCTTGTTGGAACATGTTATTTTAATATTAATGAGTATGAAAATTGTATCAAATATTTAAACTCTGTTAAGTATGAAGATAATAATGGAATGAAATATGTGAGAGATGTACTTCTTGCAAAAGCATATTTATTAAATAAGGAATATAAACAAGCACTTAATGTATTTAATAGAGTAGTAAATGTATCAGATGAATTTAAAGGAAATATATTAGAATTTAATTACTTTTTAGGATTAACATATTTAAAATTAGGAGAAAATGATAAAGCTAATAAAGAGTTTAAAAAAGTTTATAAGGAAGATAGCAACTATCTAGATATTGAAAATTTAATCAACGGAGTAAATTAATATAAAGGAGCAGTGGCTTAGGCATATCTGCTCCTTTATTATTGTAAATAGTTTAGATAATCAAAAAACATACATAGTTTAGTTTATATAATAATTATTATGTAAACTAAACTATACCAAAACTAAATAAACCCAACAAAAACCTAAAATCTAAAATAATTCAAATACTGAGTATGGAAATTATTGCCTAAGAAATAATCAATAAATATAATTTTTATTCTTTAATTTTGGTTTATTAACTCACTGTGTTAAAATAAGAAGTATATAATGCATAAAGGAGTTTAAAATAAATGAATATAATTACTTTAGAGAATATAAATAAAAGCTATAGTGAAAAAATATTATTAAACAATGTATCCCTCGGTATTAATGATGGCGATAAAATTGGTTTAATTGGAATAAATGGTGCAGGTAAATCTACATTTTTGAAGGTTGTGTCAGGACGTGAAGAATTCTTTGAAGGAAACATAACCAAGGGCAAGAATGTTAGAATTGAATACTTAGATCAAAACCCAATTTTTGATGTAGAAGTAACTGTTTTAGAACAGATATTTAAAGGTGATACTAAAGAAATGAAGCTCCTTAAAAAATATGAAGAATCATTAGATAAAATTAATTCTTGCAAGACAGAAGATTTTGATTTCTTAAATAAAGAATTAATCAAACTACAAGAACAAATTGATTCATTAAATTTATGGGACTTAGAAAGTGATGCTAAGACAATTTTAACTAAGCTTGGAATAAGTGATTATCATGAAAAGGTAGGGAATTTATCTGGAGGACAAAAAAAAAGAATAGCACTTGCATGTTCACTGATAACGCCATGTGATCTTCTTATATTAGATGAGCCTACGAATCATTTAGATTCAGATTCTATAGAATGGCTTGAAGACTTTTTAAATGCACGAAAAGGTGCTCTTTTAATGATTACTCATGATAGATATTTCTTAGATAGAGTTACAAATAGAATTATTGAATTAGATAGAGGAAATATGTATTCTTATCCAGGTAACTATACGGCATTCCTTGAAAAGAAAGTTGAAAGACTTGAAACAGAGCAAGTACAAGAAGAAAAGAAAAATGCATTAATAAGAAATGAATTAAAGTGGGTTAGACGTGGCGCAAAGGCTAGAACCACTAAACAAAAGGCTAGACTTCAAAGATTTGATGAACTTGTAAATACTGAAACTATACGAAGACAAGAAGATGTTGATATTTCTCTTGTTGGTTCTAGACTTGGTAAAAAAATAGTTGAATTATATAACGTGTGTAAAGCATTTGGAGATAAAACCGTAATTAAAGATTTCAATTACATATTTTTAAGAACTGATAGAGTTGGTATTATTGGCGAAAACGGTGCTGGTAAAACAACTTTAGTTAATTTACTTAGAGGGAAGATTCCTTTAGATAGTGGAACAATTGAAATTGGTGATACTGTTAAAATTAGCTGCTTTGCTCAAGATAATACAAATATGAATCCGAATTTTAGAGTTATTGATTATGTAAAAGAAGGTGGAGAATTTATACCTGTAGAAGATGGAACAAAGATATCGGCATCAAGTATGTGCGAAAGATTTTTATTTGATAGTACAATGCAATATACTCCAATTGAAAAGTTATCAGGTGGAGAAAGAAGAAGGTTACATTTACTTAGAGTGCTTATGGAATCACCCAATTTCTTAATATTAGATGAACCTACAAATGATTTAGATATTGAAACGTTAAAGATTTTAGAAGACTTCTTAGATAAATTCATGGGTGTAGTAATTGTTGTATCACATGATAGATACTTCTTAGACAGAATATGTAATAAAATTTTCTCATATGAAGGAAATGGATTAATAAATGAATATAACGGTAACTATAGTGATTTCTTAATTTCAAAAGAAATAGAGAAGGTTCAAGAAGATACTAATACTCTTGAAGATAAATTTAAGGAAGAAAAAAGTAAGGGAACGAAGGAAAGGACTAAAGATAATAGACCGAAATTTACTTTTAAAGAACAAAAGGAATTTGAGACAATAGATGATGATATATCTAAATTAGAAGAGAAAGTCGAAAGTTTAGAAAAAGATATGACAAAAAATTCTTCTAATTACGGTAAACTTAATGAGTTAATGAAAGAAAAAGAAGAAGCTCAGAAAGAACTAGAAGATAAATATAAAAGATGGGAATATTTAAATGAAATTGCAGAAGCAATTGAAGAATATAAGGCTAATAATTGAATATAAAACAACATGAATAAAGGAGGATGAGATTATTTTTTTAGGAAACTCGACTCACTGCATTTGCTGAGTAAGTTCGAGGAACCAAATGCAAGATTTGGACTATCACTTAAGAATAATCTCAATTACTATTATGGAATTATATATTTACTTAAAAGGAAAAACAGAACCAGCTATATTTAAAGGGGATAGAATAGATGTTTTAGATATGGAACTTAAGGGTAAACAGTATAAGCAAATTAGATATTTTAGAAAAGGAATTTCTAAATCTCAATACATTAGTGTAGATTTAATAAATAAAATTAAGACATTTGAATAGAACAACAACTTAAGTTACAAAATAAAAATGCAGGTGATAAAATTGATAAAACAACTCTTCCTAGAAGGCTTTAATAAGACCATAACAAATTCAGCGCGCATAAAAGGTGAACGTGTTTTAAAAAATGATTTGCTTAGAGAGTTAAATGTTAGCGTAGATAAAGACCATATTAAAATACGATCTTCTGTAGTCTCTGAAAGTCTTCTTAGTGAATATTTATGTAAGCTTGAAATTGATAATGAAACAAAAGAGGTTATTGGATCTTATTGTAGTTGTATGGATTTTGAAAAAAATGAATTTACAAATGATAACTATTGTTGCAAACATTTAGTGGCCACCTTTTATAAGTTTTTAAGAAATATTGATGAAGATGATGAATTAAGAACTAAAATAATAAGCAACATTATTCCTAATAAGAATAAATCTAAAATAAAGAAAGATAATAATGATGATTTATTATCTTTACTTATTGGAGATAATCAAAAGGAAAAAATCAAATTAGAAATTACTATAAATAAAAATAATTGGTCTTCTAAACTTCAAGCTGAATTTAAAATAGGTCTTAAAAGTAAAAGCAATAAAATGTATATGATTAGAGATATCAATCAATTTTTAGTATCTCTTTACAATAAAGTTCCTATTAAATATGGAAAAGAATTTGTTTTTGATATAAAAAATCAATGTTTCTCTTATGAAGATAAAAGATTAATAAAATTTATTTATAATATCAAAAATATGGCTGAACATGATAGAAATTTTAAGCGACATCAAGATAAATTAATAGATGGAAAAACATTAACTATTCCTGATGTGATGTTTAAGGAATTTTTAGGTACTATAAAAAAGAACAGATTATATTTAGGTGATGGTTTCTTTTATAGAATATTAGAATCAGAAATAATAGAAGGAGATATACCAATTCCAATTTCGTTATTAAATAAGAAGGATTCCATAGTGCTAGAACTTTCAAATGGCATACCAGAATCTTTAACACAAAATGAAGATGTATTTTTATATGGAACTACAATTTATATTCCTTCTATAGAACAGTGTGAAAGATTATCTCCTTATTTAAAGATTTTTAATGCTACATCTAGAGTGAGTTTTAATAAAAATCAGGAAAACAAAATTTTAAAAGAGTTAATACCATCTATACAAAAAATTACAAGTGATTTAACTTTATCTAAGAATATAAGAGATAAAGTTATTATAGGACCAGTTAATTTTAGATTTTACTTTGACAAAGATAAAGATATATCCTTATTATTTAAGGTATCTTATGAAGGTCATGAATTTAATTATTTTGAAGAGTATAATGATAAGGTTATTTATAGAGATACCGATAAAGAACATGAAGTCTTTGGAATGCTAAGGAGTCTAGGATTTGAAGAAGTTGATGGTAGATTGTACTTTCTGAGAGATGATAATGATGCGTTTAAATTTTTCAAATATGAAATAGAAAAACTTCAAAGATATGGTGAGGTTTTTTATTCAGAGAGATTTAAAGGAATAAAAGATATTAAAAAATCTGATTTCAAGGGAGAAGTTAGAAAAGGACAATTTAATTATTTTGAATTTGAATTTAATATTTCTGACATATCAGAAGAAGAAATTTCAAAGATACTTAGAAGTTTTAGAGATAATGTAAAATATTATAAACTTGAAAATGGAGAATTTTTAGATTTAGAAGATGCAGATCTTAAAGAAGCTTTAACTCTTATAGATAACTTGCTTTTAGAGGATGAATTAAAAAGCAATTCAATTCAAGTTCCTATGAATAAGGGGGCATATCTTGAAGATTATTTAGAAGAAAAAGAGTTTAGATTTATAGAGAGCTGTGATGAAATCAAAGATATTAAAGGTAAATTAAAAAATATTAAAGATAAATCATTTCAACCTCCTTATGGACTTCAAGCTAAACTTCGTGAGTATCAAAAAGATGGCTATAATTGGTTTAGAACTTTAGATTATTTGGATTTTGGAGGAATTCTTGGTGATGAAATGGGCCTTGGTAAAACCCTTCAAGCAATAACACTACTACTTTCAAAGCCAAAGTCTAAAACACTTATTATTGCACCTACTTCTTTAATCTACAATTGGAAAAATGAATTTATAAAATTTGCTCCATCTATGAAAATTGTTATTTCAAATGGCATTAAAGAAGAAAGAGAAGAGTTAATTAAAAGTTATAAAAATTATGACGTAATTTTGACTACCTACAATCTTTTAAGACGTGATTTAGAATTATATGATATGGAATTTGATTATTGTATTTTAGATGAAGCTCAAAATATTAAAAATCAAGCTTCATTAAATGCAAAGTCAGTTAAAGAGATAAAATCAAGAGTTAGATTTGCATTAACAGGAACTCCTATAGAAAATTCTTTAATGGAACTTTGGTCAATATTTGATTTTATAATGCCTGGATATTTATATGATGAGAAAAAATTTGTAACCAGATATCATAGAAGACTTGAGGAATGTCCAGAAATATTGGAAGAATTAAATAGGCTTGTTAAACCATTTATTCTTAGAAGGTATAAGAATAATGTAATTAAAGAATTACCAGATAAAATAGAGAAAAGATTGCTTGTGCCGCTAAGTGATGAACAAAAAGTCGTATATGAAACTTATGCAAATTATGTTAAAGATTTAATTCAAAAGAAGGTTGCAGACTTTGAATTTAGTAAGAGTAAAATTGAAATTTTATCTTATATAACTAAGCTTCGGCAAATATGTTTAGATCCTTCTGTTACAATGGATAATTATTTAGGGACGAGTGGTAAAATAGATGCACTTATTGAGCTTTTAGAACAAAGTATAGAAGAAGGACATAAAATACTAGTATTCTCTCAATTTACATCCGTACTTAAGAATATAGGTAAAATTCTTAAAGAAAAACATTTCTTATTTTCTTACTTAGATGGAAAAGTTCCATCACTTAATAGAATGAAGATGGTTGATGAATTTAATAATGGAGAAAATACTGTATTTTTAGTATCTTTAAAAGCTGGAGGTACAGGACTTAATTTAACTAGTGCAGATATAGTAATACATTTTGATCCTTGGTGGAATCCAGCTGTTGAAGATCAAGCTACAGATAGAGCTCATAGAATTGGTCAAAAGAATGTAGTTGAAGTAATTAAATTAATTTCAAGTGGAACTATCGAAGAAAAAATAGTAGAGCTCCAAGATTCTAAGAGAGAATTAATAAATAAGATTTTAGGAGATGATTTATCAGTAGGATCATTTATAAATACATTAAAAGAAGATGAAATTTTGGATTTGTTTAGCTAAGTGATATTCAAAAAAATAACAAGTCAGTTTTCTAGTCTATTTTGCCTTAAGGTAAGTTCAACTAAATTCAGGTAGAATTATGTATTCTTCATGAATTTAGTTGAACTTTATGCTATACTTAATTGTTACATATTACCTAATATCTCACTATAAGTCAAATATATATATCATATGTTTGACTTATTATCTTATTTTACATCTTCAATAACCATATAAATACACATTTAGGATTGAGTTGTATATTATAATAATATGAACTTTTAATAATATTGAATCAAATACTGGGGGGATTAGGTGGCAAACATAATAAACTATATATCAAATTATTTAAGAGAAGTTAACACAATATCAATAATTTTAAGGCTAACTTTAGCTACAATCTGTGGTGGGATTTTAGGCGCTGAACGAGGAAGAAAAAAAAGACCAGCAGGTTTTAGGACTCATATTTTAGTATGCATTGGTGCAACTATGGTTATGATAACAAGTCAGTATATGACTGATATCCTTAAAATTAGTACTGATGCAAGCAGAATGGGTGCTCAAGTTATAAGTGGAATTGGTTTTTTAGGAGCAGGTACAATTATGGTTGTTGGAAGAAATGAAGTTAAAGGTCTTACAACAGCAGCAGGACTTTGGTCTTGTGCATGTATGGGACTTGCTATAGGAATTGGTTTTTATGAAGGTGCTATTATATCATGTGTTTTTTTAATTGGTGTAGTGACATTACTTCATAAATTAGATTTATATTCAAGAACTCATTCTAAGATATTAGATGTATATGCTGAACTCAAGGATATAACTGGTGTTACGAACTTCATGAATAGTGTTAAATCTGATGGGACAAAGATTTCTAATATAGAAATTAAGAAGTCAAATGAAATGGATAGACATATTATTGGACTGACAATGACTTTAACATTGGCTGGAAAAATTGATCATTCAGAGTACATTTTAAAGCTTCATACTATTGAAAATGTATGTTCTGTTGAAGAAATAATGTAGCTTTTTTATAGAAAAAATATGAGGGGAAATTTAATTATTTTAAAATTTTCCCTCGTATTTTCCCTTGTTAGGTACAAAAAAAATAACAAATCCATGAAGCAAAGTTTCACTTAGAGTCAGACATTGATATATGTTTGCCTCATAATTAGCTATTAGGTGAAAATATGATGACTCAGTATAACTCAAAATAGATTAGCATGTTGATATGTTGTTTTTTTGAATGTGCCTTATGTTTGTTTAATAGTTCTACTTAATATATTAGTTGCTTCTCTATCCATTTTTTCTGTTACGTGTGAATAAATATCAGAGGTTGTTGACATAGAGCATGACCTAATCTTTTTTGTATAGTTTTCATTGTAACACCATTTTCTAAAAGTAGGGTGGCAGAAGTATGTCTAAGATCATGCCATCGTATATTCTTATCTATTTTGTTTCTTTTTAACAAAGATCTTAATCTATTTGTTATATCATTTGGTACCATGAATTTACCATTTCTTTGAATACATATAAGGTCATATTCGATATCCTCAAAAACATTAAGGTGATATTCAGATTTAAATAATTTTTTGTTTTCAAGTTGTTGTATATGTAATTTTTTTAACTGATCAATTAAACTTGCACTAAAAACTTTATCTGATTTTGAAATGATTGAAGTAGCTCCTAACAATATAATTAAAATCGTAAACTATAGGTATCTTAATTTTTTACCTATGATTGTTAGTAGTGAATTTTCTATTGATAGATTGTTAGCTTTTGACGAAGGCGTAGGATATCGCATATACGAGATGTGCAAGGATTATGTGGTAGAGATTGAGAAGGATATACACAATAATTTTAGATTAAAATAATTTTATTTGGCAATAATTATGATTAAAGTAAATTCAATTATGGCAATTATGGATTTAAATAAATTATGAATTTTAGAAGGAGTTTAAGAATATGAAAGAATCAGGAAAACATGGAATTACTATAACGAATGTAAGCACATTTGCAAAAACTAAAACATATTATAATTTTAAAATACTATAAAGGAAGAAACAATATGAATAATACTCATAGAATGCAACCTTGTCCTTATTGTGCTTATAACCCATACAGTGCTGATAATGATTATAGAACGTATCCATGTCCTTATTTATATGACCATTATGTTCCTTTTATTGATGAAATGGAGGATAGTTCGAGATTAATGGGCACTGAACCAATTTCATTAAAAGATTATGGTCCACAACCGTTTGTAGTTAATATTAATGAAGCCACCAAGCAAAACACTAATTACCGTACCGGTTTATGGACAGGAAACAATCTTCAAGTTACATTGATGAGCATCAAGGTTGACGATGACATAGGTTTAGAAGTTCATCCAAGTATTGATCAGTTCATACGTATTGAAGAGGGACAAGGAATTGTTAAAATGGGAATGAGTAAAAACAATCTAGATTTTCAAGCAAACGTATATGATGACTTTGCAATCATGATACCTGCTGGTACCTGGCACAATATTATCAATACAGGGAATAAACCACTTAAAGTATACGCTATCTATGCACCACCTCAACATCCACGTGGTGTAATTAATGTGACTAAACCAGCTGAATAAGTTGTTAGAAAGAGCCATTCATAATTAAGAATAAACAAATATTGTCTAACCCTGTGTGAATTTATGTCATGGGGGTAGACTTCTTTTATTATTAATTTAATTTACCTCCATTCTAAAAATTTACTTAGTAATTTGACATAAGCATTTACTAAACTAGAAGATTCATTTACAAAGTTGCCACTTACACCAGCTAAAAAGGACGGTGTATTAGTGGCAGTTAGCTATCGGATAAAATTATCTGAGCAGCTGAGAGAGAAAGCTAAGAAATAATTATGTATTAAAATTATTTAGTTCTGTGCTGATTTTTACTATTATTATTTACCATAAAAAATTATCCTACTAAGTAGGAAAGATGAACCATTTGCAGGATTATGTCCTATGAGAGTTACTAAGGAAAATGTAGCTGTCATGTTGAAAGAAGTTTTATACTTATAATAAGTTACAAGTAAGAGTTAATAGTTAATTCAAATAACTGTGTTTAAGAGCATATGCAACCAAAGAATTAGACCATCTGTATGGAATGCAGATGGTCTAATTTCGATTAGTTACTGTGTATAACTCGAATTTATAGTATTTATTTGTAAGAAAAAAATTTATCGTAATAAAGCAGTTTTGTTCCGATTTTTACAATTTTTATTTTAAAAAATATATTAATATAAGTACATGAAAGACAACGGGGTCTAGTTTCAGTGAAGAAGCTAGGCCTTATTTTTTTAGTCAAATTCATACGTTATATTTAAGGAGGTAAAAGCAATATGAAAGAAACAAAAATAGATTTCATTTATTTAAATGAAGAGGATATGATTAAGGCTGGAGTTAAGGAAATGGCTGGCTGTGTAGAAGCTATGGAAGAAATGTTTAAGTTATTAAAGGTTGGCGATTTTCGTATGGGTGGTCCTAATGGAAATTCACATGGCGTAATGATGACTTTCCCAGAAGAATCTCCATTCCCTAACATGCCTACAGATGGTCCAGACAGAAGATTTATGGCAATGCCTGCTTATCTAGGTGGTAAGTTTGATATGGCTGGTATGAAGTGGTACGGTTCAAATGTAGAGAATAAGAGCAAAGGTCTTCCAAGATCAATACTTATGCTTACCTTAAATGATAAGGATACAGGTGCTCCTATTGCATATATGTCAGCTAATATTTTAAGTGCTTATAGAACAGGTGCAGTTCCTGGTGTAGGAGTAAAACATTTTTCTAAAGAAGATTCTAAGGTTGTTGGTATTATCGGTCCTGGTGTTATGAGTAAGACGGCATTTGCTGCGACGTTGGCTGTTAGACCAGGAATTGAAACAGTTAAGATTAAAGGAAGAAGTAAGAAGTCAGTTGATGGATTTGTTAATTATCTCAACGAGGATTACCCTCAAATTAAAGATATCATAATTGTGGATACATTGGAGGATGCTGTTAGAGATTGCGATATTGTACATATTGCAACATCAAGCCCAACTGGTGATATTAGTGAATACCCATATATAAGTGAAGATTGGATTAAGCCAGGTGCAATATTATGTTGTCCAGCAGCAGCCAGATTTGATGATGACTTTATTTTAAATAGGGCAAGAACGGTTACTGATAATATTCAGTTATATGAAGCTTGGGCAGAAGAAATGGAATTCCCAGCATATAATTCTATTCCAATTCCAGCAGTACATTGCATGGATTTAATTGAAGAAGGTAAGATGACAAAAGACAAAATCGATGATCTAGGTGATGTATTAATTGGTAAGGTACCAGTACACCGTAAGAAAGATGAAATCATTATCTACTCAGTTGGTGGTATGCCAGTAGAAGATGTTGCGTGGGGTACTATAGTTTATAGAAATGCTATTGAAAAAGGAATTGGAACTAAGTTAAATCTTTGGGATGAGCCTAAGTTGGCTTAAATTTAATTATTCGATTTGGAAGGAGAGTTTTATATGAGAATTACAGAGCATCCAATTTTGGGTGAAACTAATAAAGGACGTTTAGTAACTTTTGATTTTGATGGACAAACATTTGAAGGATATGAGGGAGAAGTTTGTATAAAAAATTACATATAAATAAACCCTTAAGAGTAGTTATGATGTTAAGTACTCTTAGGGGTTTATATTTTAATTGGAGAAAAAATAAAATCTGTATTGATTAAATTCTAATGATTTAGTATACATGTTACGTTATAAAGGCTAATTACATGTTAGACATATTTCTACATTCGTTAGCACAAGTTTTACATTCAGTAGCACATTTTTTACAATGATCATCTTTAAACTTATCACATTCTTGTGCGCAGCTATCGCAAACAGTAGCACAAAGTTTACAATGATCCTTTGAATATTGTCCTTCAGTTGACATCATTGCTGAAGACATTTGACACATTTGTGCACATTCAATAAGACCACTTATGCAATTCTTTCTTGCATCAATATCAGGTTCGTTTAAACATGCTTTGAAGCATTCATAGCATGCTTGCGCACACCTATTGCATTCGTCAATGCACTTTTGAAATTTGTCTGTTGAATTTGTTACTATTCCCATTCTTGAGTCCTCCTGTATAACTGATTTACTAATCAAAGATTATTGTGTGTAATAGTACAATAATTATACAAGGCCATAACATATATTAAATGAAAATATTTTACAATAAAATGTTTCTAAAGTTAACTGATAAAGTAAAGTTATTTTTTAAAAAGGGTGTTTTTAATTTTTATAAAAGTACCTTGACTAGCTGGAGCTATATATCTTTCCTTTGGATGCTTATCTTCTACTGCCTTGATATATTTATTAATTATAGAATCTATGTTAGTAGATTCAGTTAACTTAAAGTACCCATATTGTTTTTTTTCTAGTGATCTTATATTACTTTTAAAATATGAATCAATCTTCATCCAATTAAATTGTTTAGATATATTTTTTTGATTAAAGCCAGTGGCATAAGAACCAGGTTCGATTAATATAACAGGAATATTAACACTCTTAAGTTCTTTAAGTTCTTCATTTAAAGATGGGACAATAGCTTCTAAAGCAAATTTAGTAGCACAATAGGGAGATAGAAATGGAATAGGCGAACGTCCAGCTAAGGATGATAAAAAAATTATCCTACCTTCTTTTCTAGGAATCATTTGTTTTAAAACAAGTTGAGTTAGCTCAATTGGACAAAACACATTAGTTTCAAATGTATTTCTATATGAATTAATATCTATTTCAGCTACAGAACCAGAATCACCAATAGCAGCATTATTTACTAAAATATCAATTCTTATATTCGTTACCTTCAGTCTATCATCCCTACATAAAGTGTCTAGTTTAAAGCTTTCAATAGGAAGGTTGTATTTTTGATTTAATATGTTTAACTTATCTGCTTGTTCTTCAGTATGTGTAGTTGCATATACATAGTGTCCTCTAGATGCTAAAGCAATTGCTGCTTCACGTCCAAGACCAGAACCACATCCAGTAATTAATATTTTTTTCATGTGATCACCTTAATTAATTTTATATTTGGGTAATTAATAACTTAACGAAAACATTAAAAGTAATTATTCTTACAACAATATTAAACTCTAATAACTCAATAAACAATTATATTTTAGCGTTAAATTTACCGTATTATTCCACACGGAAAAATCACATGATAAATTTAGTTTCTATGGTTCAACAATAGCGTACTATATAAATTATATTTAAAATTAACATAAATAAAGATTGAAAAAAAAGCAAATAATAAGAATAAGGAATTTAAAGGCAGGCAGAAAAGTGGGCTCTTACAAAATGTACAAATTTAAAAGGTGAGGTTGATGGAAAGCCAACTGTATCAATATATGAATTAGATTTAGAATTGGCAAAAAAGAATTATAAGGTACATGAGTATAAAGGATGTATAAATTCATTCAGAGTACATTTTAAAGCTTCATACTATTGAAAATGTATGTTCTGTTGAAGAAATAGTGTAGCTTTTTTATGATTGACAGTATTTCAGTACATACTGTATAGTATATTATGAGTTTATATTTATAATTTACAGTAAATTGCTGGAGGGAGGGATAAAATAATGTCAGAAATTAAATTGAAAGAAAATGAAACTCTAGAACAAGCATTAAGAAGATTTAAAAAACAATGTTCAATGTCTGGAGTCCTTGCCGAGGTCAAGAAAAGAGAACACTATGAAAAACCAAGTGTAAAAAGAAAGAAAAAGTCAATAGAAGCTAGAAAAAGAAAATTTAAATAGCAAATTATAAAATATAGTTTTACTGATAAATATTAAGTCTAAATTTTTTCAATGTTGACAGTAGAATTAATTTAGTATTATTACAATTAATAAGACCTAACACGCCTCTTAACAATGCGAACCACGTTAGGTTATTTTCATTTAACTTTTATTTGGAGGAATTTCTAGATATTATTATTGTTAAACTTTAAACACCGTGGTAAAATATCAATGGGTAGTATCTAAAGAGAGTTACACTGAATTTTTAAGCATTAAAATTTATAATACAACTCATATCTATATGAATGAGATTGAAATTAGGATGTTGTATCGCACACATGGAGGTGATACTATTAAAATTGGATTTATTGGTCCAGGGAAGGTAGGCGTGAGTTTAGGGCGCTACTTTACTTACAAAGGGATAAAATTAAGTGGCTTTTATGGAAGAGATATAAAAACAACTATTGAAGCAGCTAATATTACTAAATCAAAATTTTATGATAACATTCAAGATATTGTTAAAGAAAGTGATATATTATTTATTACAACACCTGATGACATCATTTCAATTATAGATAGAGAATTATCAAAATTTGATCTAAACAACAAATCTATTTGCCACACAAGTGGTTCGCTTAAATCAAATGTATTATGTAATGCCAAACATTCTGGTGCACTGATCTATTCTATACATCCCATATTTGCATTTTCAAGTAAAAACACAAATTTAAAAGAGTTAGAAAATATATATTTTTCAATTGAAGGTGATGATTTAGAGAATTCATCTTTAAATAATAATATTAATGAAGAAAATATTTTAGTTATTAATATTATTAAAGCCTTAGAGAATAAGTTTTTCATAAGAAATAAAGAAACCTCTTCAATTTACCATTTAGCGAATGTATTTGTATCTAATCTCACTTTGTCTTTGTTAGATATAGGTACAAGTTATCTAAGAAAACTTGGATTAAACGAAAAAGAAGCTTTAAATGCTATTAAACCATTAGTTCAAGGTAATATTGAAAGTATTATTGAAAAAGGTTTTGTGAATTCTTTAACAGGGCCAGTATTAAGAGGGGACATTACTACTATAGATAAACATCTTTCTGTTTTAGAAAAAGAAGATAAAGAACTTTATAAGATATTATCTTTAAATTTATTAAAACTTGTAGCTTTAAGAGATATTAACAATACAGTTAATTCACAAAATGAACAAAACAACTCTGTAAACATTGAAAATGAAAATGTGCTTCAAAATTTATTAAATAATTCAGAAAAACATTTAGAAATATATAAAATTTTAGGAGGACTAGATTAGTGAAAAATACAGTTTTAACTTTTAAGCAAGCTAAAAATGATGGAAAGAAGTTAAGTATGCTTACTGCATATGATTATTCAATGGCAAAGATTATTGATGAAAGTGGAATAAATGGGATTTTAATTGGAGATTCTCTTGGAATGGTTATTAAAGGAGAAGAAGATACTTTATCTGTTACTATGGATGAAGTAATTTATCATACAAAGGCTGTTAAAAAAGGTACAAAAAATGCTCTTGTAATAAGTGATATGCCTTTTTTATCTTATCATGTATCTATAGAACAAGCAGTTTTAAATGCTGGAAGATTAGTAAAAGAAGGTGGAGCAAGTGCAGTTAAGCTTGAGGGTGGAGCAAATGTTGCAGCACAAATTAAAGCAATTGTAGATGCTCAAATTCCTGTAATGGGTCACTTAGGATTAACACCTCAATCTGTTAATGCTTTCGGAGGCTTTAAAGTGCAAGGAAAAGATGAATTAGCAGCTAAAAAACTAATAGAAGATGCTGTCCTTTTGGAGAAAGCAGGTGCATTTTCAATTGTACTTGAAGGAATTCCAGAAAAAGTAGCAGAACTTATTACAAATTCAGTTTCAATTCCAACAATAGGAATTGGCGCAGGTAAGAATTGTGATGGACAAATTCTAGTTTACCAAGATATGCTTGGAATGTTTAATGATTTTATACCAAAGTTTGTTAAACAATATGCAAATATAGGTACAGTTATGAGAGAAGCTATTAGTTCTTATGTTAAAGAAGTAGAAGAAGGAACATTTCCAGAAGATAAACATACTTTTAAGATTGATGAAAATGAACTACAAAAATTGTATTAAATCATTTGTTTCATGTATCTAATATAGAAAGAGGGAGAACAAGAATGTTAGTAAAAGAAATTAAAGAACTTAGAAGTTTAATTAAATCATGGAAAAGAGAAGGTCTTTCAGTGGGTTTTGTACCGACAATGGGAGCGTTGCATGAAGGACACGAAAGCTTAATAAAAAAAGCAGTAGAAGAAAATGATAAAGTTGTTGTAAGCATATTTGTTAATCCAACACAATTTGGACCCAATGAAGACTATGATAGTTATCCAAGAAATATTGACAAAGATTTAGATGTTTGTTTAAATGCAGGTGCAAGTGTTATTTTTAATCCAGAACCAAGTGAAATGTATTTTGACAATAAATCAACTAGTGTTAGTGTCTCAAACCTTACAAGTGTACTTTGTGGAGCAAAAAGACCAGGGCATTTTGATGGAGTTTGTTTAGTTGTTTCTAAGCTTTTAAATATAGTTACTCCAGATAAAGCTTATTTTGGACAAAAAGATGCTCAACAAGTGGCTGTTTTAAGAAGAATGGTTAGAGATTTAAATATAGATGTAGAAATAATAGGATGTCCAATAATTCGTGAAGAAGATGGATTAGCTAAAAGCTCAAGAAATACTTACCTTTCAAAAGAAGAAAGAAAAGCGGCCTTAGTATTAAGTAGAAGTTTGGAAATAGCTAAAGAGGCACTAAATAGTAATGAAAGAAATGCCAATAAGCTTAAGGAAATTATAAAAGAAGAAATAAGTAAAGAGCCATTAGCAAAAATAGATTATGTAGAAATAGTCGATAGTGATTCTTTAGAGAATGTTGAGACTATAGAAAATAGTGTGTTAATTCCAATAGCTGTTTATATAGGAAAAACAAGATTAATAGATAATTTTACATTTGAAATATAATAAAATACAATTTTAGGAGGAATTTTTAATGATACTTACAATGTTAAAAGGAAAAATACATAGAGCTACAGTTACTCAAGCTGAGTTAAATTATGTAGGAAGCATTACTATAGACAAAACGTTGATGGAGGCTTCAAATATATTAGAAAATGAAAAAGTACAAATAGTTGATATAAACAACGGAGCAAGACTTGAAACATACGTAATTCCAGGAAAGAGAGATTCAGGGGTTATTTGTTTAAATGGTGCTGCTGCAAGACTTGTACAACCTGGAGATAAAGTAATAATAATTGCTTATGCTCAAATGAATGAAGATGAAGCTAAAAAATATAAACCAGCTGTTGTATTTATGAATGATGATAATACTATAAAAGAAATCACCAATTACGAATCTAATGAATAAAATTTAATTCACAATGATATATAAATTAATCTAAGAGAGTGAGATTACTAAAATCTCACTCTCTATTTTTTAGTGTGCCCAGCATGGGCAACAACTTGGCAGAAAAAGCAAAAAAATATCTGATGTAATTAATTTTGTTTTAAAGAAATAATTATAAAAACAATCAACAAATTTTGATATATTAAGCCATTTATCCGTAGTACAAAAAGAGGAAATTTGCATAGTATATATTAGACAACATTCACTAACTATATTTTAATTAGATAAAACGGAGGGAACATTATAATGAGTGATAACGAAAGATTAAATTCAGCAAGTACAAATACTTCTCAGTGTGTAGCAGACCCTTGTGCAACTGTTACTACTCAAATAGAACCATTAACTGAACAAAGCTCTGTAACTCCTAGTGTTATTTCAGCTATACCTGCATATGTATATGTTAAGCTTCCAGTTATATTGGCAGAGACAAATATAACAATTCCTGTTGAAGCTACTATCACATTGGATCAAGCTGTTAGGGAAATTAAACGAATTAAAAAGAATGTATATTTAACTCAATCTCGTCTTATTCCATTTTCTTCAACTCCAACTCCTACAACTCCTGTTAATGGAATATTATTTATAGCAGGTTTTGTAAGAAAGAATATTGAGTATGCAACTCAAACTTGTATTACAGCTGGTACTCCAAATTTTTGTGGAAATATAGGACAATGTACAGTTGAAGTACCTTTTAATTTCACTACTAGAGTTACTTTCCTTAGACCACCAGTTTTTACTGAAAACACTACTCCAAGTGAATTAGAATTTTTTACAGATAAACTTCAAGGCTGTGACATTTGTGCAGATCCAGTGCTTGGCCGTAATCCTTGTGATCAAAGTTTCTTATTCACAGAATTTTTTAATGAAAAGCCATTTGTTGAATTAGTAAATGCAACTGTTACTGAAGTTGATATTCACACAAACCCAACTCGTGACTGTGCAATCCCTACAGAACAATTTTTCACAACACTAACAGAAAAATTAGTTGTTAATTTAACACTAAAAGTATTACAAAAACAACAAGTAAGAGTTCCATCACTCGGACCACTATAAAAATTTAATTAAAAACTGAGTAAAAGTACTCTTGTTGAATTAGATATTAATTAATATGTTGCAGACCTAAAGCTTAATAAAATAGGTTTTTGGTCTGTTTTTAGAAGGAGATAAATACTATAAAATTGAAAATAAATTTTATAGAAATATATACTTAAATTTATTAAATTCTTAAGTAGAGGAGATGTTATGGAAATAATGTGCTATTCAAGACAATATTATAATCAACTTAAGAGAAAACAATATGAAGAATATCTTAAAAGGCAGAATAAGTATTTTTTAGATAAGAAAAAATATGAAAAAGAACATCATAAAAGGGATAATGATGTTTTTGCAAATAAAAGAAAGTATGATAAAACTTATACTTCCCAAAATGAATCTTTTAATTCTTTTAAGACTGTTAGAATAGAAGATGATAATATAAATGACGATTGCATAAAAAACAATAGTTATGGATCTTCAGAAATTAATGCTGAAAAAAATAAATTAAAATATAAAAAACATAATTTAACCAAATATGATAACTTAGAAAATAAGAATTGTATAAGTATCGAAGATTTATATAATGATGAATTCTTAGAAGAAGAGCATAATACTGTTGAAAAAGAGGAGCTATCTAAAGGAACCAAGCATAAACCAGTGAATAAGTGTACTATTGAAAGTTGTAAAACGACAGTTTCTTCAGAAACATTGCCTCTTTGTGAGAACATTCCTCATACTTCTGATGTCACTGCAGGACCTGTAACAGTAAAAATTCCAGTGGTGTTAACAGAATGTAATATAGCTATAACTGTTCAGTCTTCACTTAAATTAAAGGATGCTGTATTAGAAATTAAACGCATTAGAAAAAATGTATATTTAAATCAGTGCAAACTTATTCCAAACTCTGAAAATGACAAACCTAACACCGGAATATTATTTCTAGCTGGTTTTATTAGGAAGAATTTAGAATATTCCACTAAAGATCATAATGATAAAGGTGTATTATGCGGAAAATTGAAGCAAGTTACAGTTAATGTTCCTTTTAAGTGCACTACTAGAGTCACATTTAACACTCCCCCTAAATTTAAAGCAACTACTTCTCAAGATGAAGTAGAAATATTACAGACTAACATTGAAGTGTGCAATCCTTGTGAAGAAGAGATAACTGGACGAGATATTAGAGAGCAAAATTTTAGGTTAATTGAATTTTTTAATGAAAAAGTATTCTGTGAATTAATTAGTGCTGAATTTATTGAATCAGATATTCTTGAAAATTCAATAAATAAAGAGTGTAAATTGCCTCTTGAACAAACATTTCACGTTATTACTGAAAAGGTTGTACTATTTTTAACAATAAAATTATTGCAGAAACAGAATGTAATAATTCCAAGACAAGGCTTAGATTAAATAAAGTAATTCTTTACAAAAGAGATGAAGAACCATTTAGCAATAAATAAGTTAAATATATTATATGAAGATTTTTCATTTAATTTCATATTATTTAAAATTAAGAAGTAATGGAATTACTATTAAAATAGCACTTTCATTTATTTTCTAATAAGAACGCTTTAGCGTTCCGTAGGTATAAAAGCACATACTTTCACTAGAATAAACTTTTAGTCGCCTTAAGGCGATACTACTTGTAGGTGGTTAAGTCCACCTACAAAAATTCTCCATGCTTTAGTGTAGAGTGGTTTAATAAACTTTCTAATATAATATGATACTTACAATGTTAAAAGGAAAAATACATAGAGCTACAGTTACTCAAGCTGAGTTAAATTATGTAGGAAGCATTACTATAGACAAAACGTTGATGGAGGCTTCAAATATATTAGAAAATGAAAAAGTACAAATAGTTGATATAAAC
>Ga0183100_1000807_pt1 | contig 19769 bp, 11 predicted proteins | sample Biomet2_FD_127789 | JGI IMG/M metagenome (GOLD analysis project Ga0183100, IMG submission 127789) | Microbial communities from bioreactor (seeded with anoxic lake sediment) at LBNL, California, USA - Biofuel metagenome 2 | ecosystem: Engineered > Bioreactor > Anaerobic > Unclassified ...
CTCTGTCTTTGCCGAGGCAATGATGATGAGCGATGGAGCCGCCGTATTTGACGACCTGCTCAACAATAATCTTATTGATGAGGTTGTGATACTTATTGATCTCCTCTTCCGGAGGACAGTCGACAATATTGTAATAGTAAACAAAATACATATTTGTACCATTGATATAGCTGTGGGAAGAATGGCCACCTACCATAGTGATGTCGGGCACTTCTGCCATGATGCGCTTGCGGGCGGTTTCATAGATTTCGTAAATGCAGTCCCAGCATCCGGAAACTTCAGTAGTAATCCCTATGTTCTGCGTTTCAAGGATTTCCTGACGCTCCTGCGCGATCTGTTCAGCACCCCAGTTCAGGCCGTTAAACCATTTCTCGATATACTTCGGGTCAACCGCCTTGCACTCATCATGCCGTGCAACAATCTCCTTGATGCCCCTTTCTGTGGCATCAGTAATACCGGCAGGGCCTTCCGCCATAAAAATCATTACACACTTGTCGGGAGCAGCAAAATGAGAGAAACTCATTCCACCGTCGGCGGGATCATACAGGCGGGCAATGGACGGCTTGTAGCCTTCAACCATAACTTCACGAAGTACCTCAAAGCCCGTCTTCATGTTGTCCAGTGTGTAGCCCAAGAAGCAATTATTTTCTGGGCGGTACTTGAATATTTTCACGGTAACTTCGGTAATAAAGCACAGCGCGCCTTCATTGCCAATTACGATATTTCTAATGTCAGGTCCGACTGAGCGGCGCGGGACGTTCTTGATCCGGCAAATTTTACCGTTTGGAAAAACCACTTCCAAACCAACAACCATGTCTTCAATTCCACCATACAATGTAGAGAACTGGCCGATGCTGCGGGTCGCTACCAGGCCGCCCATCTGTGTCAGAGGCTTTGATTGCGGTGAATGACCGGTCGTGTAGCCCTGCTCGCGGAGCATATCGTCCAAATCCTGCAGCGGGGTACCGCACTCACAGGTAACCTGCATATTGTATTTATCAACTTTCAGAACTTTGTTCATCTGTGAACCGTCGATAACAACCGAGTCCACCAAAGCTGTCTCCAGTCCTCCCTCAATCGCTGAATGGCCGGTTCGAGGAACAACATTGATTTGATTCTCATTCGCAAATTTTAAAACTTCCGACACCTCTTCAGCGCTATGTACATAAACGACAGCCGCCGGTATTGGCTGTGTGTAGACCTCACAAACCTGTTCGTACTTGCGGTAGCGGTCACAGCTGCTTTCTTTGAGAACCTGCTCATCCGTAATTACGTTCTCTTTTCCAAGAATATGAATTAAACCCTCAACGATTTTTTCTCTTGCAATAATTGCCATAATATTTGCTCCTTCCTAAGTTTGGGTGGTGTTCCATCTCAATTTCACGCTGATTCACCAATAAAAAAAGAGAAAGCAACTTCAGAGGGGTATACACCCACTCGAAGTTACTTTCTCTTACTCTCTTTGGTAACTATCAACAGTATAGCGACTGACAGTTTATTTGTCAATTGTTTAATTTAAATAGTATTTTGAATAATATTTTAGTGTTTTTATTTAATGACAAACTTGAATATCTGCTGTATACTGTCTTCAGTTACTATCAGAGAGATTGAGAGATTGAGTAACTTCAATTAATTCGCTTGTTGCGGATTGGTTGAAGTTGCTCTTTTTTTTAAAATATTGTGCACAGATATTTTTGAAGATTCTCTCATTCTCTTAACAGCTACATAATAACGAGGAGGAAAAGTTAATGAACAAGGCATTTATTAAAAAGTATGGTACGCTTCTGCTGCTTGCCGCAGGTGCCGGAATTATTTTTCAGTTGCCATACATACGTGAAACTTTCTATGTTCAGATTCAAAACGCAATGAAACTGAACAACACACAGATGGGCCTTCTTTCGTCCGGATATGCGTCAATGGCACTGTTTTCTTATTTTATCGGCGGTATTATTGCCGATAAATTCTCGGCAAGAAAGCTGCTAACCTTTTCATTTATCGTAACCGGCATTCTGGGAATCTGGTTCTCCATGTTCCCCGGCTATGAAGTCTGCCGTATCATCTTTGTCCTGATGGGCATTTCCACCATCATCACATATTGGTCGGCTTGCATCAAAGCAACTCGTATGTTGGGCTCCAGTGAAGAGCAAGGCCGTCTATTCGGCCTGCAGGAAGGCCTTCGCGGCATCATGAATGCATTGTTGGTGTTTGGCATGATGGCGGCTTACAACCACTTTGCCGATAAGGTTTTAGGCGCTCAATGGGCAATCCGCGTTTGTGCTATCGTCGTTATTATTATTGGTATCCTTAACTGGTTCTTTATTGATGACACAAAGAGAGAAGAGAACACAGAGAGTGTTCTTGACATTGCAAAAGGTATGCTGCATGCTATGAAAATGCCGCGTGTCTGGGTTATTTGCGCAATTGTCTTTACCGCATACAGCGTCTATGGTATGCTGGGTTACCTTAACACCTATTGTGTCAAGGTATACGGCGCTTCAGAATCTGTCGGCACAGCTCTCGGCGCCAGCCGTTATCTCGTCCAGGCTGTCGGCGGTGTGATAGGTGGATTCTTGGCTGATAAGATTGGTTCCCGCATCAAGGTTATTATTGGATGCGCTGGATTGTTCATTTTGTCTTTCCTCGGATTCATCGTTCTCCCAGAATCCGCCGCAGTGCTCAATGTAGTTATTATTAACTTCATCTTCGGCCTGTTCCTCATCTATGTTGTTCGTTCCATGTACTTCGCAATCATAGATGATGCGCACCTTCCAGTTAAGTCTACCGGCCGTGTTTCAGGTTTTGTGTCCTTCCTTGGCTATTCACCTGACATCTTCATGTACACCATGATCGGTAGCTGGATGGATACCAATCCGGGCAAAGCCGGCTTCAACATGATGTTTGTCTATGCTATCGCAATGGCCGCGCTCTGCTTTATCTTTGCCTTCATCCTGTTCAAAATTGTTAAGAAAGACAAAGTTAATGCTGCTGACATGGAGACTGCCTAATAACATTTATTGCTTTCCTCATCCCCCATATATGTTCTAAGCGTGTTGATAAAGAGTAAAGAAAGCTGAGTGAGAATTTAGCCTCGAATGTTTTGTTAATTTTGATTAAGTCCAGTTGTACCTTGAATGGGTGTGACTGGACTTTTCGTTTTGTGAAGTAAAAGCACAACAAAACATTATTATTTTATTGATAAAACCACCGGTGATTTAAATTTAATAATTGCGTTTCAAATGTGTTAATTGGCATACACCCTAATCCCAGCGTTCTCCGGTCTTCTCGTTTTTAACACGCATAGCTTCCATTTTCTCATCACTTCCACAGGTTAAATAAAAAACTTCGAACAAAAAGAGATTGCTCTCCGTAATGGAAAACAATCTCTTACCGTATCTTCCCCAATTCTTCATATGCCTGTTCTATACTCTTTCGGAGATACTCCATAACAATTTTTGAATGCCCTGCTAAAATAATTGCTGTCGGCATATCCAACACATTCTGATATGTATTGGATCTTCTCATTTGAACGGTGCAACATTTCAGCAGCCTTCTGCATGCGAAAATTCAACACATATTCGTAAATTCCGCAACCATATTGTTCTTTAAACTGCTTCGAAAGATATTCTTTTGTTAAGTGATATTTTTCCGAAAAATCAACTAAACTTATGTCACGATAATAGTTTTGACTAATATAGGCCTTTATTTCATTAATAATATCAAGAATCGAGTTCTTTTGTTCCTTTTGCATATTTTCATAAAGCTGATATAACAAGCTCATCAGATAATCGATAGTTTCTTTGTAATTAAAGGAACTTATGGATGAAAAATTAAAGGGTACCGACAAGATATCATTATAATTTGAGATGTTTTTCTCTTCTGCAATTTCCTTAAAAACAAGTATGAATTCTGCACACGACTGTTTTATTTTATGAATACTTAAATAACCGCTTTTCTCCATTCCTTCAAAGTATTTTCCGAGCATCAACCTCGCATAAAGCATATTGCCTTTTTCTATTGCTTGGACAAAAAGGCTTTTTTTATCGATTACGGAGTCTCTTTTATAGTCAAATTCTTTTTCTGTATAGGTGTAAATGTTTTTGCTTTTTTCCAAAAGATTTACGTTATTGATAATATCCAAAAGATTTTCATACATCATATATATATCTTTCAGCTGGTTACTGCATTCGCTGATGGCCGCAATCGCTTTCAGTTGAATTTGTGTTTCCAACCTGTTCAGTATTATTTCGACCGAATGAATAACATTTTGCTGAGAGAATTCCATATTCTCTGACTCCAATTGAATCGACAGCAAATAGTCAATGTTTTGTTGTGTTACCATAACTTTGAAACTGCTAAGATCAGACATAATAATATCTGTAATACTTTCATCATCGGGCAGTTTATTGGCATCGGAACGCTTTATGGGATGAATCAACACTAAACAAAAATTTGAATTGTCCTTATATGCAAAAGATAATTTCTGAATAATGTGAATGATTGGATCGTATGCGGTAATTGCAGTATCTTTCTCCAATTCTCGTACAGCTTTATGAAGTGTTTGATTTAACTCCTCACAGATTACAGGCTTTAAAAGATAATCAGTTACATGATAACTAATTGCTTTTTTTGCGTATTCGAAATCATTGTATCCGCTTAAGATAATAAACTTTGTGTTCGTATATTTTTGTGAAGCCTGACGAAGGAACTCCATACCGTCCATTACAGGCATTTTTAAATCTACAATCACAATATCAAATGGATAGCTTTTTAGCATCTCTAATGCTGTCTGGCCATTATCGGCTTCAACCGGCTGAGAAATATTAAATTCATTCCAGCGCCCTAATTTAGTCACTGCTTGTCTAACATGCAATTCATCATCGACAATTAATGCTTTATACATCTTTTCCCCCTCCAATTGGATTGGCCGGTAATATGATCATAGTGGACGTTTTACGATATGGTTTACTGTTTAGAAGTAAGTTGGCATCTTGACCAAACAGCATTTTCATGCGCCCATACAAATTTCTCAAACCAATATCATCTCGGCTATCATTATATTCAACTTCCTGAGAAAACCAAAGCTTCAATTTCTGTAAACGCTCTGGAGAAATTCCCGGCCCATTATCCGACACGCTAATAATCAATTTATTTTTTATTAGTCTAATTTTTATCTTAATACACAATTCTTTCATCGTTTTTTCTAAGCCATGCTTCGTCGAATTCTCCACCAGAGAATAAATAGATATTTTGGGAATTTCACAGGCCATCGCGGCAGATTCGATATCAATATCATATGTAAGCCTGCGGTCATACCGATATTTTAAAATATATAAATAATTTAAAACGTGCTTCATTTCCTGTTCAACCGTAACGATTGGTTCCTCTTTTAATCCATAACGAAGATTTAACGCAAGTGCTTCAATCATTTTACATATTTCGTCCTGATTATTTAAAATTGCTTTTGTCGAAATAACCTGCAGCGCGTTATATAAAAAATGAGGATTGATTTGGGATTCCAAAGCACTCAGCCTTGCTGTCTTTTCTTTAATTTCCAAGACATAATTTTTCTGTATAAGCTCATCAATCATCTGAATCATCGTGTTATATCGATGAACCAGCATGACAATTTCGTAGCTGCCTTTTTCCTCAACTGTAGTTTTTAAATCCCCTTTCCCGGCGAGCCTCATTTGCTTCGCAAGTACATTTAGGGATGATGTAAGCGTGCGTACAATAATTGTGATAATAACAACGGAAAATCCAATTGCTAAAATCAGGATAAGTAAACTCAGATTCTTACTTTGCGTATTTTTTTCATTGAGTGCTTTTATAGAGACAAATTTTACAATCTGCCAATTGCTCTTTTGTGAGATATTATAAATTGCAAGATATTTGTCACCTGATATTTTAAGAGAGAAGAAAGAATTTGTCTGGTGCCTGTCAATATTTTTATTGAACTCATCCTGAACGGCTGAGTCTAATAAATCATTTCCACTCACATAATAAATATTTTGATTGCTGTCCAGCAGACACATCATACTACCTGAATCCGTCTGCTGATCCGCAACAATATCGTTCAATATACTTGAATTGCAGGTTATTGCTACCACAGCAATTGTTTTTTTAGTATAAACATTAATGATTGCGCGATATACCGTGAACATATTGTTTTTAAAATCAAACTTCATATTTTTATTTTCAGAATCAAAGCAAGGCTGAACATATGCGTAATGTTGGTTTTGAGTTACACCTTTGTACCACTGCTCACTCTTAATATTTGCCTCCTTCGCTGTTGTAATTTGTCCTGCCGCCTTTGAATAGCTGTAACTTTTTTCATCTGCCGGCAAGTAGAACGTGATCTTTGAAATGTCTTGTCTTGAGTAAAACATGGTTCTGATATAATTTGTAAGATACTCATACTCACTGTAGGTGTGCTCTCCATTTGTTATAATTGACAGTAATTTTTCATCTGTGCGTACGTTCATAGCAAAATCCTGTATCGTATTGACGTAGTTCTCAAAATTTGCATTAAGCAAGCTTAACGCGGTTTGATTTCCCTGTATAGCATCTTTTCTTATCGTTTCTGTTGTACTGCTATAGAACAGAAAAACAGTGATGGAAATTACGATTACAATGGTTGCTATAAATATGGAGACGACTTGGTTTGTAAAACGGCTAAAAAATTCAACAATATGTTTTTTAAATTGAGCCATTGTTTTCCTATCAATCCTTGGTTATTTTTAGAGCAGCGCACGAACTTTACCAATACTCTGATGTAATCAGTGAATTCCACACATTGAAACCCACTAAAGCCTGAACAGTTCAGATTCGTTAGAATTTAAGATCTGAATTGTCAGGCGTTTAGCAGCATTACGATATCGCAAAACCTTTTCAAAATAAATTATACCAGATATTTGGGGCTATGACATACCTGTGAAGAAACTTAATTTTCGCATGAATTGTTATTCAGAATCTGTCGAAGAAAGTGTATAACTCAGAATATGCTGATGGCCGCCCCCCTGATTGATAAAACCGATACAACCAGTTGAATAATCCTCATCTTGAACTGTAAGGGAAACACCGCTAATGTTAGCACTGATTGTACCACCGCAGCAGGTTGCCGCAAGCGTATAAGTTTCGTTTTGCTTCATTTCAAACGGTACTTTACCAAGCCGGATTGTACCATTCAAAGATCGCTTATCAATGGCGAGTTCATTTGGGGAAACTGTAACGGTATAACCGATCAGATTACCGCTGCACCGAACAACTACACCGAATGCACTGTCATTGAATCCGAAAATCGGAGTAAATACGGTCGTCAATTTGTAATTTTGAAAGTTACAGTCGCCAGTGTAAATAGCCGCTCCATCGCGGTCAGCATTCATATGAAGATGACTGTCCTCCAACTTCCAATTTCCACGGTAGATAACAAACTGATTTAATGTAGTATGTTCCGGAGTCCAGTGATGCTCTATTTCCTGTGCAAAAGTGTTTGTATAAGCAGGAGTTCCGCCGAAAGAAAAATCATCCAGGTAGCAGATCACGCAGTTACAGGTTTTCATATCATTTGGAGTTATGCGAATACCGCAATACAGCAAAGTTTGATCCGTTAGGGCAGGCAGAGTAAATGAAACGCGGCGCCATGCGTCCGGTGAAAGCAAAATCGGCTCACTTGTCCATTCGTCACCGGAACGGGCTTTTACAACGATGCAAACCTTCAGTTTCCTATTATCATAACTACGGAGAACCGCGGATACCGTCTGACCGCCGTACAAAATAGGGGAAAAAGAAGGATTGTAGCGAGAGTCATTAAAATCCGTATTGTTGTAGTCGGTTTGATAGTATACGTCGTAGTGTTTTCCGCCCAGTGGATGCTGAATGGCGATGCGCAGCGAACGACACCCTGTACAGGAAATCTCTTCCGTATTGCGTAGTACGATATCTTCTTGTGCACGAAATGCCTGAATTGAGCCAGGATAGTCAAAAGTCATGCGATGTTCGGAAGTATAATCCGAGCTGCGATCAGCCATTTTATCCGCTAAAAAGCAGGTATAATCGGCAACGTGTGGAATGTCCTCTATATTGCGGGAACCCAGCACAGAAGACGCCGCCAAAAAATCGCGAACAGGCTCTCGCCAATGCTCGGCAATTCCGTCCACTCCGACAAGGACACCTAAAATTGCAGCCGCATTTCCTACATTGCAGTCAGTATCCCACCCGCACATATTGGCGATATTGATGGTGTGAGAAAAGTCACCGTTTCCGTAACATAAAGCCAATGCAATGACTCCGGTGTTCGGAATGATATGACAGGAGCCCGGATATTTATCGTATCCAAAATTGTTCTTCAAATACAAGAAGCAGGCTCTCCAGTCTTCAGGATGCGCATCGTGGAACATCTCGATGGCATGGAATACCTTTTGGTACATGGAGTCAGCAGGAATAAGGGAAAGTGCGCGATCAATCACTTTGCGAATATCTGTCTCCACAAATGCTGACGCAATTGCACCGGCAACAAACCGCGCTCCATACAGGCCGTTTCCGTCATGAGTAACGCTCGCCATACGCTCCGCATAATCAGCAGCTTTTTCCGGTTCACCGGGGAATATAAAGCCCCAGCAGTCTGAAAAAATCTGCCCGCCTATCTGCTCAGCAATTGTGTGACCGTTTTGGGCGATAGAGCCAGAAAGAGGTGCCGGAATACCACTTTTCATGTTTTCATATGCGGTGTGTTCCGTAGAGATTCCGTATCCGCCCCACCAGAAAAACCCCTTGTACTCCTGCAGGTAATTCATAACCGTTTTTCCCATTTGGGCAGGAGTAATATTCTCGTCAAATCCGCAGTCCTCCAAGGTCCGCATAAAAAATAAAGGACCGTTTAAATCGTCATCTGAACAAAAATTTTTAGGAAAGTCGTGAGGGTAATTTGTGATTTCACCAAATGTGTGAAGCAAATCATCATAACTCCAACCCTCGGTATTCGCCCCATGGCGCACGCCAATGACCTTGCCAAGCCATCCCGCATAAATTTTCTCTCGAAATGCTTTTTCCATTTTTATGCTCTCCTGTTTTATTCACTATTATTATCCATTATATTTCACACTTTCCATCACCTTAATTTTGAACAACCTCAAAGCATTGCTTTCAAAAAGCTTACCGCCATGCAATGTTTTGGCTATTCTAAGAATATGACATGGAAAAGGATTTATTTCCCGCTAAAGTTCCAATTTTAGAGTAGATGTTCTTACTTCTTCAATTGCAGGTATCGATTGGGCAGCACCTTCCCTTGAAATTGCTATTGACGATGCAACAGACGCCTTGCGCAAAGATTCCTCAATTGATTCGCCGTTTGTTGCACATGTCAAAAAATAGCCGGTGAAGGTATCTCCGGCAGCAGTTGTATCAACTACCGGCACATCATATATGCCATGGCGGACTATTTTTTTGCCGTCTGCACAGATGACTCCATATTTGCCAAGCGTCAGTACCACAGTTGCGCAGGAATACTTCTTCTGAATTGCGACAATTATTTCTTCTGCCTCCGTGCAGCCAGTCAATTGATTTCCTTCCACCTCATTGAGTATCAGCCAACTGATTTTCTCAAGAGGCAAATTAGTCAATTGGTCATCCACTGGTGACGGATTCAGTGCGATTTTTATTCCGCGGGAATATGCCTTATCGATGATGTACTTTAGATTACTTATTTCATTTTGAAGAAGTAACACATCCTGAGGACCAAACTGTGCAAGCACTCTGTCCGCCTGTTCAGTCGTAACGGCGTGGTTTGCTCCGCCGTGCAGCAAAATGCAGTTCTGGCCTTTTTTATCCACTTGAATAATCGCATGCCCACTGGCTGAATTCACCATCCGCACGAAATCGGTGTTTACCTTGTTTTCCTGAAGTATATCCATTAATATTCCGCCATCAGACCCGACGCATCCGGCATGAAACACCTCTGCCCCTGCACGAGCAAGCGCCACGCTTTGATTCAGCCCCTTGCCTCCACAGAACTTTTCAAGTTTTGTCGAAGACAGCGTTTCGCCTTTGCATACAAGATGCTCAACCGAGTAGACAAAATCAATGTTAAGCGAACCAAAATTCAATATTTTCATAGGACATCTCCTTTTATGAGCACAGATAGAGGAGAAGCATCTTTCGTATATTGGTTTCACCGCACAAAAAATTGCGGCAGTCGCCACAAAATAACATAAATGCTTATTTGTGGCGACTTTGCAATACGAATCGAAAATTACTTGGAAGTGCCTAATAAAGGCCACTGTTTTTCTATTTCTGCAATAGCCTGACTTTTTGTGTAAGTCTTGGCAATATAGCCTTGCATAATTTCCCCGAACTTCTGATTAAAACTGTCCAAAGAATATTCAACAGCAGGGAATCCGGCGGTATTGCCTTTCAGGTACTGCTGAGTTGCAGTAGCAATGTCAAAAGACGGATAAGGCGCATCTTTTACCGGAGGAAGAGCATGAGCAGTATTTCCAAACCAGTTCTTGCCATAATCGGAAGTATACAGCCAGTTGCAGAAATCCAGCGTAGCCTTTATGTTCTTAGAATCTTTGTTTATCCGAAGAGTTTGATCTACGCCTACAATCAGTTTGCAATCAGATGGATTATTGCTGACAGGATATCCTGCAAAACCGATTTTTAAGTTCGCATCAATCTTTTTAATATCAGCTTCGACCCAAGGGCCTTGTCCGAGTATCATTGCTGCCTTTCCTGTGGCAAATGCAGAGGTTTCCGCGCTAAGATCGGTCTCCAGAGGTTTTGCATCTCCATATTTTACCGCAGTATCAATAAAATTGAAGAAATCGTCGTTCAGCACTGGATAACTTGAAAATTTGTTTTTGCCCGCGATAAATCCATCGACTAATCCGCTGACATCATTCGGTTGGGCAGCGTCTTCAAAATGCTGAAAAATATGTTTAAATACCCACCATTCTTTAAAGCCTCCAGAAATCGGTTGAATTCCTGCGGCTTTCAGTTTTTGGCAGTCAGCCGTAAGTTCATCCAATGTTTTTGGTGGACTCTGAATTCCCGCTTTCTGGAAAAGCGCGGGATTATATATCAGTCCGAAAGACTGTGTCGTAATTGGAAAGCCTAATATTTTGCCGTTATAGGTCTCACCTTTTTTTACCACATCCGTCATTGCAGATACAAGCGGCTGGTTGGTAAGGTCATATGAATACTGCTCATATGCGGCAAGTTCCCTGCCCGCTGTTGTACTGAAAATATCCGGAATTTCACCGGAATTAATCTTTGCTTTCAGCAATGTGGAATAATCGGACTGAATTGTCTCATAGTTGATTGTCACGTTTGGAGCAACCTTTTTGTATTCGCTGATCGCTGCGTTAATTGCATCCGTATATTCCGGGCTTGATATAAAAATATCGACCTTTCCGCTGCTTGAACCACTGGAACTTTGAGCCTGTGAGCTCGATGAAGACGTGCCGCAGCCCGTAAAGATACTGGCTGCCATCGCAAAAGATAAAATTACTGCGAATGCCTTTTTTTTCATAACTTCTCTCCTTTTTTTATTGTCAATCCACAAAAGCGGAATTGATTTTAATCTAGCCTTTTACAGCACCTGCTACAACACCTTTGACTATATTTTTCTGCATAACTATAAAAAACAGAATTGAGGGTGTTACTGTGAGAACCATGGCCGTCATCGCATACTGCCATTGGGTATTGTACTGACCGACAAATGAGTAAGCCGCTAACGTTAAAGTCTTTGTGTTCGCACTGCTGTTTACCATAAGCAACGGTAAAAGAAAATCATTCCATATCCACATAACGTCTAAAACCACAATCGTGGCAGTAACCGTTTTCAGCAAAGGAAAAATAATTTGAAAAAATGTTCTGATTGTGGATGCGCCGTCAATCATTGCGCTTTCATCAATTTCGCGGGGAACTGTACGAATAAATCCACTATAGATAAATACAGCCATCGGTATACCAAACCCCCAATATTGCACGCCAAGTCCCAAAAGGCTATCCGACAGATTCATGCTTTTTGCTACTTTCAGCAATGTGATCATAATTGTCTGAAAAGGAACCAACATCGGTATAATACAAATCATATAACACAGACGAGTAATTTTTGTGCTTCGGCGCGAAATGAGATAAGCTGCCATGGAAGAAAACAATATGATGCCAAACAACCCAGTGACCGTAACAATAACATTATTTTTTAACAAATTCAAAATATTAATCCTATTGATAACATATGAGTAATTTGCAAATTCAAGTTTTGATGGTAAAGCAATTACGTTAATTACTACTTCTCGAAAAGGCTTAAAGGAATTTATGACCATTATAAATACCGGATAGATAAACACTAATCCCAAGATAACCACAAACAGTTCAAGTAAAATTAGCCTGACATTAATTTTGGAACCGTTACGTTTATGTACTTCGATATTGTTTTTAGACATTAAATATCCACCTCTCTGCTTCTAAACGTTTTCAAGACAAGTGTTGTAACAATGAGCACCAGTACAAACAGCACCAATGATTTTGCCGATCCAAGCCCATAGTTATTATTTTGAAATGCTTCTCTGTATATATCAAGCGTTACGCTGTAAGTACTGCCGCCGGGTCCGCCGCCTGTTAATGCGAGAATAATATCAAAGACTTTTACTGAGTTTGTCAATGCCATAAAAACACATGATGTGATGGATGGTCCTAATAAGGGAAGCGTAATTCTAAAAAATCTTGTTTTTCTGCTTGCACCATCTACAAGCGCTGCTTCCAGCACATCTTCCGGTATGGTCTGCAATCCGGCAATATACAAAACAATATAGAAACCGATTGCCTGCCATATCGAAACAAATAATATTGAAATAAAGGCAAGGTTCGGTTCCCCTAACCAACTCAGATTAAAGAACCCTAATCCGGTTTTGTCTGCAAGCACCTGGAAGCCTTGAGAAAAAATAAACCTCCAAATGAAGCCGACAATAATCATACTCATGATATATGGAATGAAAAAGACCGCCCGAAGGATGTTCGCTGTTTTAAGTTTTTGAACCAACACCACAGCTAACATCAGGGCAATCACATTCGTGACAATGATAAATATAACACTGTATTTTACCGTAAACAGGATGGAACTAAAAAAAGTTGTATCTTTTGTAAAAAGCATTATAAAATTGTTTAATCCTATAAAAGTAGGTAATTTCGCAATCCCATCCCATTTGGTTAACGAATAATACATACTCATAATAAAAGGGGTATAAAAAACAGTTACAACAAGCAAAATACATGGCATAATAAACAGAAATGTTTCTATTTTATTAATGCTTCTTTTTCCTAACTTTTTCACACTATGCTCTCCTCTAAACCATTTATTTTCATGATTTTGTATAATGTGCATCATATTTTCAATTATAGTTGATTATTATTAGAATTTATATGCATTTTTTAGGCTTGTTTTTATGGATATTAATGAACTGAGCAACCATCTCCGAAATTAATAATATATTGATCATTGCTTCCTTTCAACAAAGGCAGGTGGTTTGGAGGTGTTCCCGGCAGTTTTTGAACTCGTCCCCTATTATTCCGAACGCAATATTGCTCACCCATATCGGGTATGAAAAAAGCGACTCCAAAATTGAAGCCGCCCTTTCGATATCTGTCAAATTATTGTCTTATGCAAGAAAAACTTTAATTGTGGAAACTTCTCCGTTGCGCAGTTGTTCTGCAGCTTTGCCCCGAAGCTGCCCTCCCTGCCAAACTGTTTCGTCCGGCAGCGTAATTTTGGTAACCTGAACTGCATCTTCTCCAAAGGTCGCTTTGCGCTGAGGGTTATGATAAACTATTCTGCATTTTGAAAATATGGTACATTCCGCAGTGCCCTTTGCATCAAAAAACTCTGCAGGCAGCACCGGTTGGAATGTGAAACAGAGTTCACCGTCTTCCATTGTAAACTGCTTCTGCCCGACAAACATCAGAATCCACATGGAAAGAGCTTCCGTTGTAGAACCGCTCAAGCGGGACACAAATCCCCTTCCGTGTACGCGCGGGTCTGGGTTCGCACTGGAAGCAAGAAAAGAGGAGTTTTCCAACGTGCTACGGCCATACTGTTCCGGCGGTAAAAACGGAATAAGCATGGTGGGAATATCCCGGAAGAATTCTTCATTCATGCCGTTTTTCAGCAGTGACAGCAAATATTTATACTCCATATGAAGAAAAACAGACTCACGTTCCAGCCATCCGGGGGTAAATGCACGAATGCGCCCGCATTCCATACTGATTTTTTCAATGGATTCACTCGTTTTGTACATATTCAGCTTCCGGTCAAAAAGGCCGGAAGCGCGCACCGCACGGTATTCCTTCCGTTTTTCTTCCGTATCGCCGAACCAGCTAAACAACTTGGCAGGTGCCTCCAGAAAATACGGCAATGCGGTTGCTTCAAACCCTTTGATTTCGATTTCTCCCGTTTTTACATCCGTTTCAAACTCCGTGACGCGGAACGTAAAATAAGTGGGAATGATTTGTCCTCCGTATATAATGGCTTTTTGAATTCCGTTATCCACACGATTTTGCATGGAGATAAACAGATTACTGAGTGTTTGAGCAGAAATCTGCTTTTCTCTTCCGGTCAGCCCAAACCGTATGCTTTCGCGGAAGGTTTCGCGCAGCGAAATCATGCGCTTCCAGTAATGGAACTCGTCGAGTCCCTTTGTTACCAGTTCCTCTACCGCTTTTTGCACAGCGAAGATCAGTTCCGCCAGTTCCTCATGAACTAAAAGCGGCTGCTGTGTGCAGAAGCTTTGCAGAAAGCCAAGTAACTCCCACAGGGACAGAGTTTCACTCATGCCGCTGCCAAACAGCCCCGGCAAACCGTTCATCGCATCGTTCCAGCCGGGCTTTCCGCCTTCCATTTCCACGCCCATCCCCTGCGGGTCAAGGCAGATAAATTTATTTACGGCAAGGGATACCAGCTTTGCAGCAAGCGTAGTGTGGTATTCTTCCCCATCTGCCGTTTTCAGCCAGTGGGTGCCAGACGCGGAAAAACCGGCTGTCTTCTTTTTTTCGTCCAGCACAGCAGCGTTGTATTGCCGGATTTCTCCGTTTCTGTTCACACAGCGTTCCCGCAGGGTACGCAAACGCACCGGGCTTTCAAAGAAACGGTAAGAAGCATCCTCGTACAGCAGTTCTTCCATTTTGTCCGGATAAATTTTGTGGTAACCATCCAGCAAATCAAGCGTATACGTCCAGTGATCGGACCAATAGCCCTCTTTGAAGTTCGCCTCTGTATTTTCCTCACAGAGCGCAAGAAGGTTGTCGAGGAAATTCACGAGAAGTTCCGCTTTATTTTCCATTGCACGCGCAGCCTGCCCCGGGGTAAAACGCCCGACAGATATTTTGAGCAGTGCGGGTGCAGCCGCACCTGCACACAGCAGTTCTTCCAATTCCTTTTCATTCCCCGGTTTTACCGAAAAAGTGGAACCGCACACTTCAAGTGGGTTGTAGCCGTCCGCCTGAATCAGGCTGAGGAACAGGCGGATATTGTGTGCACCGATTTCGGGGTGGAAAAACAAATCGTTGCGGCGGTTCTGGCAAACGTCACGGAAATTACCGTTTCCCTGCGAATAATATTCGCCTGCAATGGAAAAGAAGTTATAATCGCGTTCCGGGTCACCATGCTTGCGTGAATACAGGTAATACGGCACATTCCCATTCGCGGTGTGGAAGTTATGGGGGTAGCCGCCGCGCAAAAGGTTATCGAGATAGCACTGGCGGATATAGCGGTCAAACACCGGCTGTCCTGTGCGGCAGTCTGCGTCATCGGTCAGTATACCGGTCAGCGCATCTGCTTCCTCTCGCTTCTTTTTGAAATATTCTTTGCTGCAAAGCTCCGCAGCTCTTGCATTGATTGCCTCTGGACTTTCAGAGAAGCCGATTAAGGAAAACAATTCGAAGGTTTCATCGGGTGCAAGCTCCGAATGAAATGGTACAAGTCCGCAGGGAATCCGATTTTCAAAATTCTGGGACATATTCAGCACGCCGTTCAACCCGCTTTTTCGAAATACCGTCGGGCTGGACAGACCGGTTTCTTCCCCAAAGACCGCCTGCGGGTCATAAACCGGACAGATCGGTGTATTTTCCGAAAAGGCCGCATAAAACCAGCCGCCTTGGATTTCTTCTACCTGCGCGCTGTCCTCTGTAGAAGAACGCAGGGTGTAAAACGGAATCCTGTTCTTTAGATTTTTCAGTTCCGTCCAGCTTTTCAGCAGATTCGCCATTCCCTTAAACTCTGAGTTTTTCAGTCCATAAGGAATGATACGTGCCATACCGTCGAGCCCTTCGACTTGAACCGGCTCTTTCGAACAATTGGTGATTGACAGGCGGCGTGCAAGCGCACCGTATTCTTCATGCGGTACCGTGAAATATTCCGCCTGCGTTTTCAGGCCGGATTTCTTATTCATTTCTTCCACGGAAAAGCGGTTCGCATGAATACGGAAGCTGCGATGCACCTCACCCTGTGCAAGGGGAGAAAACGGTTCCCAAAAAGCATCTTTACAACGCAGAAATGTGCGGAATCCTTTTCGTGCGGTATCTTCATACGCAAGATTTGCCGGGGAAAACTCCATTGCGGCATTGTCCTTGTTGTCGATGCCGAAGCTACAAAGTCCCTGACCGCGGTTGACATAATACGCCCAGACGGGAATTCCGTCCGCGCCCGCCAGCCCCGGTAAAAAACTGGTAAACGGCGGGCATTCATCATATTCCCGTATTACAAAGGTATCGTCCTGTAATTCATACTGTTTCATGTTTTTACTCCATTATAATCGTCGAAATGCTTCCGGCCTTTGACAAAACCGGGCAAACCCGGAGGTTCAGCCGCAGATGAAATTGAATATCTTCCTTACCGCGGTTTAGCACCACCGCCGCCAAACTGCCGTCCGGATTCTGGAAGGCCGAAACTTCGAGCCGGTCTGTAAAACGAGTCATACCGATTCGTTCTGCACCGCAGTCGATATATCTGCTGAAATGACCAATATATTGATAGGAAAGCTTTGTTTCGTAGCTCTCATTTTCCAAATTACACATCACAGGCGCATCGCACAGATTACCCGTATGGTTTGGTCCACCCTTGGAATCCAGCACAAGGTTCCAATCCACAAAAGCATTCATTCCTGCGTTCAGGTTTCCGATCATGTCATGCGCGTACATCTGCGCATTTTTCAGCTGCGAATCCGAACCAAACTTGCTGTATTCCACGCAGCCTTCGGAAAACACCAGCGTCTTATCAGGGTACTGTTTATGCACCAGATCCACCGCTTCAAAATGGTCGCCGCTGTACCAGTGGAAGCCAATCACGCTATCCACTTCCGACGAACGTTTGTCGGAAAGGATTTCCTCTGCGCGTTCGAACAGGCGCTCCTTGTTGTGATCCCAAAGCATGATTGGCACGGTAAGACCGTGGCGCTGGAGAGCCGGAGCAAGGTATTCCCATGCAAACTCGCTTTCCTCCTGCACCGTGTAAACGCAGGAATCCCATTTTTGAGTGGCTTTCGGCTCATTTTGTACACTGACTGAAAACACCGGGAACCCGCGCTTTTGGTATTCTTCAATGTATCTGGAAAGATATTCCGCCCATTGTGCGCGGCACTCGGGGCGCAGTTTGCCGCCGCCGTTTTTCTGCCCGTTCGTTTTCATGTAGGACGGAGGGCTCCACGGCGCCATTAGTAGCGGAATGTCCTTCCCAGCTGCTTCCCGTGCTGACGCCACCACGGGCAAAATATAGGTTTCATCCCTGGATAAGTCAAACACAGCGGTTTCAATATCCGTTTCCTCCGGTACCGCGCTGTAATTGCCTAAAGAAAAGTCACAACTGTCAATATGAGTACGGCCGATAGAATACCGCAGGCCGTGCGGCCCGAAATACCCATCGATAATCTCCTTAGCCTTTTCTTTCGGCATTTTTGAAAGGACATATCCTGTAGATTCGGTAAATGCGCCGCCAAAACCAATGATTTTTTGAAAATGTACCTGAGGATAAAGGTTTACAATGGATTCTTCCGTGCCGCTTTCCTTCGTCTGAAATGATTTTTCCTCCTCGGTTGTAACCGCAGCTCCATTTTCCCAAAGTGTAGTGATAATTTTCATAAGTCCTCCTGTTCATCAGCCGAGCCAGCCCGACCGAAAATAATTGATGATAAGGAAGGCGAATAGGGCGAATTTCGCCTTATTCGCCTTCCTTTACCGAAATGATATGAATTTTATGGAGCAAAACTTTACCTGACTCACAGCTTATGTGCAGCGTATGCGTTCCGGCAGGGCAATTGAGCCGGGCACGAAAACCTCCATCTGCTTTTTTCAACACAATGGCATTACCGTCGACACCGGCCGATAAAATGGAATCTGAATTTTCCGCGGAACAATCGAGAAAAAGTTCCCACTCTGCCTGTGCGGAAGTTCGGAACAGATATTTTAGCCATTCCTTTGTGCAAAGGCGGACACACAAAAATTCACTTTCAGGCTGGGGTTCCCCGCCATAGCGTTTATAGTCCGGCTCCCGATTTTCACGGTTGCGAAATAAGATGGTCGCGGCGCTGCTCACGCGCAGCATCGCGCCGGGTTCTCTCTCCGTCAGAATATGGCAGGAAGAAAAATATTCGCATGGAATAGTAACCGGCGCTTCTCGCTTCAGCGCTCGGAAAACCGCCGTATTCACAGAACAATGGTTTTCGATCTGATTTAAAAAATCCTCGAAAAATAAAATGGCCGTTTCCGCTGTCAAAGTTTTTTTCCCGTCTATGTAACGAACTAAATCTTCCCAGTTCTGCGGAACAGGGAATGAAACTGGCGAATTGTCACTGTCCATTTTCTTATAGCTCCAAAAGCTCCATGAAATGTTCTGTTCTTCCAGCATGGGAAACATACCGGTGTACCAATCACAGTTATTCTCTCCACCCTCTCCCATAAAAATCGGGAGATTCAGCTTGGAACGCATATTCGTGTAGGGTGCAAGGCTTTCGGCATCCGGGGAATTCCAGTATTTATGAAACTGCAGCATCAAATTGTTATCAGGTAAATCCCCTTCAAGAGTTTGAAAAATACTCCAGTCCGTCGCCCAGTGAACCCCTTCCAGAATCAACATATGGTGGCTGTCCACCGAACGGATTGCAGAAATCAGCCTTCGGTACAGTGGCAGAACTTTTTCATTGTGTTGTGAAAACCAGTTGGGCAGCGGCTCATTGAGAAGGTCGTAGCCTGCCACAGCAGGTTCATTCATGTAACGCTCTGCAAGAAACATCCAAAGTGCTATAAGTTTATTCTGGAACTCTGGTTCTAAGAACAGAAGAGGAGTATCATTTTCACTGTCGTCGATATTTGTTCCTGTCTGCCCACCGGGCGCAGCGTGCATGTCGAGGATAACATAAATATTCCGCTCACGGCACCAATCAATCAGTGCATCAACCTGTGGCAGACACCGGGGTAAATGCCGTGCATTCACAGGCAGCCGCACACAGTTCATGCCCTGCCGGGTTATAATATCCAAATCCTGCTCCGTAATATAGCTTTTGAAATAACGCTTCCAGAACTGTTCGGAAAATTCCTCGCCGCATAGCTTTTCAATCAGCGCTTCCATTCGGCGCGGGCGGTCACACTTCGTGTACAGCTTCCACATGTACCCCTCCGGCAGCAACCAGCCGCCCAATCCAAATCCGCGCAGCAATATCGCTTTTCCGCTTTCTGTAACAACCTGCTGATTTTCCGCTCGTAAAAACTCCATTGTCTTCTCCCCT
>Ga0183100_1000808_pt1 | contig 19768 bp, 18 predicted proteins | sample Biomet2_FD_127789 | JGI IMG/M metagenome (GOLD analysis project Ga0183100, IMG submission 127789) | Microbial communities from bioreactor (seeded with anoxic lake sediment) at LBNL, California, USA - Biofuel metagenome 2 | ecosystem: Engineered > Bioreactor > Anaerobic > Unclassified ...
GTTCAACATGCTTTTCAGTTACATGCCTAAACATAACAAATTAATATGATTGTTGATTCTTGTATTAATATAAATTAACTCTTTTATTTGTAAATATATGCGTGCCGACTTTTTTACGAATATAAAGATCTCTTTTAAAATCGGTTGAAAGATTACTAAGCATAAATAAAATCCTCTTTCTATTTTGATTAAACTAATATTTAGCACTTTATGTATATTTATAATGAATACTTTTTATATTTGTTCTTTTGAGTCTAAAGTCTATGAGAACAAACTTATAATTGACCATGAAAAACTTCAATATTCTTATATTTACAGCTATTTTATCACTGTTTTCAGTAAAAGCGATTTCTCAGGAAAAAGAAGATAAAAATCTTGAATTGAGTTCTCTTTCTGGTGGATCAGTCAGAGTAAATGTGGAGCTTGATGATGTGAATGATAAAATAACTCTGCGATTAAACTCGAACGAAATGCTTTATCTGAACGGTTACAGAGAATTGGAAGAGAATATTAGAATCCTAAATGATAAATTTATAGTGATCCATTATAAAATAAGGAGTGGAAGTGGTGTTAAAATGAGAAAAACGTCTCTGTTATGTGTAGCCGATGGCAAACTTTATAAAGCTCTTGATCTTATAACAGCAATTGGGTATAATATTGATGATATTAAAGGTGATCTGAATGGCTCTACAAATCAGTATGATGAAAGCGGACAATACACACTTAAATTGATTGGCTTGCAAAATACCCGGAAAGGATTCATTCTTACTGCTGTGGAGCATGAAAAAGAAATTTCGAAAGTTGATAAACAAGATAACTTTGAAAGAGAGGATTCTGTGGCTTTCTTTTTTGATAATGTAAACAAGGTGTTTTATTCCAAAATGATAACTCTGAATGGTCGATATATGATTGAGGGTGAATCAGGGACATTGCGAAGTTTTAAAGCTCAATCAGTTCCTTTTATTGGTCTGAAAGATGAGGAATGCATTTATATTGATAAGGAGTGGTACACTATAGAGCCGGGTAACAGGCTGACTAAAATATCTTATTGATTTTACTGAATTTATAATAATTCAAATAGATTATAGCAAATAAATCTGCTTATCTTTGCCACAAATAATTGTTTAATAATAGTTTTCAATGTGTATGAAGAAAATGTATAAGTATTTGTTTTGTCTTTTGCTGATAGGAGTAGGATTTACTCAGGTAAATGCTCAGCAGAAAAGCAATCCGGCAGAGAAAAAAAGTGCTGCCGATGAGAGAGGATACATTGTAAAGGTAGGTGATGTTGCTCCTGATTTTGAAATGACACTAACTGATGGCAAGAAAGTAAAACTGTCTCAGTTCAGAGGTAAAGTTGTTATGTTGCAGTTTACAGCTAGTTGGTGTGGAGTTTGTCGTAAAGAGATGCCTTTTATCGAAAGAGATATCTGGCAGAAGAACAAAGATAACAAAGAGTTTGTATTGATGGCCGTTGACCGTGACGAACCACTTAAGACGGTGCTTGGATTTAAGTCTCAGACAAAAGTTACTTATCCGTTAGGATTAGATCCTGGGGCGAATATCTTTGCCAAGTATGCTGATCGTGAAGCCGGTATTACCCGCAATGTTCTTATTAACAGAGATGGAAAGATCGTAATGCTTACTCGTTTGTATAACGAGGAAGAGTTTGCTGGCTTAATTAAAGAAATTGAAAATCAATTAAAAGAGAAATAAAAACTGATATTCTGATATAGAAATTCAGTGATTCATAAAGGAGTCCCTGACTAATAATAGTAATTGGTCTGGGACTCTTTTATTATGGAATATCATTGCGTTAGGCAATGAGAAAAGACTATTGATAAATAGCTGAATTACAAGACAAATATTTAAAATGTAACATAGAGAAAATAATATGTAATGCTAAGGAAAGAAATGTAATGTACGAGAAAGTGTGTGTTTATAAATAAGTTATTTGAAGTTGAATTGTGAGGTATCTTTGTAGAAAGCAAAAAGGGAAGCCTTTATTCAAAAAATTTAAATATAAAAACTGTTATGAATACACAATTTCAAAAAGTTCCGATGCTCGAAAAGATCGGCTATAGTTTGGGAGACTGTTCCGCTAATCTGGTATTCCAGATGATGATGATTTATCAAACCAAATTTTATACTGATGTCTTTGGGCTTGAAGGTGCCATTGCCGGAACAGTAATGTTAGTTGCCCGTATTGCCGATGCTTTTGTTGATCCAACGGTGGGAATATTGTCTGATAGAACAAAAAGTCGCTATGGAAAATTCCGTCCGTGGGTATTGTGGACTGCGTTACCCTTTATGGTATTTTATGTACTAGCCTTTACTAATCCGGGCATTCATGATAAAGGTTTAGTGGCACTTTATGCAACAATATCTTATACATTACTAATGTCCGTCTATTCATTTAATAATACTCCTTATTCTTCTTTAGGAGGAGTAATGAGCAGTAATATTAAAGAGCGGACAAGCATTACATCCATTCGTTTTGTAGCAGCAACTATAGCACAGTTCGTAGTTCAGGGACTGACTCTTCCACTTGTAAGAAAATTCTCAGAAGGAGGAGATATAGGTCATGGTTGGTTCTGTACCATCAGTCTGTTTGCTGTCATTGGTTTTATCTTTTTAGTGATAACTTTTTTCTCAGCTCGTGAACGTATTACACCTCCGGCAAGTCAGAAAACAAATATCCGGCAAGATCTTAAAGATGTTGTGGCTAGCTTGCCATGGCGTGCAATGTTTATTCTCACTTTATTTCTTTTCATTACTTTGGCAATGTGGGGAAGTGCAATGAACTACTATTTTGAAAATTATGTGGATGCAAATGCCCTTTATGCTTTTCTAGGTAAAATAGGATTAGTGGCAACAGTGTCTTCGGGAGGAGTTCTTCATAGCATTCTTAATGCTTTCGGATTAATTGTTAGTAGTCCGGATAAAGCTTACGAGGTAGGTTTTGGAGTATTCAATATGCTTGGAGCATTGGTACAATTTTTTGGAGTAATTTTTTTATCCGGCTTTTTAGCGAACCGTTATGGGAAGAAACAAGTCTTTATTGTTTGCCTTACGTTGACAACCATATTTACAGCTCTTTTCTATATTCCCGGAAAGAAAGATGTAGGATTGATGTTTTTACTGAACTTTTTGAAGAGTCTTGCATATGCTCCAACTGTACCATTATTATGGGCAATGATAGCTGATGTTGCTGATTATTCAGAATATATCAATCATCGCCGCGCTACCGGATTAGTTTTTGCAGGAGTTGTCTTTGCATTGAAGGCTGGATTAGGTATAGGTGGTGCTATTCTTGGCTTCCTGCTTTCCGGATTTGGCTATGTATCAGGAGCTGGAATTAATCAAAATGCAACGGCAATACGAGGAATACTTCTCTCATCAAGCCTTATTCCTGCAGTAACATTCTTTATAGGTGTTGTCGCACTTTATTTTTACCCGATTACAAAGAAATACAATCAGGAGATGCAGGCTGAATTAACTGTGTTCAGAAGTAAATCTGATAATTGATTATAAATCGAATTTATGAAAATAAGATATTTAACCCCCTGGTTATTTACTGCAGTTCTTTTAATGGGGTGCAAAACTATAAAACAGCCAATCCATTCAGATTCTGGTTTAAAGGATGTTGTTGGCAAACATTTTCTTGTAGGAGCTGCAGTTGGCGTAAAACAAGTTGCAGGTAAGGATCCAAATGCTTTGAAACTTGTCAAAAAACATTTTAATTCTATCGTTGCTGAGAATTGTATGAAGTCAGAAGTTATTCATCCGACCGAAGATACTTACAATTTTACTGATGCCGATGCATTTGTTCATTTTTGAGAAGAGAATAAAATGGCTATTATAGGTCATTGCCTGATATGGCATTCTCAGTTATCCCGCTGGTTTTGTGTAGACAATCAAGGGAACAATGTTTCTCCAGAAGTGCTTAAAGAACGCATGAAAAAACATATTCATACAATTGTAGGTCACTATAAAGGCAGAATAAAGGGATGGGATGTTGTTAATGAAGCAATAGAGTCTGATGGTTCATGGCGTAAAACCAAGTTTTATGAGATTCTGGGTGAGGAATATATTCCTCTTGCTTTTCAATATGCGCACGAAGCAGATCCGAATGCGGAATTGTATTATAATGATTTTAGTATGGATGCGAAAGGAAAACGCGACAAAGTTGTGGCATTGGTGAGGAACCTTAAGAGGAGAGGTCTTCGTATTGATGCTGTAGGCATGCAAGGACATATGGGAATGGATTATCCTCGTTACGAAGACTTTGAAGAAAGCATTAATAACTTCGCAGCTACAGGTGTGAAAGTTATGATTACTGAATGGGATATGAGTGCTTTGCCTACTGTAAACACAGGAGCTAATATCTCTGATATGTCAGCCTACAAAAAAGAACTGAATCCATATCCAAACGGACTTCCTGATTCTGTATCACTGGCATGGAATAACCGTATGGAAAAGTTCTTTAATTTATTTATCAAGCATTCAGATGTAGTATCTCGCGTAACTGCATGGGGAATATCAGATGGAGATTCATGGAAAAACGGTTTTCCAGTTAGAGGAAGAACTGATTATCCGCTACTGTTTGACCGTAATTACAATCCTAAGCCTTTTATTAATAAAATTTTAAATAGTTCAAAATAACAGCTATGAAGAAAGTAAGATATTTAGTTGAAAATGATTACATGGCAGATCCGGCTGTGCATGTGTTTAACAATAGGTTATATATATATCCTTCCCATGATTGGGAATCGGGGATTCCGGAAAATGATAACGGCGATCATTTTGATATGCGTGATTATCATGTGTTTTCTACCGATGATGTGATGAATGGAGAAATTAAAGATCACGGAGTTGTATTGAAAGTAGAAGATATACCATGGGCTGGTCGGCAGCTTTGGGATTGCGATGTAGCTTATAAAGATGGGAAATATTACATGTACTTTCCATTGAAGGACAAAAATGATGTTTTTCATATTGGTGTTGCTGTGAGCAAGTCTCCTGAAGGACCGTTTATTCCTCAGTCTGATCCTATTAAAGGCAGTTACAGTATTGATCCTGCCATTTTAGATGATGGCGATGGCAATTATTATATGTATTTCGGTGGTTTGTGGGGCGGTCAGCTTCAGCGTTATCGTGATAATAAAGCCTTGGAATGTGCTGCTTTTCCGGCTGATGATGAACCGGCTATTCCTTCACGAGTAGTAAAATTAAGCAAAGATATGCTGGAGTTTGCTGAGGAACCTAAACCTATTATTATTTGGGATGAAACAGGTAAACCATTAATTGCCGGCGATAATAGCCGAAGGTTCTTTGAGGCTTCATGGGTTCATAAGTATAATGGGAAATACTATTTTTCTTATTCAACAGGCGATACGCATCTGTTGTGTTATGCTATTGGCGATAACCCTTATGGTCCTTTTGTATATCAGGGAGTTATATTGCCTCCGGTGGCAGGATGGACCACTCATCATGCAATAGCTGAATACAAAGGTAAATGGTATTTGTTCCATCATGATTGTGTTCCTTCCAATGGTAAGACATGGCTTCGCAGTCTGAAGGTTTGTGAATTGGAATATACCCAGGATGGAAAGATTATAACTGTTACAGATTAAACGGAAAATACATATCATACTATCCATACCTTTATTCCTGAGAAAAACTTAAGGTTATATTGATCAACCTTCGGTTTATGATTTTTATTTATTGGCGGTAGATTTTAGAATGAAAAGTTTAGTTTTATTCATGATAAGAAAACTATATTAAAAGTAAAACCAGCCGATTTTTTCACCCTTGGCTGGTTTTGTTTTTAATTTTATTTTTCTCAGAATCAGTTATTATTTCTTTGGCATTTTTTTCACCTTAGCAGGAACAGCTTTATGTTTCATTGTTTTCATATCGGCCTTTTTAACTTCTTTCTTTTCTACCAAAGTCATGCCGCATTTTGGGCATTTTCCTGGTTTATCCATTACTACTTCTGGATGCATAGTGCAAGTGTATTTCTTTGCAGTATGTTGCACTGTAGTCTTTGTTTTTTGAGCAGAGACATTATTAACCATTGAACCTGCAAAAACTAATCCTAAAGATAGAATTAAAGAATAAATAAATTTTGTTTTCATAAGATTTCATTTTTTAATTAATAATTATTTTTTAAGACGGTGTTATATTACATTCTCATTCCAGGCATACCGTTATTAGTCTTTGAAGTTTTTGGTTTATCCTGATTCATCATGCTTTGTTTACCCTCCAGTTGTGCACTTGCGTCAATAGAGAATGCCCCGTTTGTCACAATCTCCTCTCCGGAAGCAAGTCCGCTGAGAATTACGTAGGCTCCGGAAAGAGAGGGGCCGAGAGTAACTTCACGCATTGTAAACGTAGGAACAGAAGTTCCGGGAACCTTTACATAAACAACAGAACGTTTGCCTGTCCACAGAACTGATGATTGCGGGATAACCAATTGGTTTTTGTATTGAGTAAGAGATGCTTTCACATTACCGGTTATAAACATTTCCGGTTTTAATTTTCCATCGTGGTTATTTAACTCAACCCTGACACCAGCCGTACGCGTTGTTGGGTTAATCACAGGATCAATAAAAGATATTGTTCCGGAAAATAATTTACCCGGAATGGCCTGGATAGTAAAATTAACGTTACTGCCCACCTTTAAGAATGGGAGATCTGCTTCATAAGCTTGAAAAACAGCCCATACCCTTGATAAATCGGCAATCTGATAAAGCACCGCCCCCTGGCTGATGTAATCACCCGTATTTACTTGCTTAGCGATGACCTTGCCACTAGTCGTCGATTTTATCTGAACTACCGGAGATACTTTCCCTGATTTTTCAACTGCGGCTATTTGCTGACCGGTAAGATTCCACAGACGCAATTTTTCCCGTGCCGCATCCAATAGATATGGCTTTTGCGGCGAATCACCCATCCTGGCTGTTTCCAGCAATTCCTGCTGAGCTGTATAAAGTTCCGGAGAGTAGATAGAAGCCAGTGTTTGCCCTTTCTTAACCGATTCTCCGGTATAGTTTACCCAAAGATGTTCCACACGACCGTTTACAGAGGCTGCTTGTGATTGCATCAGACGCTCATTGGGTTGAATTTTTCCGTAAAGGCGTAGCTCTTTCATGGGGTTAATACTACTAACCACGGATGTTTGAATATCAGCTAGTGCAATAGCTTCATCGGAAAGCTGAATAGCGTTTGGATCAACTGTTGCCGAGCTATCTCCACTTGTTCCTTCTTTTAAAGGAATTAAATCCATTCCACAAATTGGGCACTTTCCGGGTTTGTCCATTCTCACCTGAGGATGCATGGAGCAAGTCCATATCGTATGTTTATGTTCGTGAACTTCACTTTTTGTTTTTGCCTGTTTATCATTGTTTTCGGAAGAATGAAAAAATATCCATCCTAAAGCAAGTCCAACAAATAAGATTAGCAAATATTGCAAAGAACTTTTTTTCAAAGTTTCATTGATCCATTTTTTATATTGCGTTTTCATCTTAATACTTATTTTTTATTTATAATCAGGTCATCCTTAGCTATAATCTTCTCAAATTCGGCCACAGCTGTATTATATTCAGCAACAGCTTCCACCTGCTTCAGACTATAATCCAATAATTCCCGCTGCACTTGCAGCACATCTGTCAGCCCGGCATTAGAAGAAGCAAACTCTTGTAGCATCAATTCAAAAGTGGTTTGTGCTAACTGGTGCTGTTTTGCATAAAGTGCTATTTTACGAGAGGCGTCAGCTATCTTTAAGTTGGCAGTAATGAAACTGGCATGCAATTCATTCTGAGTGTTTTGATATTGAAGTTCTGCCGATTGTTTCATCAACTTGCTATCTTTAAGCTGAGCTTTATATTTCTTTCGGTATATGGGCAAAGTCAGTTTAATCATTGGCATTATCATATCCATTCCATTCATATTATTCATGCTGTTCATGTCTTCCGGTTTCTTGCTGTTGATCATATATTCCAGACCTATTCCTATCATTGGGTAGCCCATTTTCTTCACCATTTCACCTCTGGCTTCATACGAAGCACTTTCAGCTTTCCACATGGCAAGCATCGGACTACGTTCGATAACTCTTTGCCATGCTGCATCATCGTTGGCGATAAAAGGTTTTATCTGAAGCGTATCTGGTATAAATGTAGATGTATTGGAAGCCCGTCCCAACAAAGCATTGAATGATGCCATACCGGCTATGAACTGCGATTGCGTTGTAGCCAGTGTGTTTTCCAGCTCTGCTCTTTCTATCTGAATGCGCAAAACATCCGACATTCCGCCATTACTTCCACTCATTGAGGAAGAAGGCATGCTTCCTCCCATAGATGACGACTGACCAGCAGGCATTGTTGAAGAGGGGGTATTAGCTATAGATCCTCCCATACCCGACATTCCACCGCCAGACTGAGAAGAAGGCATTGCCTGAGAAATAGAGGAAGAGCTAGGTAAACCGGATGAATAAGAGGATGAACTACTCGTTTTCCCTTTTACTCCAGGCGACTTATAACGATAAAGAGCAATTTCTTCCAGTGATTTAAGAAGTTTGATATTCTCCCTGATATTAGCAATTCTGGCCTGAATGCTATTTAATTGATACCATTGAGCCTGAACATTATAAATTACTTCGAAACTACTCTCTCTGAACTTTTCATAAGAGGCATTGGCCATCCATGACATTTCAGATTTGGCAGCCTTCAAAGTACCAAACCACGGAAACATCTGCATTAGGTCGAAAGTTCCTATTTGTTTGCCATTAACTTGCTCCATTGATTTCAGATAGAAACTGAATCCTAATTCTGGGTCGGGTAATGATCCGGCAGGGGCAATGCGTTGCAAAGAGGCCTGATAAGCTGCAAAATCAGCACGTACCTTAGGATTATTCTTAACAGCCTGTTCAACGTAAACTGCCAGACTATCTTGTGCTTGCACATGGCCGTATGGTATTACTATTAACGTAATCAGCAAGCATAAATATTTAATTGTTGTTTTCCTTTTCATCTGATAGAATTGAATAGTTATTTTCTATTTGTTCCGGTAAACGGTTATGCTTTACTGCATGTTCTCGCCACCAACACTGGAGGACAGGAACCACAAACATGGTCATTGTCTGAATAAGCATACCGCCAAAAGTAGGAATAGCCATTGGCACCATTATATCTGAACCTTTTCCTGTCGATGTCAATACCGGTAAAAGAGCAATTAAAGTGGCAGCTGTTGTCATAGAAGCTGCCCGAACTCTTTTTAATCCTGATTTAACTACGGCTTCACGTATCTCATCTCTGTTGGAAGGCTTCTCTTTAAGAAACATTTCATGAATGTAGGTTCCCATTAAAACTCCATCGTTGGTAGCAATGCCAAAAAGTGCTATGAATCCAACCCAGACCGCTACACTCAAATTAATGGTGTGCATCTGGAACAGATCACGCATATTCATTCCTGCAATGCTAAAATTCAGGAACCACTCCTAACCATAGAGCCACATAAGAATAAATCCTCCGGCAAAGGCTACAAATACTCCAGAGAAATGTATGAGTGATGCAGTGGCCGACTTGAAACGAAAATAGAGAATCAGCAGTATGAATATCAAACTGATAGGTATTACTATTAATAGTCTGTTCGTTGCTCTGACTTGTTGTTCATAATTTCCGGCAAACTTATATGTTACACCTTTCGGGAGTGCAATCTTTCCTTCTTTGATTTTGTTATCCAGTATTTTCTGAGCTTCATTTACCACGTCAACTTCTGCTTTATCAGATACTTTATCGAAGATTACATATCCCAAAAGAAAGGTGTTTTCACTTTGAATCATTTGTGCTCCCTTAGCATAATTAATATCTGCAAGTTCATTCAATGGAACTTGCACTCCGTTTGATGTGGGAATTAGTATCTCTCCAAGTGCCTGAGGGTTATCACGTAGTTCTCGTGCATAGCGCAGGCGGATAGGAAAGCGTTCGCGCCCTTCAACAGAGGTAGAAAGTTTCATACCTCCAACTGCCGAACTGATAACATCCTGCAAGTCGGATACTTTTATACCGTAACGAGCCATATTCTCCCTGTTTAGCTTTATTTCCAGATATGGAGCGCCAACTGCCCGGTCGTAAAATACAGAAGCTGGTAATACAGATGGTATCTCTTTCAAGGCTTTCTCCATAATCTTTCCTGCTTGCTCAATAGATTCAAGATCTGGCCCGTAAATTTTAAGTCCCATCGGAGCTCTCATTCCGGTAGAAAGCATTACCATACGAGTGGCAATAGGTTGAAGCTTTGGTGCAGATGTAAGTCCAGGAATATGGGTTACTTTCACTATTTCATCCCAAATGTCATTTTTGTTTTTTATTTGCGGACGCCATTGACGATAATATTCTCCATACTTATATGGAATCAGACTATCTCTTGGAATAATGCGAAATTCTTTTTCCGGATCGTATGTTTTACCGCCAACAAGCATAAATCTACCTTTATGATCTACTTTAAACCGTTCACGCTGACCATTTTCATCCAGCATATATTCTGAACGGTAATTAATTGTATTCTCATACATCTGTATTGGTGCCGGGTCGAGAGCTGAATTTACACGTCCCCATTTACCTACAGCCAATTCTACTTCGGGAATGCCTTTCAATCGCCTATCCAGCTTTTCAATATTCTGAAGGTTTTGTTCAATGCCAGAATGAGGCATACTGGTAGGCATTAAAAGATAGGAACCTTCATCCAGACTAGGCATAAACTCTTTTCCTACTCCGGGGAATTCCTTGCTTGCATTACTCCAGAAAGTCGTATTTCTGAATGTAGTCCAACCTGTCGCCTCGAATCCTTTAGCCACAAAGTTGAATGTCTTATCAAATCCCATCCATATTACCAGGCCAAACAATAGAGTAAAGATCGGAATACTCATAAATTTCCATCGGTTTGCCAGGCACCATCGAAGGATACTTTCGTAATGGATGACCAATGACCATAAAAGAGCCAGAATAACAATTACGATACCTGCCACAAACAGCATATTGATAAGAATTCCGTTTTGGGGCCCGAGTGGTAACCATTCAGATGACAAGAAATAGACTGCTGTAATCAGAGTTATCCCTATATTGATGTAATTGGGATAATCTTTTTTATCCGCCTTCCATTTGTTAGCAAACAGGTTATTAATTCCTATAGCTGAAAGAGCAAGCGATGGTATCACTCCGCTGAAAGCAAATAATAATACACCTGCTGCAATCAAGGTTATGTTGACTGCTTTACGGATGCCATGCCGTGGTAATCTTAAAGAAAATATCCAATAAGCCAGTGTAGGTAGCAGTACTAATCCTAGAATGAAAGATGATGCTAAAGCAAAAGTCTTGGTGTATGCCAGCGGATGAAACATTTTACCTTCCTGTGCCTGCATGGCAAATACAGGAATAAAGCTTATAATGGTAGTAAGCATCGCTGTGCTAATGGCACCTGAAACTTCTGTAACAGAGGTGTAAATGAGTGATACGAGATACTCTCCGTGAGTTTTTCCTCTGTTCTCCGGCAGATCAAGATGTCGCACTACATTTTCCATAAAGACAACCCCCACATCGACCATAACACCAATGGCAATAGCAATACCAGATAAAGCTACAATATTGGCCTCAATTCCGAGATTGCGCATAATAATAAATGTACTTAACACCGCCAATGGCAACATACCTGCAATTACTATAGAAGCACGCAGGTTGACCACCAAAACAATAACTACAATAATGCAGATTAATATCTCATGGTTCAGAGCACTTTCCAATGTACCGATAGTCTCTTTTATAAGCTGAGTTCTGTCATAGAAAGGAACAACAGTTACTTTTGAAATTCTTCCGTCTGGCAATACTTTCTGAGGCATTCCTGCTTCAGTCTCCTTGATTTTGTCCTTAACATTATTAATGACATCCATCGGATTTGAACCATATCTGGCTACAACAACAGCACCAACGGCTTCCATTCCTTCCTTGTCAAGTCCACCGCGACGGGTAGCCGGACCATAATTAACCGTTGCTATATCTTTTATCCTAACAGGAGTATTGTTACGGGAAGTAATGGCAGCATCTTCAAGATCGGAAAGGTTCTTTATATATCCCAATCCACGAATCAGGTATTCTACTTTGTTGACCTCAATGGTTTCGGCTCCAATATCAAGATTACTCTTCTTTACGGCATCCATAACATCCATTACAGTAATTCCGAAAGAACGCATAGCCTCAGGATTTAAATCAACCTGAAACTCCTTTACGTAACCGCCCACCGATGCTACTTCTGAAACTCCTTCAGCACTCGATAGTGAATATTTTACATAATAATCCTGAATGGTTCGCAGTTCCTGCGGACTCCATCCTCCGGTAGGCTTTCCTGTTTTGGGATCTCTTCCCTCAAGCGTATACCAGAATATCTGTCCCAATGCAGTGGCATCCGGACCTAAAGAAGGCTGTACTCCCTCTGGCAAAGTACCGGCTGGAAGTGAATTTAATTTTTCCAGAATGCGTGAACGACTCCAATAGAATTCCACATTATCATTAAAGATGATGTATATAAATGACATTCCGAACATAGAAGTACTGCGGATTGATTTTACTCCGGGAATACCGAGTAATGATGTTGTCAGCGGATAAGTAATCTGATCCTGAATATCTTTCGGAGATCGTCCCATCCATTCTGTAGCAACGATTTGCTGATTGTCGCCCACGTCTGGTATAGCATCAACAGCAACCGGGTCACGTGGAAGAATGCCCCCATGCCAATTGAATGGAGCTGTTGACAGTCCCCATACAATAATTATAATCAATAGGATAGATGTGACGAGCCTGTTTTCAAGAAAATATTTTATTATTTTTTTTAGCATATTATTCTTGTTAGTTAATGTTTCAGGAATTTTAAATATAGGAAAACTCCTGTTTGAATTTACTATGTATCTAATTTGACATAATACTATAAATGCATTCAGTCATAAAAAGATCTGACTGAAAAATGCCTTTACTATTAAATCAAGAATGTACAATATAGGCTCAAATGATGATGTGGATAGTCCGTACCTGGCGGATAACCATAATCATCGTTTACACAAGTCTCAGTTTGAGATGATTTATAAGAATATAGAGAAATAAATTCTGCGACCAGATTAAAGGTTGGAGCTATGAAAGTTGAATTTGAAGCTTGCTCATAATTATCAACTTTCAGAATAGTTGTTTTGTTGCATTCATGAGCTTTGCAGCAACAATGTTTTTTGCAGCAAGGCATACTCATCTTTTGCTTTTGCTGACAGCAATAGCTTGTAAGGGGAATACCTGCACCAATATAGATAAATGCAAGTATAAAAAAGTAGATGAATATATCCTTTATTTGTTTCATTACAAATAGCAATAACTGTAAGTAAAACGAAATGCTATTAACCTTGTTTGATCTATTTGTTAATTTTAACCTTTGTTGTGCTTTGGATTTGTTAACAATGCCATATAATGATATGTAAACAACAGATAGCTACATATATTGTAGTTATCTGTTGTCAATAGTAATTGGTTATAAATGCTTAGATCTGTTCAGCCTTATATCCGGCATTTTCTACCTGACGTATAATCTCTGAAGGATCTTTATCTGTTTCTATCGTAAGAACTTTATCTTTTGAATTAACATCGATTGACCACTGTTCCGGTTTTACTATCTCGTTGAGGCTTTTACCAATAGTAGCTACACAGCCATTGCACATAGCACTTGTTTTGAATTTTAATGTTTTCATTTTCTTCTTTTTTTATGATTTTACTTTTTGTCTTTTTCTTTAATATCGGAAACTAACTCAACTGTACATTTCACTTTATCGAAAGATTTAATAAGCTTTTCAGAAGTAGTTTTTTCAGCATCATACTTAATCACGACGGTACGTGATGGTACGTCTGTCTTGATTTCTTTTACTCCTTTCTCAAAACGAAGCATATTGGTAATCTTCGCTTCGTGAATTTCACACATCATATCTTCAACTTTAAGTGTTAACGCTTTAATATCTTTTGCTGAAACACTTGTAATTGCTAAAAAGATCGCTATGATCGAAAGAAAAATTTTTGTTTTCATAATCTTGTTTTTTATAATTATTCAGTCATTCTTGGTAAATTAAAACGTATTCCTACATAAAATTTGCTGCCATGTTGCACCGGTCCCCATATCATTGTTGAATCGAAATTATTTCCATAAGGATCATTAGCTGCAATAATCGGATTTTTCTGAGTAAAGCCTGTCAGATTCTCTGCTCCGGCATAGATGGAACCTAAGCGGAAGAAGCGGGTAATCTGCGCACTTAGCTGCGGATAACCTTTATAACGCTCACCCCATGATGCTGTTCCGTCTGCATTGGTGTAAGGTGATGGCATACGTCCGCTGCCGTTAAACTGAAGTGTTGTGTCAAACTGCCATATCTTTAAAGGCGTTTGATAAGAAGCTGTAATCAGTCCTTTGTATTTCCCGGTAAGCGGTTTTTCTTTTAATACTCCGTTATAAGTTGTCTTCACATCTGTCATACGATAAGCAGCAGTAAGGGTAAAACCTTTGAAGAAAGGGTAGGAGGCTTCCACCTGGAAGTTCTTTGCATACGATTTTCCGTCGAGGTTATAAAAACTCACTGCGTGAGGATCTGTATCCATATCGGCCACCACTTGCTTAACAAAGTTAGTATAATAATACTCTGTGTTAATATTCAGTGTTTTGCCAGCTATGGGCAGATAAAAAGAGGCGCTGGCTCCGTAGTTCCAAGCTTCTTCCTGATTCAGATTATCGGCAATATTCACAGCACGACTGCTTGCAAGGAGGTAATTGTTCTCGGCCAGCACATGGTTATTGCGATATCCTTTTCCGGCAGAAAGACGAAAGTTGGCATACTCATTCATATTATACTTGACGTGTGCACGCGGAGTAACAAAGAATCCGTACAGAGAGCTGTAATCGCCTCTAAGTCCGGCCATCAAAGTCCACTTTTCCGAGGGAGTATAAGTGTACTGCGCATAAGCTCCCGACACAGCTTCTTTTGTGAAATCACTTGATTTGCTTAAGGAAGCATCGTGAGTAAGTCTGTAATCCTGATCATAAGAATCATAGTTGAAACTTAATCCGGTAGACAAATTATGCTTCTTAGTGAAATCTGTTTCAAACAAAAGAGATGCATATCCGTTCTTCTGATTCACATCGTAGAGCTTTCTTCCGAAATAAGAATCCTGATTATGCACACTTCCCGAAAGAATCAATGCTATACTACTGTTTCTTTTCGGATCGAGGATAAAGGCATTCTTTGCAAATAGTTCTACACGGTCAGTATTAATACCTATCCGATACGGATTGCTAACATCACTCATCTGTCCACTGGCTCTTTTCTCACTAAGTCCCTTGATACCAGCTTGCAGCATGTAATTTCCATTATGATATGCCCAACGGTTTTGCAAATTATATTGCTCCATAGTAGGAGAGTCATTGAATCCGTCATGGTTATCATCCCTTTGTGTAGTCTCATTTTCATAATGAGCAAATACCATTGTACTCAGATTTTTGTTCAACAGAACGGAAGCATCACTATTAGCTTCAATGCGTCCCATAGAATTGCCATAAAGGTTTGCTGAGACAATATCCGCATTTTGAGGCTTTTTATATTCTACATTAATCTGCCCTGTGATTGCTTCATATCCATTCTTAACAGAACTGGTCCCTTTTGATACCTGAATGCTCTGCATCCATGGTCCGGGAATATATCCCAGTCCGTAAGGTGAAGCTGCTCCGCGAAAATTAGGAATATTCTCTGTGAGCATCTGAACGTAAGTTCCTGAAAGTCCTAAAAGCTTTATCTGTTTTGCTCCGGTGGCAGCATCACTGTAAGATACATCTACTGAAGGATTGGTTTCAAAACTTTCGCCCAGATTGCAACATGCAGCACGAAGAAGCTCTGTAGAAGTAATCGTCTGCGAATTCAGAATTCCGGCTCTGGATTGAATTAATCCCAGTTTTCTTCCTGTAACCTGCACTTCTTTTAATTCAATGCCAGGCTTCAGCTTTACTGTAATAGGCTGAACTGTTTCTGGTGATACTTTCAGAGTAACAGATTCATAACCGATAAAGCTAACTACAAGTTCTTTACTTCCTTTTATTGTTTTAATGGAGAATTTGCCATTGGTATCACTGGTTGTTCCAACGGTACTATTTTTCCACGCAACAGTGGCACCAATAACATGTTCTCCATCTGAATCGGATATTGTTCCGGTAATTAATTGTTGCGCGTAACTGCTCGTGGCCATGAAGACCATGAGTAACGCGATATATTTTTTCATTATTTCTGTGTATTTAATGTTGATTTAATACAATAAAACTTCAGGCCATCACGGGTATATCCATGACAGCTTAAAGCTTCCTGCTAAATCAATAATACACAAAACATACTGAGATAATGCCGTGAAGAGTCTGGGCCAGGCGGATAACCATGATTGCCTCTTACTGTAATCTCAGTTAGAGAAGGTGCGTATGAATATGGAGAAAAGACATCGGCAACCAGATTTAGAATAGGAGTAACAGAGATTGAAGCAGAAGCCTGCTCAAAATTGTCAACTTTTAGAATCGTGGTCTTTTGACACTGGTGATCTTTGCAACAACCACCTTTGCAACAAGACATTTTCATCTCTTGCTTTTGCTGGCAGCAATAGCTAGTAATAGGTATACCTGCGCCAATATAAATAAACGCAAGTACCAGCGTGTAGATGAATATATTCTTTAATTGTCTCATTACAATATTTGACTGATGCAAATATAACATCTAAAATATCAGATGATTTTTTCTTTAACTTCTTTTATTTGATCTTAATTTCATTTTCAAGAGATTTTCCATCAATAAAATCTTTTATATTCTGAAGTGTGGTGTGAGCAATATTGCTTAGTGCTTCCTGGGTAAAGAACGCTTGATGTGACGTAACAATTACATTATTAAAAGACAACAAGCGGGCAAGCACATCATCATCAATAATTTTGTCTGATTTATCTTCATAGAAATAATCCCCTTCTTCCTCGTAAACATCCAAACCGGCAGCACCAACTTTTTTGTTTTTTAATCCTTCAATAAGTGCATTGGTATGGATCAACTGTCCACGCCCTGTATTGATGATCATTACGCCATCTTTCATTTTACTTATTGAGTAATCATTGATAAGATATTTTGTTTCATCCGTAAGTGGACAATGCAGTGAGATAATATCGGCATTATGATAAAGTTCATCAAGAGTGGTATACACAACATTATTCTCACGGGCAAAATTATAATCCGGATAAAGATCGTATGCCAGAATATTCATGCTGAATCCCCGTAAAATATTGATCAGAATCTTGGCTATTTTCCCCGTTCCGATAATGCCTGCTGTTTTTCCATGCATATCAAATCCCAGCAATCCATTGAGGGTAAAGTTACCGTCGCGGGTACGTAAGTATGCACGGTGAGTTTTTCGGTTAAGAGCAAGCATAAGCGCAACAGTATGTTCCGCCACTGCATAGGGGGAATATGCCGGGACACGTACTACAGTCATTTTTCCTTGTGCTGCAGCAGCAAGATCTACATTATTAAAACCGGCACATCTTAAAGCCAGCAGTTTTACTCCATACTGAGACATGGTATCAATAACTTCGGCATCGGCAATATCATTAACAAAGATGCAGACAGCATCGGTATCTTTAGTCAGGATTACATTGTTCTTATTAAGGTGTCCCTTAAAGTATTTAATCTCGAAATCAAACTTTTCATTTGCCAGATTGAATGATTCTTCATCGTATGACTTAGTATCAAAAAAAGCAATAGTATATTTCTTCATATTTTCTATGTTTTTGGTTAATAAACAAGCCAAAGCTATGAATGTTTAGTAATTAAAGCTCTTTTGTAATAGGAATAATTTTATTGTAATAGAATCTTTTTTGTGATTAATTGATTGTTCGTTTTGATTTTTACAAGAAAAATTCCGTTGTTTATTGAAAGCATTGGTATTTTAGATTCTTTTATCTGACTGTCCTCGGCTTTGGTATAGATAGTTCTTCCATCCATATCTATTACAGTGATTTCTGTTTTTGAATTATCTTCGGGGAATAAGATATGAATAGACTTATCCTGATGATCAAAATAGGTATAATATTGATTGTCTGATTTGTTTTCTGGAATAGCTGTTGTTGCTTTTGTTAAGGTTACATCAACGGAATCCTTAAATTGATATCCTCTGAAAGTTACTTCCAGCTTTACATTGGTTTTTGTGTTTAACTGTATTTCGTTTGTTGTAAGATTCACATTCCTTGTTGTACCAATAGTTTTGCTATTTGCAGTCCATTTATAACTATCATAATTCATTCCGGCATCAAGGTTCAAGCCACTTTCCTGATCGGAAACAATTGTTTTTTCAGAGAAACATTTTCCTAAATCTGAACCAAAATAAAATCCGGGTTGAGTTGGTTGGTTATATCCCACATTTTGGGTTGCCACACTTATTCTGTAAACCGGATCTTCTAGGAATGTATGAAAACGATAGTCCGTTTCTTCAGTGGATACATAAAGTCTTAATGCTCTGTTATCTTGCGTTCTGAGTAATAATTCTTCTCTCCAGTCTCCCAGTATATCAGCACACAGGCAAGGAGTGGATTTTGTACTGTTATTAGATGAGCAACCGGTAGCACTCAGACAAGTGCTACTTGAACCTGTTGCATAGTTATATTTGGTAATACTTGTTCCATCTTCAAGCTCACGAAGAAGGTCACCGTCCCACCACGCAGCCATATTGGTTGACACACCACTGGTAGAGCTGTTAACCACATTTCCTTGAATGTCTCTTATACCTCCTGACCTAGACGACCACATTTCCACACCTTTATGATTTGGATCAATATCTGCAGCCATGCAACGTCCTACATCGTCTGTACTTTTTATCTGGAAAAGAACTTCTCCTGTTTGAGCATCTCTGTATGTTGAACCATCTACTTTATCTTCGTGACACGCCCAAACCTGTAGTCCTCCTTTATATGGATCAAAAACGGTCATGTGTATTGCATCACCATGCCCTAGTTTTGTGTTGTAAAGTCCTTTTCCATTGTCATCAATAGTACATGAACCATAAACAATTTCATCTTTCCCATCTCCATCAACATCGCCAACTCGCAGACTGTGATCACCTTGTCCGGTATACGAGCTATTTCCCGTATCATTTGAATCAAAAGTCCACCGTTCTTTGAGTTCGCCATTTTGCCAGTCGTAAGCAACAAGTACAGTACGTGTATAGTATCCCCGACACATAACCACGCTGGGATGTATTCCGTCAAGATATGCAATGCAAGCTAGAAAACGATCAACTCTGTTCCCATAATTATCGCCCCACATACTTTTCATTTCGCTGGCGTTTGTTGCACCTCTGGCTGGTTTATAGTCTATTGTTTTCATTGCAGCACCGGTAAGGCCATTGAATACTGTAAGATATTCCGGACCAAGTAAAACTCGTCCTATTCTTGTATATCCATTTGTCGAAGTAAGGATGCGGTAATCTGCATTAGCATCTCCAATTACATTTCCTAAACCATCAACTGTTCCATCGGCTGTTTTCATTACTATCTCTGCTTTTCCATCAGAATCAAGATCGTAAACCATGAACTGAGTATAGTGAGCTCCTGCACGTATGTTTTTTCCCAGATCAATTCTCCATAGTTTTTTACCGCTAAGTTTGTAACAATCAAGATAAACATT
>Ga0183100_1000809_pt1 | contig 19746 bp, 18 predicted proteins | sample Biomet2_FD_127789 | JGI IMG/M metagenome (GOLD analysis project Ga0183100, IMG submission 127789) | Microbial communities from bioreactor (seeded with anoxic lake sediment) at LBNL, California, USA - Biofuel metagenome 2 | ecosystem: Engineered > Bioreactor > Anaerobic > Unclassified ...
ATATATATATATTATACTACTTTATATTCTTTCTTAAAGTTAATTTTTTATAGTTATCCACTTATAAACAATATCCACAACACGTACCTATAAAAGTGTATATATTGTTTATAAGTATATATGTTGCAATTAACAATATACATTTTGCAATTAAGAATAAAAGCTCACATAGAAAGTTCTGCTAACCAAATATAAAATTTTGAGCATCTAACATGAAAATATCCTTATATAAAATTTTCCCATTCTTAAGTTGAAATATGATAAAATTATATTATTAAAAATATGAATTGGAGGCTAAAAAAATGATATCAACTAAGATGAAACTTCTTGTTTCAAACAGTTCTACTATAAGAGCTATGTTTGAGGAAGGAAAAAGATTATCAGGAATTTATGGAGAAGAAAATGTTTTTGATTACAGTATAGGTAATCCAAACGTTGACCCTCCAGAAAGTATTAAAAAAGTTATCCATGAAATTTTAAATGAAGAGACACCTAATTTAGTGCACGGATATATGAATAATTCTGGTTATGAAGATGTTAGGGATGCCATAAGTTCTTTTCTAAGCAAAAAACATGATTTAACTCTTTCTAGAAATAATATTGTTATGACATGTGGAGCTGCAGGTGGATTAAACATAATTTTAAAATCAATATTAAATCCTGATGATGAAGTTATTACCTTTTCACCATACTTTGGGGAATATGCCAACTATGTTCAAAATTTTAATGGCAAGCTTGTAATTTGTCCAACTGACACAGAAACTTTTGAACCCGATTTAAAAGCTTTAAGTGAAGTTATCACTTCTAAAACTAAAGCTTTAATAATAAATAATCCAAACAATCCAACTGGTGTTGTTTATTCAAAAGAAGTAATACAAGAATTATCTAATCTGCTTAATAAAAAACAAAAAGAATTAAATATTACTATATATTTAATATCTGATGAGCCATATAGAGAAATAGTTTATGATGATATTGAAGTGCCTTGTCTCTTAAAATATTATGATAATACCTTCATAGGATATTCTTATAGTAAATCATTATCTTTACCAGGCGAACGTATAGGATATGTGGTTATGAACACATTAATGGATGGCTTTGAAGAAATGACGTCTGCATTGAACATTGCAAACAGAATTTTAGGCTTTGTTAATGCTCCGTCATTATTCCAAAGAGTCATTGCAAAATCTTTAGGTGCAGAAGTTGATGTTAGCATATATAAGAGAAATCGTGACCTTTTATATAATCACTTAATATCTCTTGGATTTACTTGTGTTAAACCTCAAGGTGCTTTTTATCTTTTCCCTAAATCACCAATTGAGGATGATAAAAAATTCTGTGCTGATGCAAAACAATTTAATTTATTACTTGTTCCTGGCTCAGCCTTTGGATGCCCTGGTCATGTAAGATTATCTTATTGCATCTCATATGAAAAAATTGAAAATTCACTACAAGCATTTAATAAGCTTGCTGCATTATATAACTTATAGATATCCAAGGTGAAAACTATACTTATGCATATAACCCACCCAAATAAGGAGGCATGCATTTGTGACCGTTACTGAAGATTTTGATGTAACACTCCACAAAAGCATACCCTCTTATTTCTGTTTTTTTGATATATATGTAATGTATAAAAGTAACTTGGAACTTTGGTATCTTAGAATTAATCCTTATTGTTCTTCCTTTTCTATAAGCAATTAATCTCTAATATATTTTCTTAAAAATGTATTTTTCCTAAAATGTTTCAATGTTAACCATAGGTCTAGCATAAATATAATTGAAGACACACATACTGCTATAATTAAAATTTTTTCTAATCCTTTATAAACATTATACACAGTTGGTTGCAAAAAATAAACACCAATAAAACTAAGTAACATCCAATATAAAGAAAATTTAATAGTTACAAATCCATGAATATTATATTTTAAATTTGAGTAATCCCAATAAATTTTATTAAAGATATGTTTTAGGATATATCCACTTATATATTCTACGGTTGTTGGAATTAAAAAACATAGTATTATTAAAGGAATTCCATCAATATCTAATATTTGATTATATAAAATCAAAATTGCTATTGCTATTCCATACATCGGCTTAACTGGCCCTTTCAAGAATCCTTCCTTTTTAATTTTTTTAACAATTACATACGAATACACTTCTTCTATAATCCAACCTATAAAAGAATATATAATAAAATTAAATGTCATATAAAATAATAAATCCATTCTATTTAACCACCTCATTCTACAAGTTAATATTATTATCTGTAGAATAATTATTTTTTATCCTATCTTAGACTTATTATCTATAAAACATTTGTATTTTCTCTCCAATACTTATATGACCACGGAAGTTAGACACATGAAAATAAATTTCTATGACAGAATATATATACTTAAAAATGCCATATTAAATATCTATCTGCTATAATAATATTATTCAAGTATTCTAAGACTCAGATTCAGGAAACAGCTGAACCTTAGATAAAAATATATTTTTGGAGGCTATTTACATATGGAAAGAATTTATTATGATAATCAATACCTTAAGGATTTTACTGCTGAAATTATTGATATAAAAGAAATTGACAATAAGTTTCATGTTGTATTAGATAAAACAGCATTTTTCCCAGGTGGTGGGGGACAAAACTGTGACCTTGGAAGTTTAGGAGATCAAAAACTCCTTGATGTTTATGAAAAAGATGAAACTGTTTATCACGTTGTTGAAAAAAAGCCTATTAAAATACATAAAGTCAAATGTGAAATTGATTGGGAGAGAAGAACTGATGGTATGCACCAACATTTAGGTCAACATGTTTTATCTGGTGCATTCTTTAATCTTTTTAATGCAAATACCTTTGCAATACATTTAGGTAGTGATATAAGTTCTGTTGATATCTATGGAATTTTAAATGAAACTCAAGTTCGAGAAGCTGAAAGGCTTGCAAATAAAATTATAAGTAATGCTCTAACTGTAGAATCTATTGTTCCAACTAAAGCTGAACTGAAAAGATTATCTCTTAGACGTGCTCTTCCAAATACTGAGGAAGATATCAGAGTTGTTAAAATTGGTGATTTCGATATTAATGCTTGTTGTGGTCTTCATCCTGCATCAACTCAAGATTTAAGACTTATTAAAATAAAGAAATTTGAAAAACACAAAGATGGAACAAGAATAGAGTTCTTAGCTGGTGAACGTGCTGTCTCTGATTCTTTTAAAAAAGATGAATTTCAAAATTCTATATGCAAATATTTAAATTGTAACGAAAACGAAGCTATAAATGGAATAAAGAATTTAAACGAGAACCTACGCGAAGCTAATGAGATTAACAAAAATCTTAATATTTTATTAGCTAAATATCAAGTTAAAGAAATTCTTGAAAATGCAACTAATATACATAACATAAAAGTAATAAAAGAAATATTTGATGGTGAAAATCTAAAATATGTAACTAATCTTACTTCTAAACTTGTTGAAAATGAAAATACAATTGCTCTAATGGCGATAAAATCTGTTGATAAGGTTAATCTCCTATTTGCTTGCTCTAAGGATGTTAAAGACGTAAAAATGAATGAACTTTTAAAAGATGCTATATCTCTTATTGATGGTAAAGGTGGTGGAAGTCCATTCCAAGCTCAAGGTGCTGGCAAAAATAACGCAAACCTTGAAAGCGCTCTAGATTACGCCTTCAACAAAATAACACAATCCGTAAATCAATAGAAATATCTATCCCCAAGATAAAATCTTAACTTATACGTATATTTCATGAAAATAAAATATAAATAGGCATTTTTGTTTTATTTAATTAAAAAAACTCCACTATGATTTTAATTAAATCTTAGTGGAGTTTAAAATATTTTCGTCTATTCCTCTATCTTAACTACATCATAACCTTCTTCTTCAATCGCATCTTTTAACACTTCATCAGCTGTTGTAGTTTCAACAATTGCACATTTATTTCCAAGACTAACCTCTACTGAAGTTACACCTTCTAACCCTTCTAGTGCATTTTTTACATGACCTACACAATGTTCGCAACTCATTCCTTCAATTAATATTTTCTTTTTCATATTTCTACCTCCTCAAATTTGTAACAATTAATGTTCTATTATATCAATTCACAGTTCTACAATGCACAATTTTTGATAAAAACTCACAGATCTTTGTTCCTTCATTGTAAAATGTGCATTACTTAAGCTTTGAATTTTCTAAGTCTTAATGCATTTGTAAGTACTGAAACTGAGCTTAAACTCATTGCTGCAGCTGCTATCATCGGATTTAATAACGGTCCCCCAAATATATGAAGAACACCCATAGCAACTGGAATTCCAAGTACATTATATCCAAATGCCCAGAATAAATTTTGTTTTATATTTTTAATGGTTGCTTTACTTAATTTAATTGCAGTTGTAACATCCATCAAATCACTTCTCATAAGAACTATATCTGCAGATTCAATTGCAACATCAGTACCTGAGCCTATTGCAATTCCAACATCAGCTTGTGCTAGTGCTGGGGCATCATTTATCCCATCTCCAACCATAGCTACTTTTTGATTTTCTCCTTGAAGCTTTTTTACTTCATTTGCTTTATCTTCTGGTAAAACTTCTGCGAGTACTATATCAATTCCTACTTGTTTAGCTATTGCATCTGCAGTTTTCTTATTATCACCAGTAATCATAGCAACTTTTATACCCATTTTATGAAGAGCTTCTATGGCACCTTTACTACTTGGTTTAACAGTATCTGCAACGGCTATTATGCCTCTTAGAATTCCATCAATTGCAATATACATAGGTGTCTTTCCTTCACTTGCTAATCTATCTGAATCTTTGGCTAAAACATCTATACTGATATTTTTTTCATTTATTAATTTTTTATTTCCGATTAAAATAGTTTTGCCATCTATTTTAACTTCTATTCCTAGCCCTGGAATTGCATTAAATTCATCTATTGATTTAATTTTTAAATTTTTTTCGTCTGCACCTCTTACTATAGCTTCACCTAATGGATGCTCTGACCCTTTTTCAGCACTTGCTGCTAAGGATAATATTTCATTTTCTGAAATTCCATTAGTTATAACATCAGTAACAACAGGTTTACCTTCTGTAATTGTACCTGTTTTATCAAATACAATAGTCTTTATTTGATGTGTTGTTTCTAGAGCTTCTCCCCCTTTTATTAATACACCATTTTCAGCACCTTTACCGGTTCCAACCATTATAGCTGTTGGAGTTGCAAGACCTAGTGCACACGGACAAGCTATTACTAGAACTGCAATAAATATTGTTAGTGCAAATACAGGAGTTTCTCCAGCTATTAACCAACCTATAGCTGATATTATAGCTAAAATAATTACTGTAGGAACAAAATAAGCTGATATAACATCTGCAAGCTTTGCTATTGGTGCCTTTGATCCTTGTGCATCTTCAACTAATTTAACAATTTGGGCAAGTGCAGTATCTTTCCCAACTTTTGTAGCTTTGTACTTAATAAATCCTGTTTTATTAATACTAGCTCCTATTACACTACTTCCTATACTCTTTTCCACTGGAATGCTTTCTCCAGTAAGCATTGATTCATCAATTGCTGTACTTCCCTCAATAACTTCTCCATCTACAGATAACTTTTCCCCTGGTTTAACTAAAATTATATCTCCAACAATTACTTCTTGAACAGAAACAACTACTTCTTTACCATCACGTATAATTGTTGCAGTTTTAGGTGCTAACCCCATCAAAGCTTTAATTGCTTGTGACGTCTTACCTTTTGAAACTGCTTCTAAATATTTTCCAAGAGTTATTAAAGTTAAGATAACTGCTGCTGATTCAAAATACAAGTGCATTGCATATTCTGTATCGCCCATATTTATCTTATAAATTCCAAATAAGCCATATATAAATGCTGCCAAAGTACTTATGGCAATTAACGAATCCATATTAGGGCTTAATTTAAATAAATTTTTAATACCAATAGTATAGAACTTGTATCCCATTATCATTACAGGCAATGTTAACAATACTTGAACAATTGCAAAATTTAATGGGTTCATCATAGAATCAATTATATGTGGAAGTGGCATTCCTAGCATATGTCCCATAGTTATTATTAAAAGTGGAACTGTAAAAATTAAAGATACTATAAATCTAATCATTAATACTTTACTTGCCTCTAACTTTTTCTTTCCTTCTGCTCTGTCTTCTTCCTTAACCAATTTGTATCCAGCCTTATCTACCGTAGCTTTAATTTCACCATAACCAATTTCATCTTCATCCATATTTACAGTAAGAGTTTCAGTAGCAAAATTAACAACAGAACTTTGAACTCCATCTAATTTTTTAGTAACCCTTTCTACTCTATTAGCACATGCTGAACATGTCATTCCTTCAACCTTGAAAGTATAAGTTTTTAAATTTTTCTTAACACCATAGCCTGCCTTTACTACTGCTGATTCAATATTTTCATTATTTAATCTTTTTTCATCAAACTCTACACTCAAAGTTTCTGTAGCAAAATTAACATTAGCATTATCTACTCCATCCAATTTTTTGACAAATCTTTCAACTCTATTAGCACATGCAGAACATGTCATACCTTCAATTTTTAGTGTTTTTTTATTCATAATTTAATTTCACCTCTTTACCTTTCTAATTTGCAATTCACTTTATTATCGTTATTATTTAGAAAGTAGTTTTTCTAAAACCTTATTAAGCTCTTCTATTTTTTCATCTGGATTATTATTAAGGCAAGCCTCTTTAACACAATGACGTAAATGTCCTTGCAGAATCATTAAATCCGCTTTTTTTATTAAAGATTGCACCGCTAATAATTGATTTGCTACATCTATGCAATATCTATCATCTTCAATCATTTTTATTATCCCTTCAATTTGTCCCTTTGCTGTCTTTAATGATTGAACAGCTTTTTTTCTTTCTTCACTCATACTTTCTCCTCCCCTCCCCAACAGGGGGTGTCAATTTAATACAATTATACCTTAATAACTTGATTTGTCAATAGATACAAATTTTCATCTTATTCACTAATACATTTAAATCAATCTTTTAAATTGAGAAAACTCTATATTTTTTTATTTTGTGTAATAAAAATTAAAAGGTATGGAATTAATTACTATAAATCAATCTCAAACCTTACTTATTTACTATATATAAACTTTTTGAAGTTCTCATTCTAGTTAGTCGCCAATTGAGTTTGTTTTAAATGTTCTGTAAATATTCTAACTATATTAGGATCAAATTGCTTTCCTGCACATCTTTTTAATTCTTCAATAGCTTCTTTTTTACTTAATATTTTTTTATAAAGACAATTATTAGTCATAGCATCATATGCATCTGCAACACTAACAATTCTTGCTATTAATGGTATACCTTCTGCTTTTAATTTAAGAGGATAACCATTTCCATCCCATCTTTCATGATGTGCTAAAACACCTCTAGCAACATTGTCTAATTGATTAGATGCCTTTATAATTCTGTATCCTTTTTCTGTATGAGTTTTTATTATTTCAAACTCATCATCTGTTAAATTTCCCTTTTTAAGTAATATTTCTTCACTTATTCCTATTTTCCCTATATCATGGAGTTTCGCAACTATTTTAAGTTCATCCATTACAGACATTGGAAGTGATAATCCTTCCCCAATAACTAAAGAATGTTTCAAAACTCTTTCTGTATGTTCTTCTGTTTCTAAACTCTTAGTTTGAAGTCCTGTTTGCAACGAATACATCATTGAACTGTTAAAACTATTTTTTTGTAGTAATTTTTGCCTATATACCTTGTCTTCTGCTTCTTGTAAAGCATCATATATACTCTTATCTAAACTATTAGTTATAGATGTACCCAAAGATATACTTACATTAATTAAGTCATGCTTATAATTCTTGCACTGCTTAAATATTTTTTTGATAATATTTTCACATTCATATTCAGTACTATTTGGAATTAGAATTACGTATTCATCTCCACCAGTTCTAAATATCAACTGTCCCTCATTGCAAACATCTCTAAGGACCTGTGCTATAAGTTTTAACAATTCATCCCCTTGACTATGCCCTAATGTATCATTTACTAATTTTAATCCATTTGCATCTCCCATTATCACTCCTACTGGAAGATATTCTTTTGATAAGAATTGCTTTGCCTTTTCTTCAAAATACGTTCTATTATATAAGCCAGTTAAAATATCTGTAAAGCTTAAGTATTTTAATTTTTCATCAGCTTCCTTCTTTTCAGTAATATCTAAAATAAGCCCAACAACACCAACAGTTTCATTATTATTATCTATTACAGGTACTTTTACAGCTGATGTATATATCTCTTTGCCATCCTCTGAATGAAGTATTGTTTCAGCCTTGATACTCTGCTTATTTTCTATAACTTCATTGTCTTCTTTTGTATATTTGATTGATAATTCTTCTGAAGGATGTATATCAAAATTTGTTTTACCTACTACTTGACTTAAACCGTTTCTATTATAAAACTTATCAAATTGCTTATTTACATAAACATACTTACCATCTTTATCTTTATAAAAAACCATCCCTGGTAATGTTTCCATTACTACCTTCAATATATTTTCTCGTTCTTCTATAATTTTATCTTTTTCATTTATAATATCTAAATTTGCATATATACCCGCTATAGCAGTTATTTGTTTATTCTCATTAATCAATGGAACTATAGTAACTTTTCTATGAGTACCATCTAAATGTCCTTCTACTGTTAAGGGCTTCAATGAATTTATAACTAATTTACAATATCTAAGACATTCATCATTTATTTCTCCATCAAAAATTTCTTCATCTTTTAGTCCAATAAATTTTTTATTTCTATCTTTATATATATTTTCATATTCTTCATTTACATATATAAATCTTAAATCAATATCCTTTATCCATATAGGTTGTGGAATACTCTCCACTAATAATTTGAACATATTGTACTCCATATAATACTTTCTCCCCTTTAAATCCACATAAAGTAATTATACATCAAAAATCAGAAATTGTAGCTATAGCTCTAAATTTTTTAACATAATTCTCTAAATATTGTATAATATTTAATAATTACCATGTAAATCGTTGTAATTATAATTGAAGGCCCCCATGTTCCATAACCCAAACTTACAATTAAATTGAAATCATCTTTTTTTAAATAACCATAATCCTTTTCGTTTAAATATTTTTTACTAATACCATTTTCTTTTATTGTCATTCGCATATGAATATTACAAATTATAACAATATTTATAATTAAAAATGACGCTATAAATTCCTTTAGAATGAATTATGAGAAATTAGAAATGCTAAAGTATTTCTAATTTCTCATAATTTTTTCAAATCCCTTCAGGGAAAAGTGAAAATCCAAGTTTGATATTTGGCTTCTTGAACTTCCCCTTTAAGCTTGTTCCTTAATTGTTCATTATCAATTGCTTAAATGTACTTTCATTTAAATTGCTTGATGCTTATAATTTTTGTCTAATATTTCTTTCAATACACCTTCTGCCAACTTAGCAAAATATTTTGAACAATTTAAAATTGCTTTTTCATCTACTTGATACTTTGGGTGATGATGTGCATATGATTCTCCAGTTCCTATGATAATAAATGCACCTGGTATTTTCTTTTGATAATATGCAAAATCTTCTCCTTCTAACCCCATAGAGATTTTTTTAACATTATACCCCACCCTCGTTCCAAGTTTAGTACTAAAATCAACCCATTCCTCAGTATTATTCGTTGCTGGTGAGCCTGAATGCCAAATAAGTTCTGCACTTCCACCAAAAGATTGTGCTATTCCAGTTATTATTTCATTTACCCTTTTAGATATTAATTCACGTATGTGTTCATCTAATGTTCTAACTGTTCCTTCAAGATATGTAGATTCAGGAATTACATTCCACGTATTTCCCCCTTCTATATGTGTTACACTTAAAAGTGCCTTTTCTGTTGCACCTATGTTACGACTAATAATCGTTTGAAGGGATGTAACTATATTACTTGCAATTATTATCGGATCTATTCCTCTTTCTGGTTTAGCTGCATGACTTCCAACTCCAGTGACTTTAATTTCAAATCTATCAACAGCTGCGGTCATAGCTCCAGTTTTTATTCCCATAATTCCAACGTCTGCATCTGAAACATTATGTACTCCAAAAATTGCATCTACATCATCTAAAACACCTGTTGCTAAAATTTTCTTAGCCCCATCTGCACTTTCTTCTCCAGGTTGAAATATAAATTTTACTGTTCCTATTAAAGATGCTTGATGTCTTTTAACTAAATAAGCTGCTCCTAAAATTGCTGCTGTGTGAAAATCGTGTCCACATGCATGCATCTTACCATTAATTTTAGACTTATAAGGTAAACTTGTCTCCTCTTGAATTGGTAATGCATCTATATCACATCTAATAGCAACAACTGGGCCATTAGGATTCCCCTTTATTTGTGCTACAAGACCTGTTTCTAATGGCAAGTCAAGTACTTCTATCTCAACTTTTTTCAACAACTTTTTTATTAATTTCGTTGTTTCAAATTCCTCATTAGGTAATTCAGGATTTTCATGTAATTTACGATATACACCTATAAGTTCATCATTTAAATTCTCTATTATTGATAATAATACCTTATTCATCATAATTAATCCCCCTTTAATTGATGCTTAAATTATAACATCCTTCTTTATAGTGTCAATACATAAGACTAATTTCATCGTTCTATGATGGTAACTAATTCTTCATTACATTAGTTACTATCATAGAACCAACTACCAATATTACATAAAAAGCTATATATGTTAATGCCCATTTTCCGCTAAAAGCATATCTAACTTTTTCATAAGTCTTTAATATTTTAGTATTTTCTTTTATTGCCTCCATAAAATCTTTTCCATATTTAACAACAAATAATGTAAGTGCTAAAACTCCAGCTAAAAAATATGTAATTCCAAATATCCATTCTACTAATGGCATTTTTAGCAATGATATTCCTAATACTATAAAAGTTATTGAGTTATTGAATATGTGTGCTATTATTGATGGCACAATAGATTTGGATTTAATTGCAATAAATGCTAAAACAATTCCCATTAGTACAGGATTAGCAAATTGAACTAAATTTAAATGAAACATAGAAAATAAAATTGAAGATACAATAATGGCTGTTAAATTTCCGTACTTTTGCATGCTCTTAAGTATAAATCCTCTAAATATAATTTCTTCTAAAATAGGTCCTAAGAAACATGCATATATTAAAAATAACATTAAATATACTCTTTCTGAAGGAAAACTAAGATCCGGTTGTGGAATGGTTATGCCTTGAATCTTTAAAAGCGTTGAATATATGGCATATATTGTACTTGAAATCATTCCTGTTCCTATACAAGAAACTGTTCCTAATAATATAAACATTTTAGGTGATTTATTTCTGCTAAATATATCCTCTTTAAATTTTATATTTGTAGTCTTCATTGCTATAATAATTGCTATAATGTCACCAATTATGCATGGAAGGTATCCTATCAAAAATTTATATGCATCACTTGAAATTCCTAAAATAGTATTTGTTTCAGGATTACTAGCTATATCTATTCCTAGAATTCTTCCCCTAATTTTAACACCTAATATAATTGCAAATCCCATTATATATACTGATATTCCTAATATAAGAATCATCCTTGAACAATTTCCAGCAGTTCTCTTTATATCTTCTTTTAATGCTAATTTTCTATTCATAATTTCTTGTTGAAAATCGTTTATCATTTATTTACTCGCCATCTCCTTACTTAAGCATACAAAAATAGCTACTTTAATATGTTTTTTCACAAGCCTTATGCCAAATCTTAACGTTTTGGCATACAGACTTGTTATTTTTTTAATATGTCTTATATAATTTTTCTCTTCTATCCTTCTTTATATCAAAGCTATCTTTAACTTCTCTAATTTTTTCTCTTTCTAAATCCTTTATAATCAACATTTCCTCAGAATTTATCTCATTTAAAATTTTTCCACTTGGGCTTACAAAAATTGATGCTCCATTATACTGCAAGCCATCTCCTAATCCAACCCTATTTATACCTATAACATAACATTGATTTTCTATAGCTCTTGCTTTTAATAATATTATCCAATGATGTTCTCTTGATTTAGGCCAACTTGCTGCCACAGTTATTATTTGTGCTTCTTTAGATGCTATTTGAAATATTTCTGGAAACCTTAAATCATAGCAGATAAAAGGCGTTATTTGAAACTCATTTATCTTACAAATACATATTTCATTTCCACTATAATATTTATGATCTTCTCCACTATAAGAAAATGAATGTATTTTAGTATACATAGTTAAAACTTTTCCTTCTTTAGAGATAATAACATACTTATTTTTGCCTTTTCCATCAACTTTTATTGCAAATCCAAGACCTATATTTATATTGTTGTCTATAGCTACTTTCTTAATCCAACTTATTATTTCCTCTTCAGATAATAAGAGCTTATTAATATTCATTGTAAATCCTGTTAATGTCATCTCAGGAAATAAAATCAATTCAATTTTATTTGCTAAAGCCTTCTTAACAAAAGCTTCAACCTTTTTCATATTTTCCTTACTATCTTCCCAAGTTATATTAATTTGAGCAATTCCTATAATCACTTTAAAGTCTCCTTTTATAGCGCCCTCTCCAATTATAAGTAAAGTTTCTTAATTAACTAAAAATTGTTTCCATTCCAACCCCAATTGTCAACTTCTTCATACTTAACGTATATTTTATTTTGAGGTATTTCTAATTCTTCCTCATATATATTACAAATTGCTGCTGTCAATTTAGCATAAGCATCTTTACTTGCTTTTCCAAATATTTTTACTTCTATGAAAGCACCCTTTTCTAATTTTTCTCCTCCGAAATATAATGAATACTCATCCTCAAATCCAATCATTAAAAATGTCTCACTTTTCCCTGGAATTAATTCTATTGCTTCTCCTAATTTCTTCTTTATAATTTCCTCTTTCTCTTTTGAAATTTTAACACTAACTTTTGATCCTATAAATGGCATCTCTTTTAATCCCCTTTCTATATAATTATAATGCACAAGCACGCACTTGATTTCTTTGGTGATTTTTTGCATAATATAAGCCTTTATCAGCTTCATATATCATTTTTTTAATATTAATTGTATTATTTTCAATTATAACACATACTACGCCTATACTCACTGTCACCCTTATTTTTTCTTTATTAAATTCTATTTTGAAATCATATATATATTCCCTGATATACTCTGCAATAATAAAGATACCTTATCCTTTAAAATAAGGTGTCTTACAATATAATGATATGATTGTAAAAATAAAAAAGCATTAAATCAAAGTCAACTGCACCTATTTAATAAACAAGGTGAAGTTTACTCCCATTGAATGCTTTTTATTATATGTATTCATCTTTTACTATCTATTTTTCATCATATAGATTTGCTAATTTGACTTTTCTTCTGTAGTTACTGGATACTTTCGAAGGACAATAATTTCTACTCTTCTGTTTTTAGCTCTGCCTTGCTCTGTGGTATTATCAAATTTAGGCATATGTTCACCATAAGCTTGAATAGATACTTTATCTCCACTAATTGCTCCTGAATCAACCATAAAATTCATTACATTTATAGCTCGCATTGCACTTAGATCCCAGTTAGATCGAAATTTTTCATTTTTAATTGGTACATTGTCTGTATACCCTACAACTTTAATCTCATTATCTAAATCATGAAGCATTTTTGAAATTTCTAATAGTAATGGTGATAGCTCTTTTAATACCTCTGACTCACCCGTATTAAATAGAACGGTATCTTGTATTGAGATTTCTAGTCCATCGCTGTTAATATCGACTTTAACCTTATCCGAATAACCCTCTTTTCCAATTTCTTGTTCTAACATTTTCTTTATTTCAGTCATCTTATCTTCTTCAATTTGAGTATTACTAGAACCTGTTGTAGCATTTGATGATCCATCCTCCATCGGAATAATTGAGCCACCATCTTTCTCCATCATGCCACTACCACCTGCAAAAATAATATTAAATTGTTCGCTCATTGCCTTAAGTTTCGCTTTATCTGTTTGGCCCATAGCAAACATAACAATAAATAGTGCTAATAGTAATGTTAACATATCTGAATATGGAAGAAGCCATGCTTCATCAACATGCTCTTCATGATGTTGTTTTTTCTTACTCATCATTATTCTCCTTTAAATTAATTATCATTATTGTTTTCTTCAAATTTAATTCTTTGTTTTGGTTCTAACATACCTACTAATTTTCTTTCAATACTTTTTGGATTGTTCCCTGCTTGAATAGCTAAGATTCCTTCAAGCATAATAGTCATATTATTTACTTCTTCTAGGGATTTTCTTTTTAATCTATTTGAAAATGGATGCCAAATTAAATATCCAGTAAAAATACCATAAACAGTTGCAACAAAAGCTGAACATATACTTTCTCCAAGTTTTTCAATATCATCAAGATTTCCAAGCGCACCAATTAATCCAATAACAGCACCTAAAACTCCAAGAGTTGGAGCTGTACCCCCTGCTGTTGAAAAGGCTGCAGCACCAAGACGATGTCTCTCTTCCATACTATTAATTTCTATTTCTAATACTTCTTTTATAAGATCTGGCTCTAAACCATCGACAACCATCTCTAATCCTTTTTTCATGAATTTACTTTCTAGACCTTGTATAGTGCCTTCAAGAGATAATAATCCATCTTTTCTAGTTGTTTGAGCCATTTCTACAATCTGTGTTATAACTTCACTAGGATCTTGTTTATTCTTATCACTAAAAAGAACCCCAAAAATTTTAGGAATTTTAAGAAACTCCCCTCTTGGAAAAGAATTTATCAAAGCAATTACAGTACCAACAAGAATTACCATTATTGCTTCACCACTTATTAGTATAGACATACTGGCGCCTTTTAGAAGCATTGCTACCACTACAACTACAAGAGCCCCAATAATACCTATAATTAAAAATATGTCCATGTTTGTCCTCCTTTTAATATCTGTACATTAACTAAATTTTAATTTATTTATATAATATTTTAATTTTTCTTGTATAATAATTTGACTTTTTGTTTTACATATAGCTTTTAATCCTCAGTTAATACATAATTATTCAATATTATACCTTTTAAAATTTGATACATTAAAAATTATAACATTGTAACATTAATTATTCTATAAATAACTAAATATATCTAGTCTTAATAGTATAAAATTTAATTTAAGTTAAATAATAAGTACATATTAGGCATATTCAAAAAAATAACAAGTGTTCATTCCAGTCTATTTTGTGTTATGCCTTATTTAAGATGAGGAGGTATAAAAAAATTGAATGAAGGATTAGTAGTTTTTGTGCGTTCTATTATTGGATTCTTTTCCTTACTTATTTTTGCGAAGATATTAGGGAAACAACAAATCAGCCAATTAAGCTTTTTCGATTATGTTCTTGGAATAACAATTGGATCTATTGCTGCAAGTCTTACTACAGATTTATCTAGTAGAGCTTGGCCTCATTTTGTTGGTCTTTTCGCTTGGGCTCTGCTCGGATATATAATGGAATATATCACTTTAAAATGGAGATATGCTTCAAAATATATAGACGGAGAGCCCACAATTATCATAATGAATGGTAAAATAATGGAAAATGCATTGCGAAAAATGAAGTACAAAGTATCTGATATTATGGCGTTACTAAGAAATAAAGATGTGTTTGACTTGTCGCAGGTGGATTTTGCAATCATTGAACCCAATGGTCAGTTATCTGTACTTAAAAAGCCAGAATATGAGCCTTTAACAGCTCAAGATATGAATATTACTAAATCACCAACTGGTATAAGCACAGAACTAATTTATGATGGAGTCCTTATAGATCAAAATCTAAAACAACTTAATAAAACTAAAAAATGGATTATGCATGAACTAAAGATTCAGGGAATTAAGCATATTTCAGAAGTATTTCTTGCAACATTAACTCCTTCTGGTTCTTTGTATGTAGATAAGTATGATGATCATATAATAAAAATAACTGACATTGGTGATTTTAAAGGACCATATTAAGTCATATATAAAAAATAACAAATTAGTATACTAGTCTATTTTGTCTGATAGACTAGATACTCCTTGTTTTGACTTATTATTTTATTTCATACGTTTAAGGAGGGAAAATATCATGAGGAAATTTTTAGTTATAACTATACCTATAGTAACATTATCTCTTTTTATATTAATTATGCTTAGTAGTAGTCTTTTAAAGGGATCTCTAGGAAAAGATGATAATATCCCTGAATCAATACAGTTAATAATTCAGGATATAGATTCAGAAAATTGGGAAGACGCTAATAATAAAACAGAGAAATTATCAACTACATGGGAAAAAGTAGTTAAAAGAGTTCAGTTTAGTTCAGAAAGAGATGAAATAAATTCTTTTAGTACAAACATAGCTCGTCTTCGAGGTACAATTAGGGCAAAGGATAAATCAAATTCATTTGCGGAATTAAATGAAGCCTATGACCATTGGAAAGAATTGGGTAATTAAAATTTAAAGAAGTCATTGATGAAAATATCAATGACTTCTTTAAATTCAAAATAAGCTTAAAACATACTATTTATTTTAATGTTTACCATATTGCTACTCTATCTTCTGGCTTTACATACATTTTATCATCTTCTTTTATTCCATAAGTTTTATGAAACTCTTCAAATTGTGATAAAACTACATTCACTCTAGCCTTTTTAGGAGCATGAGGATCATTATTTAATAAATATTCTTTCAATTCTTTGGTTGAAATTTCTCTCCAAACTATTGCATAATTTTCAAATAAATCTTTTAAATTAGGATTTTCTATTTTTTTAGTAATGTCTAAAACGCAAGCTATTCCTCCTAAATCACTTATGTTTTCTCCAACAGTCAAAAATCCATTTATAAAATTCCCATCACTTAACTCTATATTAGAATAATAATCTACTACTTTTTTGCTTCTACTAGTAAATTCTTTATAATCATTAGCACTCCACCAATTTTTCAACTTACCAGTTTCATCAAATTGAGCTCCTGTGTTATCAAATGCATGTGTAAGCTCATGGCCAATAATGACTCCAATTCCTCCAAGGTTTTTTTCCTTACTTGCATCTTTGTCATAAAATGGTGCTTGCAATATTCCTGCGGGGAATACAATTTCATTGTTTAATGCATTATAATACGCATTAACGGTACAAGCTCCCATATTCCATTCATCTTTGTTAACTGGTTGATTTAATTTAGAAAATTGCTTTTTACTTTGTGATACATAAACATTTATTATATTTTCAACTAAGGAACCACCCTCCTCATAAGAATTTACTTTTATATCACTATAATCATTCCATTTCTCAGGATAGCCTATTTTTACATTAACATTTTCTAATTTATTAAGCGCTTCATCTTTTGTTGATTTACTCATCCATGAAATACTTTGTAATCTATTTTCAAAATTTTTTATTATTTCTTTTGCCATATTTTCTACATCATCTTTAGAACTTTTATTAAAATACTTGCTTACATATAATTTACTTATAATTTCATTTAATTGGCAACTTGCAAATTTCACTCCTGAGCCTTCATTTAAATCAATAGTATCAACTCCATAGAATATTTTTTTCATCTCATTACTTGCTTCTCTGTGTTCAGAAGTCAAAAAATTATCTGTGTTTAATAATATACTTGTTTTTAAAAAAATCTTCATATTTTCTATATTATCTTTAGTTATAAATGAATTTACTAATTTTAATTCTTCAGGATTTTCTACTACTATTTTATTTACATTGCTTACATCTAATTTACCTAACAAGCTTGGAAAATCTACATTAGGTATCAATCCCTCTAGTCCCTTTATAGTATATACGTTATAAGATTTGTGTATCCTATTCTCATCTTTAGCTTCTTCTTCATAAGAAGGTATCTTTTGTGCAATACTATTTTCAATATTATAAAAAACTTCTGCATTTTTCCTTGCTACTTTTTCATCTTCTCCATATAAAGTATGTAATTTAGTTAAATAGTCAATATAAACTGTCTTTATCTTTTCACTTTTATTGCTAGTATCTTTATAATAAAAAGAATTACCTAATCCAAGATTGCTACGTGATATATACAAAACATTAGTATTACTATCTTTATAATCAGGCCCAACACCTAAATTAATTAATGATTGAAAATATGAAAACTCATTTTCACTTAATATTTTTTTTAAATCCTTTATAGTTTTAATATCATTGATTTTATTTATATATTTTTCTATAGGCTTTATACCTAGTTCATTTCTTTTTTCAATATCTAAATAATTATTATATAAATTTAAAACCTTCAATTCATCACTATTTTTATCATACGTATCTTTATTTTTTTGTATGTCTAATATTATATTATATATACTCTGATTTACCTTTCCACATACTTCCTCAAAGGTGCCATAAGAAACATATCCATTTTCAAGCTTTGTATTTGATAACCATTCCTTATTTACTGCATTATAAAAATCATCTTGTACTCTAACATCTTTATTAATTTCTATTGAGTTACTGTTTGCACTACTTGACATATTAAATTCTGAGCTATATGCAGCATTTCTTAAAGGTATTGTCATGCTTAAAACAATTATTCCTACTACTGATAAGATCTTCTTTAGTATATTTTTTCTCATAACCATCCTCCTCCTTAGTATGTTGTCTCATTTTTATATTGTGATTTTTTACATTCCCAATACTTTTACTTAATTTACTTAAATAGTATTCTAATAGTATTATTAAATTTATTGCCGTAAATAATACATGTTTTTAAAATAAAGAAAAAAGCTACCTCGAAATATAATTATTTATTTCAAGATAGCTCTTTGATTACTATAATTTAGGCATATAAAATTAACTAGTCAGTGTTTTAGTATCTTTTTTATCTGCTCAACTCATTATTTTCTTTCAAATGTCTTATAAATAAAATTTGACTAATATACAACTCTAGTAATTATAATACTAATAGCAATCATAAACCCAGCTATAACAATAGACATAGCAACATTTTTTCATTTTAAATCTAGTATATTATACTGATTTATACAAAAAAAGAAATGTCATGCAAAATGATTTAAGCAATCATTTTGTATGACATTTCTAATATATTACCCCGCAACGTCCTACTCTGCCACACAGTCACCCGTGCAGTACCATCGGCGCTATAGACCTTAACTGTCCTGTTCGAAATGGGAAGGAGTGTTACCTCTATGCCATCATCACGAGATTTTTTGAAAGATTTATTCTTTCAAAATTGCATATAGACATTAATGTATTTTTACAACTTGATTATATATTGGTCAAGCCCTCGACCTATTAGTATCAGTCAGCTAAATATGTTACCATACTTACACCTCTGACCTATCAACCTTGTAGTCTTCAAGGGGTCTTACTAGCTTACGCTATGGGAAATCTAATCTTGAGGTGGGCTTCACACTTAGATGCTTTCAGCGTTTATCCCTTCCCGACTTAGCTACCCAGCTATGCTTCTGGCGAAACAACTGGTACACCATAGGTCAGTCCATCCCGGTCCTCTCGTACTAAGGACAGCTCCTCTCAAATTTCCTACGCCCGCGACGGATAGGGACCGAACTGTCTCACGACGTTCTGAACCCAGCTCGCGTGCCGCTTTAATGGGCG